>Ga0114922_10001841_pt1 | contig 20109 bp, 19 predicted proteins | sample AartaG_FD_100975 | JGI IMG/M metagenome (GOLD analysis project Ga0114922, IMG submission 100975) | Deep subsurface microbial communities from Aarhus Bay to uncover new lineages of life (NeLLi) - Aarhus_00045 metaG | ecosystem: Environmental > Aquatic > Marine > Oceanic > Sediment | place...
CCACCCCACTCGTCAGCTACCGTGAGGGGAAAGCAAAGTGCGCCGCCAGGGACTCGAACCCCGAACCTACTGATTAAGAGTCAGTTGCTCTACCAGTTGAGCTAGCGGCGCGTACAAGAAAAGAGGAGCCGAGGGGAGTCGAACCCCTGACCTCCTGAATGCCATTCAGGCGCTCTCCCAACTGAGCTACGGCCCCAATGCTTACTTCGTCTTCGAGCCTGAAACCCCGTGAGGCTCTCCCCGGTCGCGGCAAAGTCGCGACCCTTTTTGCGGCGTAGCCGCGAAAAGCACTGAGCTACGGCCCCATATTCTCAATCAACGTCCTTCAGTCCCCCCAAGGAGAATCGAACTCCTATCTCCACCTTGAAAGAGTGGTGTCCTAACCGTTAGACGATGGGGGGCCAGGGCGGGGCAGACTCTCCTACCTGACCCCAGCATTTCAGTTCCTTGTCGTCCTGCGACTTCCCACGCGCCCACCCAGCGCCGTCGAGCGAAGCGAGACGTTGAGCGTGCGATGGCACGCGAACTACTACCTGCGACCACTTACGCGTCCGGCAGGATTCGAACCTGCGACCCTCGGCTTAGAAGGCCGATGCTCTATCCAGGCTGAGCTACGGACGCAAATCCGTTCCGTGGTCGACGTCTCGTTCGTTCCATAGCAAGGAGCTCGCGATGGGGATTGAACCCATGACCTCATCCTTACCAAGGATGCGCTCTACCACTGAGCTACGCGAGCCGGTTTCCCTCTCGGGTCCGGCCGGACAGGGGCGGAGGGACTCGAACCCCCAGCCGCCGGTTTTGGAGACCGGTGCTCTACCAGTTGAGCTACGCCCCTTCACCGTTCCGAAGTGGCTGGGGGCGGATTTGAACCGCCGACACCCGCGTTTTCAGCGCGGTGCTCTACCAACCTGAGCTACCCAGCCGGATCCAGCGCATGCAGCGGAATCCGAACTCCGGGGGGGGGATTCGAACCCCCGACCTAGTGGTTAACAGCCACCCGCTCTGGCCGCTGAGCTACCCCGGAAAGAACGACCGAATACCTTCAGCCGTGTCATCACACAATCACACGCACATTACCCTTTCAAACAACCCGTTGGTCCAATCAAAAGGCCCCGCCAGCCATGCTTCAGCAAACGGGGCTCCGGACCGGCGAAGTAGCGGGGGCGGGATTCGAACCCGCGACCTTCGGGTTATGAGCCCGACGAGCTACCAGACTGCTCCACCCCGCAACGGGACCGACGATCCTACACTCCGCACCTCGGAGTGTCAACCTTAAACCCGGGTCGTCGTACCGGTCTCCGGCACCCCCGGCTTGCCCCCCGTTTCGGGCGATCGCTACCCTCGTCTGATGCAAGCTCTACACCCACTTCCCCCGGATGTCGAAACCGCCCTGCTGGCCATCGTCGGATCACACGGTTTGATCACCGACCCGGTTCGGCTGCTGGCTTACGAGGCCGACGCGCTTACGACGACGCGCGGCACGCCCCGGGCCGTGTTGCTGCCCGGGTCCCGTCACGAGCTTGCCGAGATCGTTCGCGTGCTCCATTCGGCAGGGCTTCCATTCGTTCCCCGCGGTGCGGGCACGGGATTGTCAGGCGGCGCTGTCGCACACGATACGGTGATTCTCGCCACGACTCGACTCAACCGGATTCTCCAGGTCGACCCCGAGGACCGTACCGCACTGGTCGAGCCCGGAGTCGTGACGGCGCAGATTTCCCTGGCCGCCCTGCCTCACGGTCTGCGCTACCTCCCCGATCCAGCGAGCGCCACGGCCTGTACGATCGGGGGCAACGTGGCGATGAACTCGGGCGGTCCGCATTGCCTGAAGCACGGCGTGACGAGCGACCACGTGCTCGGTCTCGAGATTCTGCTTCCGGACGGCACGACCACCTGGCTGGGCCGCGGAGCGGACTGCGGACTCGACCTGGGCGGCCTGTTCATCGGCTCAGAAGGCACGATCGGTATCATCACATCGGTCCTGGTTGGCCTGTCTCCGCTGGCAGCCGAGACGCGTGCCCTGCTCGGGCTATTCGACAGTGTGGGGGCCGCCGGTGCAGCCGTGTCGGAGGTATTCGAGCGCGGCCTCGTTCCCGTGGCCCTCGAGCTCATCGACCAGGCCACGATCCGGCTCGTCGAAGCCTCGGTGTTTGCAGTCGGTCTCCCGACTGACGTCGCGGCCGCGCTGGTGATCGAGTGCGAGGGTGATCCCGAAGACGTCGAGGCGGACCTCGCAATCGCAGCCGCTGCATGCCGGGAGCACGGGGCACACGAGGTGAGAATCGCCACGGACGAGCGGGAACGACTGGCGATCTGGCAGGCCCGAAAGAAGGCCTATGGTGTGCTGGGACGTGAGGCACCCGACGTGCTCGTGCAGGACGCCGTCGTGCCACGTACCGAACTCGAGCGACTCCTTCCCGAGATCGAACGGATCGCCCGCGGACACGGGCTTCGGCTGGCGAATTTCTTCCACGCGGGAGACGGAAACCTTCACCCGAACCTGTTGTTCGACCGTCGTGATGCGGCCGAGGTCGAACGTGTCGAGCGCGCTGGTGCGGAGATCATGCGGCTGTGCGTGGGTGCCGGGGGAACGATTACGGGAGAGCACGGCGTGGGGTCGGACAAGGTCCGATACATGCCCCTGATGTTCGGGGCAGGGGAGTTCGACGCGATGAACCGGCTGCATGCGGCGTTTGACCCGGACGGTGGTTCGAACCCTGGAAAGGTGCTGCCGGCGGCCAGCGCTCCGGAGTCAGGCTAGATGAGTCTCCCGGAGCTCTTCATCCCGGCCACCGAGGTCGAGCTGTCCAACTGGCTCCGGTCGCGCGCTCCGGAGGCCGGACCGGTCGTAACCGGGCAGGGCAATCCCGACCCGGACTCGGCGCTCCCGGGCACAGATGGGACATCCGAACTCACGATCGTATCCACCTCACGATTGGCAGAAGTCGCGTCGTTCCGGCCGAGGGATCTCACGATCGAAGTCGGCGCGGGTATCCGAATGCAGCGATTTCGGGAGATCGTGGAGGAGGAGGGATTGTGGATTCCGGCGGCGGGAATTGGAGCGGCCCGGTCCATCGGGGGGTGGATCGCGGCTTCCTCACCTGCTGTGTGGGACGCTGCGTACGGGCCCGTTCGCCGACAGCTCCTCGGCTGCAGGGTGACCGCACCCGATGGCCGCGACCTGACCTGGGGCCGAGCCGTGATGAAGAACGTCGCGGGATACGATATCCCGCGGCTGATGGCGGGGAGCCGAGGCCGTCTCGGAGTTCTGACGCGAGTGACAGTCCGTCTCTGGCCCCGGCCCGAGGCGATCTCGGCATGGGTGATCCGGGGGGATTACCAGCAATTCATGCTGGAATCCACTGAAGCGGACGCGGTTGCCTGGAAATGGACCCGGAACGAGGGCGCGTGTGTCACGGCGATGTTCGTCGGAAGCGCCAAGTCGGTTCAGCGGCGGGAACGGGCACTCGCGACCCGAGTTCGGGCTTCAGGAGCCGAGATCCTGGAAGTTGACGCCGGTGGGGAATCAGCCGGCGGCAACGCCGTGCTGCGTCCAGGCTCTGTCGTATGCCGATTGACGCCCGGCCGCCGCTGTCTACCAGCGCTATTCGATGGCCTGGTCCGGTGCGACGACCCAGGGCTCACGGCGATTGAAGCGATTCCGGATTCCGGCTCGATCCTCGTGTTCCTCGATCCGGGAAGTGGTGGCATCGCTCCCCTCCACGAACTCCAGACGCACATCTCGCGATCGGACTCTCGTTCGGTCGGCACCTTCGAAAGACGACCGGAAATCGGAATCGAAAGAGGCGGGCCCTTCGAACACGAGTTGGCGGCCGAGTTGCGTGATCCAGGGATGAAAGCGATCGAGAGCAGGATCGAGCGGGCGCTGGACGCCTGGCCGCGAGCCTGGCAGGCCGACTATCTGTAGGGACGACTCGAGCCTAGAATCTTCTGTGTTGCCGGCTCGTGGTAAGGCCTCGATTGAACGGATTCCCGAATGAAGATCTACACCAGGACCGGTGATGACGGACGGACAAAGCTGTATGGCGGGAACCAGGTCCTTAAAGACGATCCCCGGGTGGCTGCGTATGGCACACTCGACGAGCTCAACGCGGCGATCGGCAGCGCGCTGGCGTTCGATCCGGAATCACAGCTCGGATTGGACGGACTGCGAGGAGTGCAGGAGGACCTGTTCGTTCTGGGATCGCGTCTCGCGGCCGCTGACCCGGAACGCATGGAAGAACGGGGCTCGATTCCCCGGCTGGACCCGGGGCGAGTCGAGGCGCTCGAGACGTGGATCGACGCCCTGGACGAGGAGCTCGAGCCCCTGGAATCGTTCGTCCTCCCCGGCGGAGCGCCCGCCGGAGCGCAGCTTCATGTCGCTCGGACGATCTGCCGGCGCGCCGAGCGCTCGATCACGACCCTGCTGCTCGAACAGCCGGAGCTGCAACGGGTGGTGCTTCCCTACGTGAACCGTCTGTCGGATCTTCTGTTCACGCTGGCCAGGGCGGTGAACACCCGCGCCGGCCGTCCCGAGGATCGCTGGCTCCCCATGCGGGAGCGGCCAGCGGCGGATTTGAAAAGTCCTGACCCGAACACGGATATCAGATGATGGACCTTCCGACGGATCCGGCCGCACAGGACCCCGAATCGACCGCTGAACCATCCGCGGAGGACATTCGGACCGCCGAGCAAATCAGCGAATTGATCACCGCGATCATCAAGGAGATCAGGGCACGCCAGACGTACGTCGCCGGAAATCCCCTGATTGAACGATTTCACAGAGACGTCGAAGAGCGTTTCGTGACACTGTGGGATGACCTTCCTCACCTCGCCCTGGCCGTGGACGAGAACCGGCTCACGTGGAGGGATCTGGAGGTCTACTCCCACCCCGTTGGACATGACAATCTGGCATTCCAGTTTTTCCGGGACGGGATCCGGCAGTTGGCGTTTCTTCCCGGGGGAGAGGATGAACTCCAGGAATTTCTGCAGATCCTGTCGGGCATCAGGCAGGGTCGGAGTGTGGACCTGCTGGCCATTCTCTGGCACCGTGGGTTCGAATTCATTCGCATGGAGTACGTGGATGTATCGGAGGAGGAGGCGCTGGAGCTGCCCAGTAGCGGAGACGGACCGGGTGATGATGAATCTCTAACCGATCTGTCGGAAATCCAGGATGTCCTCTCCGGCAGCCCCGTGCCCGAGGATGAAGAAGCCGCGTTTTCTGACCTGGTCCTCGGCGAGGCGGACGAAGCGTATCTGCGACGGGAGATGGAAGCGGAATTCAACCGTCCGCTGCTTCGAGATGTGACACTGTCGCTACTCGACCAGTTCGAGATGAGGGACCAGGAACGTCGCCGCCAGGTCGTGGATATCGTCCGAGCTCTGTTGCCACGACTCCTGGACAAACGCGACTTCTCGACGGTGGCGCTCATCGTCACGGAGCTCCAGCTGCTGGCAAACAAGACGGGAGAGGTGGATACGCAGGAACTCGTCACGTCGCTGCTGCGCGACATGAGCGAGGCCATGGCCGAGTTGATCAGCGTGGCTACCGATCGCACGGTCGGGGGGCCCGAAGAAGACGAGCTGACAGCACTCCTCGGTGCGCTCCAGGCGGAGGCGATCCCGATCCTCGTTCGTGCCGTTCCGTCACTGCAGGCGACGGAGATGCAGGACCACCTGTCTGACGCGCTGGATCGTCTCGTGTCGGCGCACCCGGAGTCCATTCTCACACTGTTGCGGGCCGAGGACCCGATGCTGGCGGCGGAGGCGGCACGGATCGTCGCTCGACTGCGCATAAGCGATGCGGAACCCGCGCTTACAGAATTGTCACAGCGCCCCGAGTCGGTCGTTCGACTCGCAGCACTCGAGGCCCTCGCCAGCCTCGAATCAGCCGCAGGGGTCAAGGCCCTGTTCGCAGCCATGGGTGATCCCGACCGGGAGATACGGACGGCGGCAACGGACGCCATCGAGCGAATCCGACCTCCGGGCGCTGCTGAACAGCTGCAGCAAAGACTCCAGGCGGGTGCCGTACGGGGTTACGATGACGTGGAGCAGATGAACTTCCTCAAGACGTGTGTTGCGGTGTGCGGAGACAGGATCGTGGCCGACCTGTCGCAGATCCTGAACGGGCGTCGCTGGTGGGGCGGCCGTCGCCCCCCCACGTTCCGGGCCAGCGCGGCACGTGCGCTCGGACTGGTCGGGACCGATGAGGCGCGGCTCGAACTTCAGAAGAGTGAGGGTGACAAAACGGCATCTGTGAACAGCGCGGTTCGTGCCGCGCTCCGGGATCTCGAGTCGCGGGATGGGGGGGTTCGATGAACCAGAAGGCAACTGTGGCAGGCAGCCCGGCGATCCTCCTCGCGCTCTACAACGCCACGAAGGCGATTCAATTGTACCCGCTCGAGAACGAGGCGGTACGACGGGCCATCGCCGAGGTGGAGGTGACCGCCAGACAGGTGTTCGAGAAGGAAGGCGGTATCAGCATCTGGGTCGCCGGGAACTACCTGTTCCTGAACGACCTGCAGGTAAAGCTCGACCTGGCCGACTATGCGACGCTGTCGGCGCTCCGAGAGTCGTTTCGAAGGCACGGAATCGGTCGAATCGACGTTCAGCCCCGGATTCTGCCCGGCGAGTGGACTGCGTTCCTGACGGCCCTGAGCGCCGAGCCAAGCCCGGGTCAGCCTCCTCTCGAAGGCTTTCGGTCCAGGTTGGAGCAGGCAGAGGTCAGGCGACTCCAGGTCGGCCCTCCGTCCCCGCTATTCGAAGGACACGAGGGGGCGGCCGCGGTAGAAGCCGCTCGGCGTACGTACGCCTACTCGGTGAAAGTAGCCAAGGAGATGATGAGCGGTCTGGTACTTGGCCAGGCGATCGGAGCCAGGCGGGCGCAGCGGGCGGTGCTCCGCGTCGTGGACCAGGTGCTGCAGGACCGGGCCTCGATGCTCGGAATGTTGACTCTGCGGGACTATGACGATCACTCGCTGATCCACGCGGTCAACGTATCGATTCTCAGCGTGGCGCTCGGAGATCATCTGGGGTTTTCCAAGGGCTATCTGTTCGAGCTCGGGTTCGCAGCCCTGTTCCACGACATCGGCAAGGTGCTGATTCCGACAAGCGTGTTGAACAAGGAAGGCTGGCTGAACGAGGAAGAGTGGCGGCTGGTGAGCCAGCATCCGGACTTCGGACTGTTGATGCTGTTCAATGTCGAAGGGTTCGAGGAGCCGCCGTATCGGGCGATGCTCACGGCCTACGAGCATCACATGAAGACGGACCTGTCGGGATATCCAAGGGTCATCCGGCGGCGGCGGCAGGGCCTGTTCGCCCGCATCATCGCGCTTACCGAATCGTATGATGCCGCGATCTCCAGGTACAGCAAGCAATTCCTGCCCTGTTCGCCGGATGAGGCGATCCGGCAGCTGCGCGAGAGTGAATCGGGCGCATACGACAGGGTCCTGACGCGCGCGTTCGTCAACATGATGGGCATCTATCCGGTGGCGACGCTGGTAATTCTCGACACCGGCGAGCTGAGCGTGGTCGTCGCGCCGAGCCCGAATCCGAAGGCCATCCATCGGCCCATGGTCCGGATCATCGCTGGCCCTGACGGCAAGCGGATTTCAGACGGCCCGGTTCGCGATCTGACGGAGATCGACCCGGACACGGGACGGCCGCGCCGGACGATCGCCCGTTCAACGGATCCGGAGCGCTACGGCATCAGGGTCTCCGAATTCGTCGCCTGACACGAGTGAAGCCGGTCGCCCGGGTACCGTTCTGGCTCCAGGCAGACCCCGGTGTGCTGCGTGGGGACATTCGCCTGCCGACGGAGGGTATGTCGACGAATCCGGGGAGCGCGCCGTCGGACACGGCGCTGGTGGTGTGCCACGGATTCAAGGGGTTCAAGGACTGGGGCTTCTTTCCGGCCGTGTGCGACGAACTCGCGATCCGAATTGGCTGTCCGGTGGTGAGCTTCAATTTCAGCGGCTCTGGAGTCGGACCTGATCTCGGAACGTTCTCGGATCCCGTGGCGTTCGCGACCAACACGTTCAGCCGCGAAGTCTCAGATCTCGGTGCCGTCCTGGACGGTTTGGCAGCCGGACGGCTCGGTGAAGCCAGGCTGGCGCCCCCTGCACGTGTCGGACTCGTCGGCCACAGCCGGGGTGCGGTCCCGGTAGTCCTCGTCGGCTCCCGGCGGGTCGAGGTGCGGGCGGTTGCGACGTGGGCGGGTCTCGCGCGAGCGGGTCGGTACGCGGAGTTGTTTCCGTCCGACGCGGATCCGAACCGTCCGGTGGAGATTCGAAACATGAGGACGGGAGAGGTGCTTCTGCTGCGACGTGATGTGCTGGAGGACCTGCGGGAGAACCAGGAACGGCTCGACCCGTTGACGGCTCTGCGTGGCGGCGGACCGCCGCTTCTGGTGCTCCACGGCGAGCAAGACGAAGCGGTATCGTTGGAGGACGCGACGTCGTACGCAGCGGCCGGATCGAATGCCGAGCTCAGAGTGCTCGAATCCACCGGGCATACGTTCGATGTCAGGCATCCATACGCCGGGTCGACGCCTGCACTGGAGAAGGCCATTTCCAGCACTGTGACGCACTTCCGGAAGCACATTCCAAAGGAGCTTTGACATGGCCGGCTCGACGATCCACCGGGGTGGCACCCGTCCCTCGCGGACAGCGATCATCGGGGCCCTCCTCGCGGCCCCGATCGTGCTGTCGACGGCTGTGTCCGGGTGTCGTCTCGAGGTCGAGCCTGAAGACGACGTGAGCCTGGAACCGCAAGTCGCACAGATGCTCGAATTATCGGCGGATGCATGGAATCGGGGAGATCTGGAGGCCTTCCTGGCCGACTACCAGAACGCTCCGAGCACCACGTTCGTCGGATCGGGGGGTATCCTGTCGGGAGTCGATGAAATCCGGGGCAACTATGCTTCGAGATTCGGACCGGGCGCCGAGCGTGACAGCCTCCGGTTCGAGTCGATCCAGGTTCGGACCCTGACCCCGACGATCGGCATCGTGACCGCCCGTTGGGTGCTCCACCAGGATGGTACGGTCCGGGCGGCCGGACCGTTCACGCTCGTCATGCGCCTGACGAGGGCAGGTTGGAAGATCACCCACGATCATTCGTCCTCCGACCCGGCTCCGGCGGCAAACTGAGCGCGGGGTAGAACTGTCATGCCCGGCGGCCCAACGGAAGAATCGGTGCGAACCGCCCTGTCCGCAGCGGAGTACCCGGCGGGAGGGTGGCTGGAGGACCTACTTTCCTGTGTTCACTGTGGTTTCTGTCTTCCAGTCTGCCCCACATATGAGGTGCTGGCCGAGGAGAACGACTCGCCACGGGGTCGGATCTACCTCATGCGGGCCCTTGCCGAGGGACGAATCGGGGTCGAGGACGCGTTCGCTGACCATGTGAACCGGTGCCTGGGATGTCGCGCCTGCGAGACCGCCTGTCCCGCCGGCGTTCGATACGGAAGTCTGCTGGAGAAGGCCCGACAGCGCTCGATAGATGAAAGGGGCGGCGGGCGCCTCCTGGACCTCACGCTCGAATCACTGACCGGCCGAAGCACCTCCCGACTCGCCTACGCATTGGCCCGGCTGGCAAGGGGATCACGGATCGCCGAGCTCGGCGCTCGGCTTGTTCCGGGTCGCGCCGGACTCGCTTCGGGCATGCTCGCGGCCACGCGCCGCTCGACGAAGCAGACCGGAAACGCTGGCCCTGGATCGCCCTCGGGCGCGAAATCGTCGGATACCCGGGAAACATTCGCTCTGCTCGAAGGATGCGTGATGTCGGGCCTGTACGCTCACGTTCAACAGGCCACTCGCCGCACCCTCCGACGGAGAGGCCACGCAGAATTGTCTGCGGCCGGCCAGGAGTGCTGCGGAGCTTTACACGCGCACGCCGGAAGACTGGATGCCGCCCGTGTGCTGGCCCGAAAGAACATTGAAGCGTTCGAAAGTTCCGGTGCTGAGGTCATCGTCACCGACTCCGCCGGCTGTGGAGCCGCGATGCGTGACTATCCGGAATGGCTGAGGGCGGAGCCGGAGTGGCAACGGCGGGCTGAAGCGCTGGCCGCCCGGGTGCGTGACGTATCGGAGCTGCTGGCCGAATCAGGTGAGTCGGCATCGCCCGCCGGCGACGGACCGCGCGTCGCCTACGATGCGCCCTGCCACTTGCTGCATGCGCAGGGCATTCGGGACGCGCCACTCGCGGCACTTGCGGCGTCCGGGTACAGCGTCGAACCTCTGCCGTCGTGGGAGCGCTGCTGTGGTGGCGCGGGCCTCTACAACCTGCAGCAGCCGGAGCTGTCCGACCGGATCCTGGAACGCAAGCTGGATGAGATCAGGAACGGAGGCTACGACGTGGTTGCGACAGGCAACCCGGGGTGCATGATGTTCCTCGGTGCCGGCCTCAAACGCGCTGGACTCGACGTGGCTGTGGTGCATCCGGTGGAGCTCGTCGACCTGGCCGATGGGAACGCGCGGCAGGGGCGAGAGTAACGCCTCACGGGATGTATGCGGTTCGACTGATTCCAGATGGAGTGCAAGCGATGAGCGACACGAGCGAGCAGGACGCCGGCGGACTGGCGGAGGATGTCCGTGAGGCACTGAAGCAGGTCATTGATCCGGAACTCGGGCTCAACATCGTGGATCTGGGGTTGATCTACGACGTCCAGGTCGAAGATGGAAAGGCCGTCGTCTCGATGACTCTCACGAGCCCCGGCTGTCCGGCGGGTCCCCAGATCCTCGGGTCGGCTCAGGCCGCGGCCGGCACGGTCGAGGGGGTGGACGAAGCCGAAGTGAACCTCGTTTGGAAGCCTTTCTGGACCCAGGATCGGATCGACCCCGCCGTGCGGGCAGTTCTCGGATTCTGACTCCCGGCTGACCAGCCGCGGGGCGCCAGGCCGGCGCCTCGCCCTGCAGTACCCATAACTCGCTCAAACACAATGTGTTGATATTGCGTTGAGTTCCCGGCTTAGTGTTTGGGTCGGGAGCCAAACGGAATCTCCGGAACTGCGCGCGCAGTTCCGTACCAGAGCCGTACGTCTCCTGGTGAAGGAGGAGTCGACCACTTCCGCTGGGGCGCAGGGAAGCTGGTCTGGCTCCCCTTCGCCGCCACAGGTTCTTTCCAGGGCCACGAGAAGCCGCTGAATTCAAGCATCTTTGCGCCGTGTGACGGCAGTATGACGCCCTTTCCACAAATTTCGGCGTGCGAAGGCGGATTCGGATCGTCACCTGTGGGGCCGCAAGGGGCGATTCGTGTCCGTCTTCGTCATTTCACTTCGCGGTGCTCGCGTTTCCTGGTCCGGCCGTTATCTTCCCGCCGTGCTGATACGACTCATATTGTTGTTCACGATCGTCCCGCTGCTCGAGCTGTCGCTGCTCCTGCGGATCGGGAGTTGGCTCGGGGCCGGTCCGACGCTCGGACTGGTGCTCGGAACGGGATTCGTGGGTGCGTGGCTGGCGAGGCGTGAAGGACTGCGAGCCTGGAGTGCGGTCCAGGAGCAGATGGCCCGGGGCCAGGTCCCCGGCAGAGAGCTTCTGGATGCCGTACTGGTACTGCTCGCCGGCGTCGTCCTGATTACACCGGGAATCCTCACAGACGCCGTGGGATTCACGCTGATGACGGGGCCCGGACGGAACTGGGTGGCAAGGCGGATTCGAAAGCGCCTCGAAGCGTCGGTACAAGCGGTGCAGGTCGGGGACGATACCCAGCCTGAAGAACCGGTCGGCGGTCGAATCATCGAGCTGTAGGGATCGAAAAGGAGACGGCAATGGAGAAGGGCGTGAACCCGGAGCTTGGACTGGCGCTGCTTCGCGTCGTGCTCGGCGTGATCTTCATCTCGCACGGGGCCCCCAGCCTGTTCGGTGGGATGGAAGGCACGGCGGCATTCTTCAGCTCGCTCGGGATTCCGCTGCCCGTGGTGGTCGCATGGGCGGTGAAGTTGCTCGAGTTCTTCGGGGGAATCGCCCTCTTGATCGGTCTCCTGGTTACGCCGGTCAGCCTGCTGCTCGTCATTCACATGTTCGCCGGGATCGTGCTCGTGCACGCACCACGTGGCTGGTATGTCGTGGGACCGGAGGCGAACGGCGGTGTCGAGTACAGCGTCCTTCTGGCCGCTTCACTGATGATGCTGGTGTTCGGTGGCGCCGGACTGGCTTCTATGGATGGCCGGGGCGGATCTGGCTGAGGCGATTCAGGGCCCAGCGGGCGTGTTCCTGCACGAGTTCTGACTCCTCGGCAGCGCAACGCTCCAGTACCGAGACGGCCCGTGCATCGCCTGCGTTTCCCATGCCCACACATAGATTCCGGAGCAGGCCATCCCGGCCCGGTCTGGCCAGGGCCGTGCCCCGGTAACGGGTGCGAAACTCTTCCGCGTCCATGTCGAGCAACAGGGTAGCCCAGGCTTGCAGGGTAGCCGGCGCGACAGGCCGGCCGAGCTCCAAAAGGCCTGAGTTGCCGCCGACGACATCACGATTCCACGGGCAGACCTCCTGGCAGATGTCACAACCGAACACCCGGTTGCCGATCGCATCTCGCAGGTCGAGCGGGATCGGGCCGCGGTTTTCTATGGTCAGCCAGGAGATGCAGCGGCGAGCATCGAGGACACGCGGCTCGACGAGAGCGTCGGTCGGACACGCTTCAATGCACCTTGAGCACGTCCCGCACCGGTCCGGCAGGAACGGCGGGTCGGGCTCCAGCTCGAGCGTCGTGAGGAGCTCGCCGATCAGGGTGTAGGACCCGAGTCGGGGATCGATCAGCATCGTGTTCTTCCCGATCCACCCGAGTCCGGCTCGTTGTGCGTGCTCTCTCTCGAGCACCGGACCATAGTCCACATACAATTTGCAGTCGGCCCCCGGATCGAGCATCCGGATCTGTTCGGCAAGGGCCGCGAGTTTCCCTTCGAACACGTCGTGGTAGTCACGGCCGAGGGCGTAGCGCGCGATGACGGCATCGATGAGAGTCCGGCCGGGATCGGAGGCCGGAGACACGGCGAACGAGCGGGGATCGACTCCCGTTCCGCCTTCTTCTGGCGGTGCATAGCTCAGCGAGACGACGACGACTGTACTGCAGCCCGGCATTGCTTCGGCCGGATCGAGCCGGCGCCTGACGGAATCGTCGCGGGCCATCCAGCCCATGTCCGCATGTCGGCCGAGGCGCAACCACTCGCGGAATTCGACTGCGTGCGCCGGAGGGGAGGCGGGGGCGAATCCAACGGATGAGAACCCGAGATCGAGCGCGGCTCGCCTGATCGTCTGTTTCGGATTCGCGGTACTGGCGTTCAAACCGGCCTGGTCATGAAAATGTGAATGCGCTGGGACATTCATCGGAGATTTCGCACCCCGCGCAGTCCGGTCGGCGTGCGTTGCACCGAGCCCTGCCGTGGCGAATGAGTCGCCAGGAGAACGGGCGCCATTGCTCCTGGGGAAGCACCTCCATCAGGTCACGCTCGATCGCCTCCGGCGTCTTTGCGGCGGTGAGCCCGAGCCGGGTTGCCACCCGCTTCACATGCGTGTCCACGACGACTCCCTCGGACTTCGAGAACGCGTTGTTCAGCACCACGTTCGCCGTCTTCCGAGCCACTCCTGGAAGCTGCGTCAGTTCCTCCATCGAATCCGGCACCGCTCCGCTATGCTCGGCCACCAGTCGAGCGGCCATTCCTCGGATGTGCCTGGCCTTGCTCCGGTAGAACCCGGTCGAATGGATGAGCGTCTCGAGCTCTTCCGAATCCGCCTCCGCGTAATCCTCCGCCGTCCGGTAGCGCCGGAACAGCTCGGGCGTGACCTGGTTCACCCGTTCATCGGTGCACTGGGCGCTCAGAATCGTCGCCACGACCAGTTCGAGCGGGTTCCTCCACCCGAGACTGATCTCGAGACCCGGGTAGAGCTCTGCCAGGCGCGGAGCGAGCCGGGCAGCGCGAGCGCGTCGCCGGGCAAGGGACGCGAGACGCCTACTCATCGATCACATCCCGGGGATCGAGGCCGAGTTCACGCGTCCGCTCGATCCACCGATTGACGTCCCGCAGAGTCAGCACACCGAGGATCTCGTCGTCATGCGTCACGAATACTCGATCCCCTCCACTCGCCCGGAGACCGGCCGTAACTTCCGCCAGCGACGCTTCGTCGTCCACCGTGGGTACATCTTCACTCGGCACCATCACCTCGAGCACCGGAACCTCCCGGCGTTCATTCGGTCGAACCTCGGCAACATCCGCCGGGGTCACGGTCCCCACGATTCTGCCTCTGCGTTCAACCGGCAATCCGCCCGTGTATGTCCTGAGCAGCATGCTCCGGACCAGCTCCTGGACGCTCATTGACTCCGGCACGGCGATCTGTTTTCCACTGAACACGCTGGCGATCGGAACGCCCGCGATCCGGCTCCGGAATCGCTCGAAGCGCGCGGCGGCCGCTGCCGCACTGCCGAGGAACCAGCCCAGGAGGATCATCCACAGGCCTGAGAGCCGGGCCCCCTGCAGACTCAGGGAGAGGAAACTCGCGAAGATCAGCGCGAACCCGAACCCGATCAGCGTCCAGCCGAAGGCCCGACCGACGAAGGTGGCCCACCGCGTGGCGAGACTCTGATCGCCGCTGACCTTCCAGATTGCCGCGTGCAGAACCCGGCCCCCATCGAGCGGGAACGCCGGAATCATGTTGAACACGGCGAGCACGAGGTTGAGGAAAGCCAGTGTCCCGGCAAGCGCTCCAGCGGCATCGATCCCGATGCTCCAGCCGGCACGACTCACGAGGCCGAACAGAGCAGCAAGCGTGAGGCTCGCGAGTGGCCCTGCCACCGTAATCGCGAACTCATCGCCGGGCGTGCGGGCTTCCATCGACATTTCGGCAACGCCGCCGAAGATGAACAACGTGATCCCGTGCACCGGGATACCCCGGGACCGCGCGACAACCGAATGTGCCAGTTCATGCAGCAGTACTGAGAGGAACAGAAGCAGGGCTCCGACTACCCCGAGCCACAGGTAGAGCGAACCTTCCATGCCCGGCAACTTCACCGGCAGCTCCCAGACCGCGAACGTCCAGGTGACGAGCGCGAACACGATGAACCACGAGGCGTCGATTCGGATCCGGAATCCGAACCAGTGCCCGAGTCCGAATCCTCCGAGCATCATCCTCCGAGCTCCGGCAAAGCGCGTCGCTCAATGTGGCCGTGACGACCGGCATGCGCCGCTCCGACCAATCGTCGCCACCACGCGACCCGACGACGCAGCACGACCCACAGGCGGCCGCCTGCCAGGTTCTTTACTCGAACGAACGTGAGACCTGTTTCGGCGGGGACGTGCAATGTGTAGGTGTGTCCTCGCCACTCGAAGCCAGCAGCCCGTTCGGCCGGACCGAGAACAGCTTCGACGAACGTTTCCCCCTCGAGGCGTATCGCGCCGTCATCATCGGTCGGTACCGACCGGTAGAAGTCCGGATCGAATGGCCGACCCGCGTGCCGAAGAAAATTCTGCTCGACGGCCCAGTCGAACACCTCCAGTCCGCTTTCTGCCGCAGCCGCTTCACGGTGATGCAGAAGCTCATGCACGATCGTCTCCCACAACTCGGCTTCCCAGTCGAACATCGGATCGTGTTCGGCCAGGTTCTGGAATGACCCGTGGTACAGAACGATTCTGGACCGGGTGTCTCCGATCCCGCCCGTCCCATCGGGCCAGTCATCGGTGATGCACTCACCCATGGTCCAGATCCCGGGCAGGCTCGGGTGGCCTGTCGCCTCCGTCTCGACAAGCAGTCCGTCGACTCCGCTGCGAAACTCAGGAGGAATCTCGTCGAACATCCGGGCAGCCCGGTCACGGAACCGGTCCAGCTTCACTCGACGTCCTCCGCGGACAGGCGCGCGTACCTGCCCCGGAACCATAGAAGAGGTCGATTCTGCGCGGAATCCGTAGCCCTCACCTCTGCGACCCGCCCGACGAAAACCGTGTGGTCCCCGGCCTCGATAGTCTTCTCCACGTCGCATTCGCACACTGCGATCGAGTCGGGAAGCACCGGACACCCGGACCGTCCAGGCTCCCAGATCAATCCGTCGAATTTTCCGTCTCCCGCAGCTGCGAACCGCTCTGCGTGCAACCTGTGGCCCGACGCAAGCACGTTGATCGCGTAGCGTCCACTCTTCGCGATGGTTTCGCGAGTTCTCGATTTCGCACCGAGACAGACCAGAACCAGTGGAGGTTCAAGCGATACCGAGCACACCGCGGTGGCCGTGACACCGGATGGCCTGCCGCCCGAATCGACCGACGTGACCACCACCACACCTCCAGCGAGCTGAGCCAGCGCGCGGCGGAAAGCGGCCGAGTCGACACCCCCTTGTGGACCCGGAGCACTGTCGTGAGCGTTCACTCATTCCTCCTGCGACTCGACCCTGAACACGCGAAGTCCGGCGTACATGTCCGCGACGAACACCGCCTGCTTCAGGACCCTTGCCCCTCGGGCCAGGGAACGGCTCGGAATCCCATCGTGCCAGGCGCCGGTGGAAGTTGCGGAGGTCTCGCGACCCTGGGCGTACAATTCGCCGCGCAGCTCTCCGGACAGGTCCGCGAGCCGGAGCCCTCCCGTGCCGAATGCCGCAATCAGTGTTTCCGAACGGTGATCGACCTGGAAGTCGCGAATCCCGGCCTCTGGCACCTCGTAACGCGCCACCTCACGTGGCTTGCGGATTTCGGTCACGTCGATCACACGAATGCCGCCTCTCGGCCCGTCCACACACGATGTGCAGCCGTCGATTCCGTCCCCCAGCAGAACCCAGTCCCGCCAGCGCCTGACCCGGAGCGTGTTCCCCCACTCACGGCCATCACGGTGGACCCGGTACCGATACTCCGAAACCAGGGCGGGGCGCGCCGCGGTGCCGCCACTGATTCCCGCCCCTACGTCGAGCACGGCCAGTCCATCGTTCCAGCGGGCGAGCAGCGCGATCCCATTCCCGGCATCGATGTCGGAGATGTAGCTGGCATCCGAACCCGGGGAGGATGCCCGCCAGCCTGCGATCCGCACCGGTTGGTCGGGATCTGAAAGATCGAATCCGACGAGGGTCCCGTCTTCGATCGAACCCGCCCACACGTGGTCGTGATCCACCGCCACAGCCGACGCTCCGCCGGCCAGGCCGTCGTTCAGCCTCGCCTGTGGCCGGGGAGTCGCAGGCAGCGACAGATCGAGAACCAGCAGGCCTGCGCTGTCCGCCGCACCCGAGACAGCGACGACGGCCCAGACATTTCCGCCTCCGATCTCGAGATCGTGGACCCGACCCGCGCCCGGGTCAATCGAACGCTCGTACCTGGGGTGCTCCGGGTCGGTGATTTCGAGGACGTGGATTCGGGCGGGATCGTCGGTCCAAACCCAGGCCCAATCACGCCCGTCGATCCCTTCGAACACCCTGACGCCGGCTGCCGCGCCACCATCAAGCGGTAGCGGGACCGCCGCTATCGGCAGGAGCGTCGTCGTGTGTTGCCTCGGCGTGACCGCGACGATTGCCGAGGATGAGAGTGAGCCGCGAGCCGCCGTCACCAGCCAGGATCCGGGCGCAGAAGCGACGAACGCACCGTCAGGTTCGACGCGGGCAGATCGTCCGCTCTCGATCGGCGTCGTTGACCAGTGCACGCGACCGTCATCCAGTTCGACTCCCGTCACCGACCGGACACTGGCGGTGAAGTGCACGACCTCTCCGGACAGCGCGTTCGCCGCGGCCGGCGACACGGTGAGAATTCGGGCCCGGTCCGGAATGACCTGGAGGAGGATCTCGGCCGTCACGGGGCCGCTCGTCGCCGTTAGCAGGGCCGAGCCCGGGGCCAGCCCGGTTACCACTCCCGAGTCGGTCACACGCAGGACGGTCCGGTCGGAGGAGGACCAGGCGATCGGATCAGGCCAGGGTTGTCCGTCGGGACCCATCGAGGCCGCGATCCACACTGGAAAGCCCGAGGGGAGCGGTGATTCGGGTGCGCGGAGGACCAGGTCCCTGGCCCCGAGCGGAGTTTCCTCGGCCCTGATCACCGGGCGGAGATCCGCCTCGGGATCCGTCCACACGGCGGTTCCGCCAGGCACGGGTGCAGCACCTCCGACGGTCCGGGTCACGCTTTCGTCGGTGACCGTCGTCCGGACCGGAGTTGAACTGGTCGCGGGATCGGGCCCTGTTTCCGGCCCTGTGCCAGGCGAAGTCGTTGCACACGCCGCGAACGACGCAGAAGCCGTGATCAGGAGGGCGATTCCGGGCCGTCCCCCGGGCCAGGCGGCGTTCACGTTCCTGTCCCGGTCTCTTCCGCCTCGGATGCCGCAGGGCCACCCGAGAATCGGCTCGCGAATAATGGATTCAGGATGAGGAACGCCACCAGGGCAAGTGCCCACTGGAACAATACTGTGCCCACGTTGAAGCTCGAAAATGGGGTGAACGTGGCCCACAGGCCGTCTTCGCTCACGGCCTGGCTCATCCACCAGCCAAGCAGGACGACTGCTTCGACGAGTACGAGCACCATCGCGGCATTCCACCACCGCCCGATCTGAAAGTCACTCCCCGACCGATTGATCAGCGTCCGGCGGAAGCGGTCCAGACCGTAGCGTGTTACTCCGAACGCGAAGAACAGACCTGACAGCATCAGGCCAACACCCCATACCCAGTCCTGGTTCTGGAAGAACTCCAACGACAGTGCAGACGGCATCCCGAGCAGGAATCCCGCCGCTCCGACGACCTTGATCGCACGAGCCCGGCTCATCCCGGCATCGATGAGCACCCGGGAGGCGAGTTCGATCATCGCGATCAGGCTGCTCCAGGCAGCGAAGAACAGGGCAAGGAAGAAGAAGGACATGAACAGTCGCCCCGCCGGCATGCGCGCAAACAGCTGCGGGACCCAGATGAAGGTCAGGCCTTCGTTTCCAGCGCCGACGATCGTCTCGCCGGCCTCCGGGAGGATGGCGAACGCCGTGCACAACACCATGATCCCCGCGAGAAGGGAAACCGAGTTGTTGCCGAAACCAAGCACGAACGCGTTGAGTGTCGTGTCCTCGCGAGGCCGCAGGTAGACGGCGTACGCAAGGATGAGGCCCCACCCGGCGCCGGTATCCCACGCGTTCTGGGTCAGGGCCTCGAGCCAGATTCGTGCTTCCAGCAGGTCGCTCCACTCGGGAGTAAACAGGAAGGCCAGCCCCCGCTCCGCGCCCGGCAACGTCACGGCTCGTGCCGCGAGGACGATCACCAGCAGGAACAGACCCGGGATCAGCACGCGTGCCGCCCGCTCGATCCCCCTGACACCATGGGACACGACGAATAGAGCGAGTCCGAGGGCAAGCGCGTGGGTGAATACCGCCGTCCAGGACCCCGCGAATCCTACCCAGTACGCAGTGGCAGCCTCCGGCGAGTTCATCGGGATGCCGCCGGTGACGGATCCCCACAAGTATCGGAGCGTCCAACCCATGACGACCGAGTAGTAGAACATGATCGCCGTGGCGGTAAACGCGACCCAGGCGCCCATCCAGGCGAACCGCTCGCCGATCAGGCGGGTGAACGCACCGATCGGTCCGCACCTGGTTTCCCGTCCCATCGCGAACTCGACAAGGATGAGCGGGATCGACCACAACAGGAGAAACACTACCCAGGCGATGAGGAACGAGCCTCCCCCGTTCGTGCCTGCCACCCGTGGAAAGCGCCAGATGTTGCCTGTACCCACGGCCATGCCGAGCATGACGAGCATCGTGCTCCAGCGTGAGGAGAATCGTTGTTTCTCGCTCAAGCGCTTTCCTCCTCGAATTCAAGTTCGTCCAGCCAGGCGACCAGCTCCCGGTTGAACTCCGCGGGCATGCTGATATGCGAACAGTGCCCGGTGTCGTCCACCTCGACGTAGCGCGCGTCCGGGATCCGGTCGGCGATGTCGCGGGCCCAGGCGGCGGGAGTGTAGGTGTCCCGCGGGCCCTTGAGCACCAGTGTCGGGACCCGAATCCCGGCCAGCTCAGGCCTCAGGTCCTCGGGAGCCAGAAGCCGGATCCGGCGACTCGAAATCTGCGGTGGCTCGGTGCGCGAACCCGTCCACAGGGCGTAGTCCACGACTCGTTCCCAGCCCGGGGACGAATCAAAGATCCACACATTGTGCCGACTCCACAGCTTCCCCAGCTGCCGCGCGGCCTCGGTGGG
>Ga0114922_10001842_pt1 | contig 20104 bp, 16 predicted proteins | sample AartaG_FD_100975 | JGI IMG/M metagenome (GOLD analysis project Ga0114922, IMG submission 100975) | Deep subsurface microbial communities from Aarhus Bay to uncover new lineages of life (NeLLi) - Aarhus_00045 metaG | ecosystem: Environmental > Aquatic > Marine > Oceanic > Sediment | place...
GGGTATTTATGTAATGTCGGGCCAATAGCGTTTTCGCCGCCGGCCAATTCAATCATTTCATTCACAAACGTATCGCGTCCGGCCACTCGTAACGGCTCTCTCTGGACGACCCAGAGCACCCTTACTTTAGCTTTCGTGCCAATCAAAACTGAGAGGTTGTCTAATTTGTTCCTGATGTTAGTTACCAGCTCATTTGCTTCGTACTGTTTGCCCGTGGCTGCGCCGATTTTCTCAATGGCCTCAAAAAGGTCGTTTACCTTTTTGACGTTTATAATCATAGACTTATAGTTGATGCGTTTCAGTCGCTCAGCAAGGTTTTTCTGCTGTTCGAATCCAAGCGTAACTATCAGGTCGGGCCTGGCCGCTATTATAGCTTCGATGTTCGGCTGCCAGAATGTGCCTGCCTTTGGCTTTTTTGCCGCTGCAGGGGGATAATCACTATTAAGCGTAACTTGCACTATTTCTTCCTCCAGACCGAGCGCAAAAAGAATTTCCGTAAGATTTGGAGCTAAAGAGACAATTCTGTCGGCTTTCGTCGATAGGGGGGTATCGCCGATGTCTTGAGACTGCCGAAAATCAGATATGGCAAATCCTGTGCCTGTCCAGCACGTGATTATTAATAGTAGCCACCACCACTTACTCATTAGGTCCTCTTAAACTGTTTTTCCAAATCACTTATCGAAAATTTTATCGTGGTGGGCCTGCCATGTGGACAGCGGCTTGCGGATTCGGCGTTTACTTTATCCCGTAGCAGTTGCTCTATTTCGCTGTCCGTTAGTCTTTGCCCGGCCTTGATTGCAGCTTTGCATGCTGCCATATTCAAAACCTCATCGAGCAGCCCTTCGCCGTCAAGGTTTATGTCCTTACGACCGAGCAGGTCGATTAAATCCTGGACAAAATCAAGTGGGTCGGCCTTGGCCAATAAAGTCGGAAAAGCCTGGATGGCCATGGCCCTGGGACCGAAAGGGACAAGCTCGATCCCTAATTTTTCGAGCAGTTCGGCGTTGGTCTTAAGTACATCAGCGTCAGAGACAGTAACATCGAAGCTTTCGGGTATCAGCAGTTTCTGTGATTCGAGTTTGCTTTTTCGTATTCGCTTGCACAAATCTTCGTATATTATCCGCTCATGCAGTGCATGCTGGTCGATAATTACGAATCCCTCGTCGGTCTGCACGACGATGAAGCTGTCGTGTATCTGTATGAATTTTCTTTGTTCCAAGTGAATCACCGGCGCAGGTCGGCTTGTTTCGGTAAGAACCCCGGCCGCAGCCGGGCCCATGTGGCTTTCGGGTATCTGTTCGCTGGAAGGACGCAACGCGACGATTTGCTGTTTTGGTTTATAACTGAAACGTTGCTGGGTTTGAACAGGTCTGTGCTTTTTGAAAAATTCAGCCATTGCCTCTGAAATTGCCTGGCTTCTATGGCCCGGGGCGGGGATTCCCTGCATTTCGGGCGAACCAGTTGCAGTTGGCAGTACTGCATGGGTTTGCAGGTCTGTGCACAAAAGCTTTTCCCGAAGAATAGCCAGGATTTGCGAATGAACCAGATTGGCGTTATAAAAACGCACTTCGCTCTTGGTCGGATGTACGTTCACGTCATAGTCTTCGTAGGGCATTCGGATAAACAGAAAAACGACAGGGAATCTGTTCGGTTCCAGCAGGCCGCGATATGCCTCTTTGATTGCGTGTGAGATGAATTTGTCGCGGATGAATCGGCCGTTTAGAAATATATATTGAAACTTCTTGCTTGTTCTTGAAATGCTCGGTTTGCCCATCAATGCGAGGATATGTAAACTTGTTTCGTTACTTTCGGCCTCAATCAGATTTTCAGAAATACCGCTCGAAGGTATTGGGGATAGTTCCGCTATGCGCTGGTGAAGAAAGTCTTTATCTGAAAGCCTGTAAAGCTCTCTGCCGTTATGTATGAGCGTCATATCCAGCCCCTGCTTGTTGCCGGCAGGGGCATTTGCTAATGCAATGCGGGTGAATTGTTCGGCAATGTGGCCCATTTCGGTGTTGGCGGTTCTTAAGAATTTTCGCCGGGCCGGTAATTTATAGAAAATGTCTCTGACCTGAATTGTTGTGCCGTAATCTGCGCTGGAAGGGCTTATGCCGCTCTTTGTACCGCAATCAATCTCTATACAGTTTGCCCCGGTTTGGCCCTTTGTTCTGCTTGTGCACTTTACTTGTGAGACCGAGGCGATACTTGCCAATGCCTCGCCTCTAAAGCCAAGCGTCGATATGCCCTGCAGGTCTGAGCTGGTTTTGATTTTGCTTGTAGTGTGCGGTTCAAATGCCCGGGCCAGGTCTTCGCCGTCCATTCCGCAGCCGTTATCGGTAACCGATATCAGTCTTCGGCCTCCGTCTTCGATGGAAACCGTTATTTTTGTTGCTCCCGAATCAATACTATTTTCCATCAGTTCCTTGACCACACTGGCAGGCCGTTCAATGACCTCACCGGCTGCAATCATATTAACCATATTCTGGTCAAGGACGAGTATTTGACCCATTGTGTTCTCCCGTCCCCAAAAGGTGCTTTTGAATATCCAATGACGAATAACGAACTTCGAAATTCGATGTTTCTTGTTCGATATTCATTATTCTATCAGGCTTTTACCTGTCATCTCTTCTGGTTGCGACAGTTGCATCATCTCCAGCATAGTAGGTCCTATGTCGGCTAATCTGCCTCCTTTGCGGAGCTTGCTGTTTTTATAGCGTTCGTCGAATATAACCAGCGGAACATCGCCAATAGTGTGAGCGGTATGTGGATTGTCCGGGCTGCCGTCTATCATTTTTTCGAAATTGCCGTGGTCGGCGGTGATTATTGCCGACCCGCCCAGGGCCTTGACCTTATCCAATATCCTGCCTACGCACTCATCTACCGTATCGGCCGCCTTTATTGCTGCGGACAATATGCCGGTGTGGCCTACCATATCCGGATTGGCAAAATTGATTACTACCACATCGTATTTGTCCGAATCAAGTCTTTCCAATACGACCTCGGTAACCTCGTAAGCGCTCATTTCGGGTTTTAGGTCGTATGTTCGAACTCGCGGCGAAGGGACAATTTGCCTGTCTTCACCGGGAAACGGCTTTTCAGTGTAGTCGTTGAAGAAAAAGGTAACGTGAGCATATTTTTCCGTCTCGGCACAGCGAAATTGCTTCAGACCCAGAGAACCCCAGTACGCGCCTAATATGTTTTTCATCTTTGGCAGCTTTGGAAATGCCACCGGCGCAGATATCGTGGCGTCGTATTCGGTCAGACAGACAAAATATATGTCCGGCCTGGTTGTCCTGGCAAATTCTTTGAAGTCCGGGTCAACAAACGCCCGTGTAATTTCGCGGGGCCTGTCGCCGCGGAAATTGAAGAATATTACACCGTCACCATTGTCTATCGTGGCCAGCGCTTCATTGTCTTCATTGACAATGCACGTCGGCTCGATAAATTCATCGGTTACGTCTTTTTTATAGCTTTGAGCGACCGCCTCTGCCGGGTTGGCGGCTTTGATACCCTTGCCTACCCTCATACATTCGTAAGCTTTTTGTACTCGGTCCCACCGGCTGTCACGGTCCATGGCATAGAACCTGCCCATAACGGTTGCGATTTTCCCTACACCTGTTTCCTGGGCCTTTTTTTCAATTTCGGCTATATATCCCGCTCCGCTGTCCGGCGGTGAATCGCGGCCATCGGTAAAGGCATGTATGAAGACATCCTTTACATCGTTTCTTTTTGCCAGTTCAAGCAGGCCGTACAGGTGGTCCAGCAGCGAATGTACTCCGATATCGCTGCACAGGCCCATAATGTGCATTTTGCTGTTATTGTTTTTTACAAATTTTATCAAATTGTGGAATTCTTCATTCTCAAAAAAAGAGCCGTCGCGAATAGTTTTGCTTATTCTTACGGATTCCTGCGGGACGATTCTGCCGGCGCCGATATTTTGATGTCCGACTTCGCTGTTGCCCATCGTGCCGTCCGGCAGCCCCACGTCCTCGCCGCTCGTATGGATGAGGCAGTTTGGATACTCTGCCATCAGCATATCATCTACTGGTGTATTTCCACGCTTGACGGCGTTATATTCATCTTCATCCGGATTTGGATTGTGACCCCATCCGTCACGGATGATTAGTACGAACGGCTTATTTTTCAAAGTTACTTTTTGTTTGGCCATAAAAAAACAACCTTTCAATCAATAGCAATAAAGACGAGGCATGACCTCGTCCTCATAATCGAGTCAATCTAAATTAAGTTGATATCATATGAAGCTCAGCGGGATATGTCAAACATTTAGATAAAACACTCAGAAACAAAGTACGTCCAGAATGCCCAGGAGAATTTTTCTGCTTTGCCATTGCGTGTTTTCTGTATCGAGTCAACAAGGGATTAATGCGATAGTCTTTGGGGTAACAACGAATATTGCCACGGTGCAAAAGATTTCTCTGGAGAGGACTTCGGAACAATATAAATATATAGCGTTTTTTTCAGACTATTGAAACGCCACAAGGTAAAGTTGTTGTCCAAAAATAATTAGGATATTTTAAGATAATTCCTAAATTTATTTGATATATTGGTCAAATATGCTAATATTTACGAATATGAGCAAGAGAATGCTTTCAACATTTTGTCCTTCTTGCGGCTTGCCGATGCAGACGGCAGCAATGTCATGTACAACATGTGGAGTTAAGATTGAAGGGAATTTCAGTGAGACCTTTTTTGGTAGACTTGAGCCCGATGACCAGAAATTCTTGGAGCAATACCTCTTGGCGGGATTTAGTATCAAGACATTGGAGCAGAAAGGCTCTCTTGGATATGCGGCGATACGGTCGAGGCTGGACAAATTAATTGCGAGCTATGAGGCAATTAGAAAAATGGATGCTCAGAAAAAAGCTGTTCTGGAGCAGTTGCGAACAAATGAGATCAGCGTCGTCGAAGCCAAAGAAAAACTCGAAAAACTCTCGGGAGGCTAAGAAATGGAAAATGTATCGTCGGAAGAAGAATTATTGCAGCTTCGCAACGAAGGCAGGATAAGCGAAGATGAATATGAGCAGTTGCTTGGTGCGATGAAAAGGACGGACAAGACTAAAACAAGACCGGCTAACAAGGATCAATCTATATCGGCCGGAACTTCCATTCTTGCGGTGTTATCTTTAGTCTTTTCTATTGTTGCTGCTGCTCTCACAGGATTTATTGGGCTTTTTGTGTTTTTCTTTCCGTTTGTAGTCCCCCTTTTTCTTGTACCGTTTCTTTCTGTCCTTGGGATAATCTGCGGACACTTAGCTCTCCGAAGAATCAGACGGCAGACGGTAGGGGGGCGTGGGTTGGCTATTGGAGGATTGATTATTGGATATATTGTTCTGGGTTTGTGCATAGTCTTTAGTGTTCCTTTTGTTATATATATGTTGACATATAACCAACAGGCCATGAAGGAAAAAGCTAAATTAATGGAAAAACAGCGTGATTTGTTGGCAGTAAAGAAGCAAGCGCAGTTGGCGATCGAAGCAGTCGAGTTGAAACGCTTCGGACTTGATGATATGGAAGGAATACCAAGTCAATCAGGGCTGGAAATTGATAGGGATATTTCCAGCGATGGCAAGGGCTCTTTGCGAATTGAGGTTACACAACCCACAACAGTTCGGTTATTTGAAACCGGCGAAATGGATATTGAAAATGCCCGATTGGTTTGTCAGGCAAAAGTACGAACCGAAAACGTCCAAGGCAAAGTTTTTTTGGAAATGTGGTGTAGTTTTCCAGGCAAAGGTGAATTTTTTTCGAGGGGGCTAATGCAACCTCTGACCGGTACTACAGATTGGATAACACAGGAAACTCCTTTCCTGTTGAAAAAGGGAGAGAATCCTGACAATATAAAACTCAATCTGGTTATAGATGGCAAGGGTATGGCGTGGATTGATGATATTCGGTTACTGAAGGAACCACTTAGTTTTGAAGACCTGATGTCAAATTCCTCTTTTGTTATTCCAGAGCAGAACCTGCAGACGCTGAGAAAATGCAAAGCCGGTTTGCCTGCACATTTCAGCTACTGTTGGTGATTTGGCTAAAAGTTCATCTCTTGTTGCCGCCTGCGGCATCAGCATTACCTTTTCCGGATTAACACTGCCAATTTTCTCGATGGTTTGCTGAATTTCAGGCAAATCATCTTGAGAATCTACGACAAACTTGAGTTGATATTCGTAATTATCGAGTAATTCCTGCAGAACGGCTATATCCAATCTCGAATCCTCATGAGCAGCGGAGATTGTTGCGTCATCAGGAGCAGAGTTACTTAATTTCGGGCTGATACTCATCAAATCACAGGGCATCTGTGGCACGGCCATCCTGGCCGTGAATTCACGGGCTTCAAGCCCGTGCCACCTGACGATTCCTGCTGTTTCTATTGTTATATGTTTGTCGGTGTTTTTTAGCTCCCGAACTAACTGCGGCAGGTCCGAGTTAATCATTGGTTCGCCGCCGGTTATTACAACGAATTTACATGACCATTCTTGAATGGTCTTGATAATATTAGCAATGGTATAATCCTCTCCTGCTCTTTGGTCCCAGGCGTATTTTGTATCGCACCACCTGCATTGTAAAGGGCAGCCGGCAATACGCACGAACACGCTGGGGACACCGGCTAAAAAACCTTCGCCCTGCAAAGAATAAAATATCTCGTTTATTACCATACTCTTCGTATGTTGTATTGTAATATGTGTTAGTCGGTATTCGTGATTTGATATTCAACAGGATCCTCAAGGCCGGCTTCGGCAAAGCCCTTTAACCTTAATCTGCACGAGTCACATCTGCCGCAGCTTCTGCCCTGTTGGTCGGGGTCATAACAACTGTGCGTCAGGGAGAAATCGACGCCGAGTTTTGTGCCGGTAAGAATGATTTCGGCCTTTGTCATATTTAAAATCGGAGTATGAATATGATATCGACCTCTATGCTCAACTGCGGCTGCGGTGGCGAGGTTGGCGGTTTTCTCAAAGGCGGTTATAAATTCACCCTTACAGTCGGGATAGCCGCTGTAGTCGGTTGTGTTGACACCGATAAAGATGTCGAATGCACCTAATACCTCCGCCCAGGCGAGTGCATAACTTAAAAAAATCGTATTCCTTGCAGGCACATAAGTCGGTGGAATTTGGGCATTGCTTTCTAAATCGGTCCTGTCTTTCGGTACTTCAATCCTTGAATCGGTCAGTGCCGAGCCCCCGAGCTGGGCTAAATCAATGTCTATTATCCGATGCTCAGCTATTCGTGGCACGGCCATCCTGGCCGTGATTTCCTGGTCTTCAAGTCTATACTGGCTGGCGATTCTTTTCGCTGCTTCAATTTCCCTCTTATGTCGCTGGCCGTACCGAAAGGTTAAGGCATAGCACTCGAAACCTTTATCACAGGCAATAGCCAACGTTGTCACCGAATCAAGACCGCCGCTAAGCAATATTACAGCTTTTTTGTCTGCCACCGGTTATTCTCCTTTTGGCCAGGGGTAGGCATTTGAACCGGCCGTCGTTTCTACAGGTCCGGGTGGAAGTGTTTTTTGCCATTTCAACAGTTGTCGTGAAAGCTTGTTCACTATGTCAGGGTGTCGGTCGGCAACATTGTCCAGTTCTGTCGGGTCATTAACGATATCATATAGTTCGACCCGGCTGCGGTCCGGGTTCATCAATAGCTTCCAATTCCCATCCCGAATAACAAGCATAGGACTTTTATGTACCATATCGCCGAAAATTCGGAATCGCCATTCCCACATTAATGGTTTGTTGCGCTTCTTGGCTTTACCCAGTAGGGCGGTGGACATATCCTCACCGTCGGGATTTAAATTGCCGGGGATTTTAGTTCTGGCTAAACTGCATACAGTTGGCAGCCAGTCAACACCGGCTATAATGTTTGTATTATCAATCCTGCCGGCCGGTATGTGACCCGACCACCGAACTATAAAGGGCATACGGATACCGCCCTCGTAAAGGCTTCGCTTTCGGCCACGGAACGGCCCTGTATTGCCGATACCACTATGGACCGCATTGCGAATATGCAGGTCTTCGGGACCATTGTCGCTTGAAAATGCAATCAGCGTGTTATCGGCCAGACCAAGCTCGTCGATTTTCTTAATTAGTCTGCCAAGCTGGTGGTCCATATCGGTGACCGACGCGTAGTAAATCTGCTTGACTCCCTTGTAGGGTACTCCTCTCGGGGTGTATCGCTCATAAGGCTTCATCTGTTCGTCGGTGGGATGAAGTGTGGCATGTGGTACCAGTGTCCAGACGTTTACATAGAAGGGCTTGTCGCGGTTCTTTTCGATAAACTCAATGGTCCTGTCAACAATTTGGCCGGTGGACTTGGCCCGGAAATATTCATCAGACGTACCTTCGAGCTGCGGACCGGAAGAAGACCTCGTGCAATGCTCATCGATGCCATAATCGCCGGGCGTGGGCGAGCCGTCACCGGAACCGAGATGCCATTTGCCGAAATGCCCGGTGGTATAGCCGATATTCTTGAGCAGCCCTGTCACGGTATATGCCTTCGGGTCGAGCCAGTTGGGCATACCGCGTGCATTGTTTTGCTTATCAGTTGCAAAATGGCCGTGAACTCTATGTCGAGCCGGGAAATGGCTGGTCATAAACGAGGTTCGTGAAGGCGAGCAGACCGAGCCATTGACGTAAAACTGTGTGAACAGCATGCCGTTTTTGGCAAGCCGGTCCAGGTTGGGTGTTTTTATCTGGCTGTTACCGTAACAACCTAAGTCACCCCAGCCCAAATCGTCGGCGAAAATAAAAACAAAATTGGGTCTTTTTCTGTTTGTGGAGCGATTGCCGGCAAAAGAACATGATGGCACGGTCAAAGCTGCTGCTGTCACACCGAAAGTGGTTAAAAATTCACGCCTGTTCATATTTTTAGTGTTAAATTTCATTCGATGTCCTTTTTTTACGTGTTGGACGCTTTCGCAATAAAGATTGAGTTCAAGAAAGTGCATAAGCAAAAACATTTTACCGATTTTACCTCATGCTGTCAAAAAGCAAAAAATAAGCGATTTTTTATAAGTGCTCTGATGTGAAGCTTTTTTTCTCTTGCATTGAATATTGCTTGTCATAATTAGGCGTTTAGATTATATTATTGATGATTGTATTTGTAAGAGGGGCCAAATAATGAGCGAACCGGTAGAAATAGAAATATTCGATAATCCCCGCCCTGAGCGAGACTATTGTATAACAATCAGATGCCCGGAGTTTACCAGTCTCTGCCCTCGAACCGGCCAGCCGGATTTTGGCGAAATTGTCATCGAATATTGTCCCGACAAATCCTGTATCGAGCTGAAAAGTCTTAAATTCTATATGCAAAGTTACCGTAATAAGGGTATTTTTTACGAGTCTCTGACAAACGATATTTTAGACGATTTGAAGGGTGTATGCAAACCGCGCTGGATGAAGGTTACCTCTCGATTTACACCTCGCGGGGGAATAACTACCGAAGTGGTTGCAGAATATAAATCGAAGAAATAAGCAACTTAATCTTGCTGATTTTTTCAAAACTGATTAGTCTGAAGAACAGGGAGACAGCAGTCAGTAAAAAAATAAGAGGTGCTAAAATGTCGATTATCTTTCATTGTGATTATTGTGGGAAAAAGATAGAAGCCACTGATAGTGCCGGCGGTAAATGGGGCAAATGCCCGGCGTGCCATAATAAGCTGTATGTTCCTGCTTCGGAATCCGACGAAGAGCTTAAACTTGCGCCAATAGACTTAACTGCCGAGGAAAGAGAAAAACAACTGATGGACGAGACATACAGGCTTACACAAGACATATTAAAGGAAAGAGATATCCCCGAAGGAGCCGATGAACAGGATGAGCCCACTAAGACGGCCGGACTTGGATTTGAGATGAGCCAGGTAGAGCTGAGACAATATATCGTTAAATATCTACGATTGATGGCTGATAGTGAATTATACGAAGCCCAAGAAATTGCGGCCCTTATAACCCACTATGGTGCCCGTGTTGTGAAGATTCTCGATAAAATGGCCGTTGGCGATATCCCGGAACCGGAATTGGCTGGTATTTCCCAGCTTGTGCTTTCGGGTTTGATAAGGTCTTTGAGGGATGAAATAAGCTGATTTTTTTAGAGAATTTTCGGACCCGGCCGAAATGGTCCCAAAAAATACCTTCAATTTGCAAATCTGAACCTTTTTTTTCGGTCTGCACAAAAATACCCCGCCTTAGATTTCCTTTCAGTTTGGTTGTTAGAAAAATGTTTCCTATATTTTATGTGGAAACGGTAAAGACAACCTGATTGAACCCCTTAACAACTTGGAGGGAAACTTATTATGGCCAATGCGACGACAGCAGTGCACATTACCCATGAGACAGTGGGGAAAGTTGGCGGTATAGGCGCCGTCCTGCAGGGCTTCTTCACGAGCAAATCTTATTTTGACTCAATTGACAGGTCAATCCTTGTCGGACCATTGTTCACTACTGAAGGCTCATTATCAGAGCGGCTCGGCGATGATGGAAAAGTCTTATATTCATCTATTGATGGATATTTAAATACCGGATATGAACCGGCTTTTCGTAAAATCGAACAAAATTACAATGTAGGTATTGTCTATGGCAGACGATTATTTGTTGACAAACAGACAGGTATAAAAAGTTCACCTGAGGTGGTATTGATCGATGTAAGATTTATAGATAAGGGTGTCATTAACGAATTCAAAAGACGTTTGTTCGAGGAGTTCGGTATTCAAAGCCATTTACATGAACACCTGTGGGAATACGAGCAATATCTCAGGTTGGCACCTGTGGCAATTGATGTTCTAAAAGCGATAGGTGCTGCTAAGGATTCGACAGTTGTTATTTCGCACGAGTTTATGGGAATGCCCACGGCGCTGGCGGCGGTTCTGGAACCTTGCTGTAATTTAAAGACAATTTTTTATGCTCACGAAGTAGCCACAATGCGCCGCATCGTAGAAGAGCATCACGGGCATGATACGATGTTCTATAACGCCATGAAGCGGGCTCATATGAGTGGACTTTTCGTCAACGATGTGTTTGGCGACCAGAGTAACTATTTCAAACATGCTCTTGTGGAAGCTTCGAAATACTGCGATTACATATACGCGGTTGGCGATTATGTGATGGACGAATTGCGGTTCCTTGCGCCGGATTTTGAAAACGCTAAGATAAATATAGTTTATAATGGTATCCCTGCATATAAAATCAGCGTTCAGGACAAGCTTGCATCGAATGAGAAACTTCGAAGGTATTGTGAGAATCTGTTGGGTTATAAGCCCGATTTTATCTTCACACATGTTACAAGATTGGTGAAAAGCAAGGGAATGTGGCGTGATTTGCGCGTGCTTGAGCATGTGGAAAAAGAATTCAGAACACAGGGCAAAACAGCGGTGTTGCTTGTTCTTTCGACTGAAGTATCAAGACGTTGCAGCAGTGATATCTACAATATGGAATCGACATATAACTGGCCTGTAGCTCACCGTGAGGGCTGGCCGGACCTTTCGGGAGGTGAGGCAAATTACTATACGGCTGTGCAGGAATTCAACACCAGAAGCAGCAATATAAAAATTATTTTCATAAATCAGTTCGGCTTTGCGCCCGGTAGATGTGGTAAAAGGATGCCGCCGGACATGGAATTTATGGATATCCGCAAAGGAAGCGATGTCGAATTTGGACAGAGCATTTATGAGCCGTTTGGTATAGCTCAGCTCGAACCGCTGACTTTTGGTGGAATATGCGTATTCAGCAGAGTTTGTGGTTGTCTGGGATTCCTGCGGGACATAACAGGAGGAGCAGATGTTAAGAATGCGATTATCGCTGACTATACGAACCTGGCAGACAACGGATATCCTGAGATTGAGGACATACTGCAGATTAACCGGCCGGTGCGCGACCGGATAGAAGCAAACGAAAGCGAAAGAGTTGCAATGCAAATATGTTCACGTTTACCCAAGAACGAGGCCGAGGTAGAAAGTATGATTAAAACCGGATACGATCTTGCCAGGAATATGAACTGGGACATTGTGGTCAAAAACTATCTGCTGCGCGGTCTGAAATCCGTCTGTAAAGAATCTGAAGATACAAAAGTGCCGGACGAGTTGCATATCTCATAAATCATTTATAGCATTCTGCTATGCTTTTCTTTCTTTGAGCTTTTCTGCTTGACTGCTCAGGCCGGAGCGGTTAAACTGCTCTGCTGTGGGTAAGATTGCGGAAAAACCGGTTATTGGCATTTTAGGTGGTATCGGATCAGGAAAAAGTACCGTTGCTGCAGAGTTTGCCAAATTAGGCTGTAAGGTTATTAACGCAGACAGAATTGCTCACGAGTTACTTGATGAGCCGGCTGTTAGAGAAAAAGTAGAAGCTATTTTTGGACAGGCTGTTTTGGATTCCTCGGGGAAAATTGACCGTGAGAAATTAGCTGAGGCTGCATTTGCTGATGATCAGATGCTCGCATTACTTAACAGTATAATCCATCCCCTTGTTCTGAAGAGAACTCAGGAACTTATTGAGAAATTCGAGAGCCAAAATCAAGTCAAGGCAATCGTGCTGGATATGCCGTTATTGGTGGAAGTTGGTTGGCAAAAGAGGTGTGACAAGCTTATTTTTGTAAATTGTGAAAAAAAATTAAGGCTCCAAAGAGCGAAAAAAATGGGTTTTGACAAAAATCAGGTCAAAATTAGAGAAAATTTTCAGATTTCTCTGGACAACAAGGCAAGCCTCGCCGATAATATCATAGAAAACAATTCTGACTTCTCGGCAATAGTCAGGCAAGTCACTGGAATTTTCTCTTACATTGTGGATAATGGGTAAGTGGGGTTTACAGTAGAAAGCTCATTTTAGTGTTGCCCGTTTTTAATATATAGGTTTTATTTCAACTGTTCAAGGTTCAAATCTTATTTAATTCCTAAGTTCGCATCCTTGAATTTTCTTGCGAAAGCAGGAATGAGGGTTACGCGAGTGCAGGTGGAAAGCCCGGGAAATCGGGACTTTAGAATCGTATTCCTGCTGTCCGATTTTGCGGATATGAGCTTTGCAGGGCACGGGAAAAAAATGTAAATGGAAAAGGAGTAATGATGGCTAAGGCTGTAAAGAGCACAGGCAAAAAACGCAAAAGTACAAAAAAGAAAAAGATTGATACGGAAGAACAAGCTGCGACGGAGCTACAAGGGCAGGCAATCGACTCGGTGGAGCCCGAGGCCGGAGCCGAACAGGCAGAGGATAACTCGACTGTAACCTCGACCCAGGAGGCTGCGCCTGTTGATGCCGAGGACGAAGCCCGGAAAGCCAAAGAAGCTGAAGAAGAATCTACCCATGCTAAATATGAGCGGATTAAGAAAGGCAACTTGTATCTAACGGATTTGCAGAAACTGACTGTTGCCGAGCTGCATGATATTGCGAAAAACGATAAAATCACGGAATACAGCGCCCTTAAGAAACAGGATTTGATTTTTAGAATTCTCAAGGAACGTATTCGCCAGAACGGACTGATGTACGGTGAAGGCGTATTGGAAGTGCTGCCGGATGGTTATGGATTTCTGCGAAATACCGATTACAATTACCTCTCATCTTCGGACGACATCTATGTTTCACCGTCTCAAATCAGGCGCTTCGGTCTGAGGACCGGAAACATCGTATCAGGTCAAATCAGGCCCCCGAAGGATTCGGAAAAGTACTTTGCTCTTTTGCGCGTCGAAGCGATTAACTTTGAAGACCCCGACAACCTTGCCGAAAAGATAGTATTCAGCGATTTGACTCCCTTACATCCGGATGACCGTTTCATACTTGAGACTGCGGCGGAAGAATTAAATATGCGAATAATTGATTTGGTCACACCGGTGGGCAAAGGTCAGCGTGGCCTGATAGTTGCTGCGCCGCGAACAGGCAAGACGATTCTGCTGCAAAAAATTGCAAATTCCATCACTACAAATCATCCCGACGTGAAACTGATAGTGTTGCTGATTGACGAACGGCCCGAAGAAGTTACGGAGATGGAGCGGAGAACCTCTGATGATGTTGAGGTTATAAGTTCCACTTTCGACGAGCCGGCCTCACGCCATTGTCAGGTGGCCGAGGTCGTGATAGAAAAGGCAAAGCGGCTCGTCGAGTACGGCGTTGATGTAGTGATCCTGCTGGACTCGATAACCCGTCTTGCCCGTGCTTATAATACCGAGATGCCGCACTCAGGCAGAATTTTGACCGGCGGCGTCGATGCCGGCGCGATGCAGATGCCCAAGAGATTTTTCGGCGCGGCAAGAAATATCGAAGAAGGTGGTTCGCTGACTATTTTCGCAACTGCATTAATCGACACAGGCTCGAAAATGGACGAGGTAATCTTCGAAGAGTTCAAAGCGACCGGCAATATGGAGTTGCACCTCGACAGGCGTCTTGTTGACAGAAGGACCTGGCCGGCTATCGACATCAGCCGAAGTGGTACCAGACGAGAAGAGCTGCTGCTCGACCCGAAAGAGCTCCAGCTTGTCTATCGGCTAAGAAGGGTTCTGAGCGAGTTGAATCCTGTCGAGGCAATTGAGCTGCTCAAGGGCAGACTTGTCAAGACACGAACCAACGCAGAGTTCCTGATGACAATGAATCTCGATTAGACTCCGGTTGAAGCACAAAATAACATGCCGTAGAAACAGGCAGAAATGCCCGGTTTGGGCTTAATTGTTCGCTTTACATTTTTGTTTACTTGTATTAGGATAATATTCCGGCCAACGTGTTGCGCCGGAATTTTTTATGGACGATTATCGAAACCGGATAAGTTATGGGCGAACAGCTCCCGAAAGTTTACGAACCGAAAACAATAGAGCAGCAGGCTAATGAGTTGTGGTCTTCGAATCTGTTTTTTCATGCAGAGCCGTTTGGCGATGCTAAAGACCGCAGGGCCTATACGATTGTAATCCCGCCGCCTAATGTTACGGCACCGCTGCATCTTGGCCACGCATTGAATAATACGTTGCAGGACGTCCTGATTCGGTTCCGCCGAATGCAAAATTATAACACGCTTTGGATGCCCGGTACCGACCACGCCGGTATCGCCACGCAAACTGTCGTTGAAAAGCGAATCCTCTCGGAAGAGGGAAAGCGGCGAACAGAACTCGATCCCGATCTACATATCTCCCGCCAGAAGTTTGTCCAGCGTATACAAGCATGGAAGGACGAATATGAGGCCACGATCATCGGACAGCTCAAGGCGATGGGTTGCTCCTGTGACTGGAAGCGAACGAGATTCACAATGGATGAAGTTTGCGCAAAAGCAGTTCGCGCCGCTTTTTTTAAACTTTTTAAGGATGGCCTTATTTACCGGGGTAAAAGACTGGTAAACTGGGACCCCGCCACCCAGACAGTACTGGCCGACGACGAAGTCGAGCACGAGCTGGTACAGGGGCATTTCTGGTATTTAAGGTATCCTCTTGTCAAACCAGTTGACATGGCAGGGCAGCGTATTGAGTATGTTACTGTTGCTACTACCAGACCTGAGACAATGCTTGGCGACACCGCTGTTGCTATGAATCCGGCTGATAAGCGCGCCGAATACCTTATTGGTAAAAAAGTCCGCCTCCCGATTGTAGGACGCATTATCCCAATCATCGCCGATGAGCACGTAGTGCTGCCCGATCCAGACAGTGACGATGAAAAAGCGCGGTTTTCAACCGGCTTTCTTAAAGTTACTCCGGCCCACGACCCGGATGACTGGGAAATAGGCCAAAGACACGGACTTCAAATAATTAATGTAATGGCGCCCGATGGCTCGATTAGCGATAAATACGGCTGGGAGGATGCAAATGAGCCGGAAGCGCAATCCTTGCTTGGAATGGACCGTTTCGAGGCACGCGAAGCCATCGTCGAATGGTTCCGACAGGAAAAACTCCTTGAAGATGTTCGCGAATATTCGCACGAAGTCGGACACAGCTATCGAAGCCATGTGCCCATTGAGCCGTATCTGTCCGACCAGTGGTATATCGCCGTCAAAAAGCCAATCGAGCACCTCAAGGAAAAATTTGGCGATGGTCTTATCGAGGGAACCGATGTGCCGCTGAACTCCTTGGCCGGCCTGGCCCTAAAGCCATTACTTGACGGCCGGTTGCGATTTATCCCCGACCGCTACGCCAAAACCTATCAAAGCTGGCTCGAAAACCTCCGCGACTGGCCCATCAGCCGACAGCTCTGGTGGGGACACAGAATACCAATATGGGTAAGTCAGAATTACAACATTACACCAGATACACCGCTTGAGACGTTAAAGACGGAAATAGATCCTTCCCAAAAAGGATACATAAATAACGTAGAAATCATTTCTCAATTTCGAGTCGATGAGAAAAACGATCAAGTATTAGAATATATTTGTGTTCCACTAGGACATCCCGATATTGAGAAGCATTTAGAAGGTATCGGATTCAAGCGAGACGAAGATGTTCTCGATACATGGTTTTCTTCTGCATTGTGGCCTTTCAGTACGATGGGCTGGCCGGAAGATACACCGGAACTGAAAACTTTCTATCCGGGCGATGTCCTTTGTACCGCGCGCGAAATCATAACCTTGTGGGTATCGCGTATGTTGATGATGGGGCAATATTGTGCCGGCGATATTCCGTTTAGCGACGTTTATATTCATGCGATGATACAGGATGGTCAGGGGCGTAAGATGTCCAAAAGTCTGGGCAATGGCATTGATCCGCTCGTAGCTATCGACAGTCACGGTGCCGACGCGATGCGTTTTACCCTGGCCAGTATGACCACGGACACGCAGGATATTCGGATGCCGGTCGAATCGATGACCCTGCCCGACGGCCGCCAGGCCAATACATCTCCGAAGTTCGACATCGGCCGAAACTTCTGTAACAAGCTCTGGAATGCCTCACGTTTTGCCTTGATGAATCTCGAAGGAATCAATCCTGACCGGTTCGATGCCGGCAAGATGGATATTACCGACCGCTGGATTCTTTCACGCCTGGCTAAAACTATATCCGAGGTTACGGAGTCTCTGAATAAGTTTAAATACAGTGAGCCGCTGGCCGGCCTTTACAGATTTTTCTGGAACGATTTCTGCGACTGGTATCTGGAATGGGCCAAACCGAGAATGCAGGATGACCGGAAAAAGCCGATTGCTCAAAATGTCCTGGCTTATGTTCTGGACCAGACCCTGCGCCTGTTGCATCCCTTTGTTCCGTTCATTACCGAGGGAATATTCCAGAAACTAAGCGAAATCGCACCGAACGGGGGGCTCAAGGGGATTGTTGAGGCTAATAAAGCAAAAGCATTGGTTATCTCCCAATGGCCCGAAGGTCTTGATTCCTTGACTGATGAAGATGCCGAAAAGCAGATTGACCTTGTCCAGGCCGCAATTCGGACAATACGGGATATTAAAAGCAAAAGAAATATACCTCCGGGTAAAATGCCCGTTGTTTCCGCAAAGTCGCAGCAGGAAACGGTTGAGATTCTGAATGTCAACGCAGATCTTATCCGGCAGTTGGCCGGTGTTAAGGAATTTAAGGCCGGAACGGATCTTACGAAGCCTCCTAATGCCGCTATATCGATTATGGAAGATGCTACGGAAGTTTATGTGCATGATGCTGTTGATGTGCAGGCCGAACGTGCAAAGCTCCAAAAACAAAAACAGCAAATCGAAAAGGCCAAAAAGGCCGCTGAAGCGAAGCTGGCCAATGAAAATTTTGTCAATAAAGCCAGGCCGCAGGTGGTTGCTCAGGCCAGGAACAGGCTGGCCGAGTTGTCGGAACAGTTAAAAACTGTTGAAAAACACCTCTCGGAATTGGATAATAGTGTATGAGCCCATACAGAGATGGATGGATGCGTAAAGAAACAACTACAAAGACTCGTGTACTCGTGAACTCATAGACACGTTTACGCATATACTTAGTAAAGGCGGTGCCAAAATGGAAACGGAAGCCGAACTGTCGCGTATAATCATTAACGAGATGTCAGACCAGCAGGTGATTGTCATAAAAGAGCGTCACGGCGAGCGCAGTTTCCCCATCGTTATTGGCATAGTTGAGATTTTTGCAATCGACCGCCGCATAAAGGGCATCGAACCGCCACGTCCGATGACCCATGATTTATTGGCCAGCGTAATTGAAAATCTCGGCGCAAAAATAGAAAAGATAGTAATAAACGACCTGCGCCACCATACTTTCTTTGCCAAAATTCATCTGAGCGTGAATGGCCGAACCATTGAAATTGATTCCCGGCCTTCGGATGCGATTGCTTTATGTGCTGCTACAAAAGCACCTATTTATGTTGCTGAGCATGTTTTTGAGAAGACTTCTCAGTGAGGAAAGTCGAAACAATCAGCAGTCCAACTCCTATGCAAAGCAGGCTGTCTGCGACGTTGAAAGTCGGCCAATGCTTGTTGCCGATATAAACATCGATAAAATCACGCACCAGGCCTTCGTTAAAAATCCTGTCGTAAAGATTGCCGCAGATACCGCCGGTGAAAAGACCCAGGGCAATATGGATCGACCTGTATTGCGTGCCGCTGAAAAGAAAAACTCCGATTACTATCATCAGGGCAACAACCGAAATTGCCATGAGTATATAAGGCTTGCCGGCGAAAGCGCTGAAAGCGGCTCCGTCGTTTAATGCAATTATAAATCGTAAGAATCCATCGATAATTGAGACGTTGTGAGATGGCTGCTGGCCTAACCAGTCGAAGACTGCCTTTTTACTCCAAAGGTCCAGCAACAGCCCTCCCAGCGCTAAGGGCCAGAAAATAAGGTGTGCCTTCGAATCCGACAGCACGCTGGGTAAGCGCTTCACAGGTGCCTGCTCCAGCCCCAGCGGTGCACTGCTTTCTTCTGTCTTGGTCTCTGTCATAATCGGCCTTATGTGTATTGTATTTATGGGCTGTAGTAACTTACCCACTCTCTATCATACTTTGAGTATTTTCTAATTGAGGCACAATTATATCATTGTAATCGCTGTCGTCAAAAGCTTTTGGTAACTTAAGGTGTTTTGGTCTCTTCAGAGTTTTTTCAAATCTGTAAATTGAGAATTGACAATCGACAATTAATAATCAATAATCTCAAAAATAATCGATAATCAATTATCATTAATCGTTTGAAAGGCCCGGGTGGCGGAATAGGCAGACGCGCTAGCTTGAGGGGCTAGTGACCTTAGGGTCGTGCTGGTTCGACTCCAGTCCCGGGCAGTGGTTTAAATCAGCGAATGCTGAGTTAAACCATCTTGAGCGAGGAACGCGTCGAAGGGTCTGCACCGGAATTAATCAGGGTCAATCCATTATGTGGTATCTATACATAACCAGCAATAGTAATGGTCGTTTCTACACCGGGATTACAACGAGCCTCGAAAGACGATTTAAAGAGCATCGCCAGGGCAAGGGTGGACATTACACATCTCGCAACAGACCGCAAAAATTGCTTTACTTTGAGTCATTTCCTGATAGGAAAAAAGCCCAGGCCAGGGAAAGCCAGATAAAACATTGGAGCCGAAATAAAAAAGAAAGCGTTGATAGAAGGAAATATTCGCAAATTACGTCAGCTAAGCATTTCAAGAGACCACTTATTACCATAGCACAAACCTACCTGGCGATATAGAGCCATCGTTTAGTGTCTTGCCGGGGGAATTTTTTCAGAATGTCTCGCTATTTTTCTTGCGCTGCACGATGGGCATTGTTAAAATGTCCCAAGTTTGTCCCCGGGTTCCTGTGGTATATGTTTATATGATTAAAGAGGTAACAAAATGTCGGACGCAGAACAGCAAGATTTACCTAAAGGCCGGATAATGTCGATTGATGCCCTCCGCGGCTTTGATATGTTCTGGATCATCGGCGGCGGCAGAATCTTCGGCAGTTTGAATTATATATTCGATTGTCGGGCAACACAGTTCATAAAAACACAGCTTACCCATGTAAAATGGGAGGGTTTTCGCTTTGAAGATTTGATTATGCCGCTGTTCTTGTTCATTGTAGGTGTCGTGATGCCGTTTGCTTTCAACAAACGCCTTGAGGGGGGCCTCAGTAAAAGCCGGCTGTATCGCCATATTATCGTGCGATTTGTGATTCTGTTTGTCCTGGGTATGATAGCACAGGGGCGCCTGCTTGAGTACGACCTGTCTCAATTGCGTATTTTCTCTAA
>Ga0114922_10001843_pt1 | contig 20090 bp, 17 predicted proteins | sample AartaG_FD_100975 | JGI IMG/M metagenome (GOLD analysis project Ga0114922, IMG submission 100975) | Deep subsurface microbial communities from Aarhus Bay to uncover new lineages of life (NeLLi) - Aarhus_00045 metaG | ecosystem: Environmental > Aquatic > Marine > Oceanic > Sediment | place...
CTCGACAACTTTTCCGGCTTTGAGACACGCCTGGCACAGGAATCAGCCCGCCATGGCAACTATGACCAGAATGCAGTTGACTCAATTCCTTGTTATATCGGCTGGATTTTTTGCCGTATTATGGCCGATGGCCATGTTGCTCCGTGCTGTCGGGGTGTGGATATCCCGATGGGAAATATTAACGAAAGTTCATTTGCCGAAATATGGTATTCCACAAAGTATGATTTTTTTCGCCGTAAAGCAAAAAACTCTAAAAAGAGCGACTTATATTTCATAAAGGTGGGCTGCCAGAAAACGTGTGACAATCTCATGCACAACCTGGAGATACACAATTGGTTGCAAACCGAGGATTAGTTATGCCTGAAAGCACGCTGGGTCACGACCCCCACGGCCGGGTGTACGCTCGTGACCGAAGGACCTTTGAGGGTCGCCAGCAGCGACTCCATGTGGTTCTTGATCTGGCCCGGGGACTGGATTTAGATTGAACACAGCTTTCTAACAAAGAAGCAGAGCAGGGAGACCAATTTGATGGGCAGTTTCAACCCTTCACATATGTGGAAACAACTTTGGTACCAGATAAGTACCAGCATAGGGCTACGGCCATATGGTAGCGATAATTATCTTGATAGAAAGATTAAGAACATGTTTGGCAAAAGGGGCCTGCATTGCGTGCCAACAGAGTCCGATGGTCTGGTGTTTGAAGGCATTCGTGACGGCTCCAAGTCTTTTGCAGCCCCCGAAGTCGTCCACCTCGACCTGACCAATCGGTGCAATTTGGATTGTATTGCCTGTTGGTGTCATTCTCCATTGCTGACAGAGATGGCGATGCCGGATGATGTCCGTAATGAGGCACTACCTTTTAATGTTATCACCGATTTGATCGATGACCTGATCCAAATGGGTGGCACGCATCAAATAAAGCTTAGCGGTGGTGGTGAGCCGACCATGCATCCCCATTTCAGAGATATTCTCGCCTACATCAAGAGAAAGGACAGTAACATCGAGCTCGATGTTAACACAAATTTCACACTTGTCGATGAGAAGCTTATCGCCCTGATGATAGACCTCGAGGTGGACCTGCTTACCGTCAGTCTCTGGGCCGGCACGCCAACTGTTTATGCCCGCACTCATCCTAACAAGAGCGAAGAAACATTCAAACGGGTTGTGGGTCGTCTTAAAACCTTGTCCCGGCTGAAAAGGAACCGTCGTCCTAAGATTTCTATTCATAATGTAATCATGAATCTCAACTATCACGATGTGGAGGCGATGCTGGAACTAGCTCTCGATATCGGGGCCGATGAGATTACCTACGTGCTCATTGACCCGGTGCCAGGCAAAACCGAGCATCTGCTTTTGAACTATGAGGAACGTCTCACCTTGATTAAAAGCCTAAAACGGTTCAGGAGAAGGATGGATCCCTACGATAAATATCTAGATCCTCGAACAGGACGCTGTATCAAAGTGACCAACTGTATCGAATTGCTGCGCAGGCTGTCTCAGTCTGCTACGGAAAAGGGCTTCTATGACAAGAAGGCCGTTGATATGATACCCTGCTACATTGGGTGGATCTATACGCGGATAATGGCGGACGGTTCTGTTGTCCCTTGCTGCAAGGGGCACCGGTTGGCTATGGGCAACCTTCACAAACTAAGATTTAAGGAAATCTGGCATTGTGCAAAGTACTCCCGATTTCGCCACAACGGCCTTACATTGAAAAAGTCAAATCCATACTTTTCAGTTATGGGGAACGATCTCACCAAACAAACAGGGTGCTATAATTGCGATAACTTGATGCACAACCTTGTTATGCACAGGAAAATCCTCTCTCAGACGAGTATTTACAAATGGGTGGGATTCGAGTTGTATTATCGGATCTGCAAGCGGTTTTAACCCAACCGCAACCGGTGGTATAAGTCATTAAGAAAGAACTGAGATGAACCTTAAGAACGAAAGCAAGATAATCTTGATTGTGACCTGCCAAGGCCTGCCCCAACCGGACCGACCAGCAACCGGTGCTGGCCTGCGGGCGTATGGCTTGGGAGAGGCATTGAAGAAACGCGGCCATCAGGTGATCTACTCCGTGCCAGAAGCCTGCCTTGATGGCTCGAGGGATTCTTTTGAGGATTGGATACGCTATAGTCACAATGTAACAGATATAAAGGATATAGTGACCCAGGTCAGTCCTGATGTCGTTATCTTTAGCAATTGGGGCCTGGCTTGCGAAGCGGCGGAGTGCGAGGTTCCGGCGGTGGTCGACATCAATGGTTCATTGGTCTTGGAGAACCATTATCGGAAAAGGGGGACGCTCCTGGACGACACAGTTGCCAAGATAAGGGCTCTCTCCAAAGTGGACCTGGTCCTGGCAGGTTCTGAAACGCAAAAGACATACCTTACTGCCTGGTGCCTGGTGGCCGGCATGGACCCAGATACGCTTTCTATCGAAGTCGTACCGCTTTCTCTTCCACCACATATGCCGGAACCACAACCGCCCGAGGAACCTATTTTTGTTATGGCCGGCTACGATTGGCCCTGGCTTGATGGACAAAGTGCCATAGAGGTAGTTAGTCGCGAGCTGGAGAGATTAAAGCGGGGCCATCTCAATATCTATGCATCTCCACCCCTTTACACAGACGTGCTTCCCGGTGAGGACTCATCTCTCGACCCGACAGGTAGTCTGGAGGTGGGCCATCTGCCCCACGTCACCCTCCATGAGCCGGTGAGTTTTGACAAATTGGTTGGAATATTGTCCCAAAGCAGCGTCGCCCTCGACGCCTGGGGCAGAAATCTCGAGCGTGAACTTGCTTTCCCGACCCGGACGGTAGTCTACCTCTGGGCCGGTCTGCCGGTAATAGAGAGCGCTTACGGCGAGTTATCCGAGCTTATTAAGCGCTATGGTGCTGGTTGGACGGTTGATCCTTGTGACGCTCCATACTTGGCCGACCTGGTCAGAAATATTGTGACTGACCCCGGACGGTTGGCCGGCCCAAGGTCCAATGTTCGGCGACTGGTGACTGGTCATCTCATCTGGGACAACACTATTGAGCCCTTAGACCGATTCTGCCGTTCGCCACACATAAACAGACGTCCCTCACCACTTATTTCCACCCTGGATCGCTTCGAGCGCGATCAGCAGACCCTGCAACACGAACTTGAAGAGACTCACCAAACCATAAGAAAACAGGAGGAACGAATCTCTGACTCGCGCGCAGAGTGCGAGTTGATGGGACTGATTCACCGCCGTCCGAAAGGGTTTGCTGTGCTTACCTCACCATCACTTGCCTGGCGTAGGTTGAGGCGTCTGGTGTTCGGCCTGCCGGTGCTGGCCTATCTCTTCACTCTTACCAGTATCGGGCATTTCCTGTACACTCTATCGATGTGGAGGAGGCGGCCATGAGAATCTTGATGGTCCATCCACACGATATTTACCACGATCTGGAGCCCTGGACGGTGCGCATTACCTACCTGGCCCGAGAGCTTGTGGAAGCTGGTCACGAAGTTAAACTTGTCTACCACCTTCACGAACCACACATGCAAGAAGGGGGCGCTCGAACTCGACAGGAATACTCTTTTGAGACCATCCCTTTCCACCGCCATGTGCCAGGCTTGGCCAGGCAATGTCTGAAGATGGAAAAACTGGTCGGGTGGGCTGACGTTGTCCATTTCCAGAAGTGCACGCACTATGCTGCCATTCCGGCCATTTTCGCTGCCTACTACCACGGCAGACCGGTTCATTACGACTGGGACGATTGGGAGCAGAAGATTTACGAGCAAGGCGATCACAGCTATCTGGGGTCGTGGATCTTTTTCCAACAAATGGAACGTCATTTGCTCAAGCTGGTGGACACCGTATCGGTAGCTAGTGACGGTCTGCGCCAACTAACCGTGCGCTTCAGATTTCCTCAAGACCGGGTTTTCTATGTCCCCGTCGGTGCCGATCCTGAGACGTTTTCTCCTTCTGTGGATAGCTCAATCATAAGGCAGAGACATGGCTGGAAGGGAAACCTGGTTGTCTACCATGGACAGATCAGCGGTGCGAACTACGTGCACCTCTTCATACAGGCTGCAAGACTGATTCTGTCACACCGGCAGGATGCCTCCTTTGTTGTTGTCGGGGGCGGCGACAGGCTTGACGAGGCAAAAAAAACGGCACGCAGGATGGGGCTGGCCGAACGGCTTACCTTCACCGACAAGGTGTCCCATGCTGAAGTGCCGGCTTATATTGCTGCTGCCGACGTGGCTGTAGCGTGTTTTGAGGACAACCTCCAGTCGCGTTGCAAAAGCCCCTTAAAGGTGGTTGAATACATGGCTTCAGGCAAAGCCATCGTGGCGAGCCGGATCGGAGAGGTACTGAACATGATTGGTGACTGCGGTATATTGGTCGACCCTGAAAGCCCAAGTGCCATAGCAGAGGCCATCGAGAAACTGCTCGATGATGTGGAGCTGAGAGAACACCTTGGCCGTCGGGCTCGGGAGCGGGCTGAACAGACTTACAATTGGCGGCAAAGCACACACACCCTTATTGAGGCATACAAGAAAGCACTCCTCATACGAAATGGACTGGAGTAATCTGATCCGGTGCTGATCAGTTTGCTACATCAGTATCTGTTAACTAACCTTGATCTGATGGCCATCACCCAAGGACTACAAACTGTCCTCTCCAAGGTAGCTTTCCTCGATTGCCACTGCGTGATCGATGTAGTTAAAAATCTGTATCCTAAAAGCTCCCAAGGAAACACAGGGAATCAACTGTTTGGTAATGTAAACACCATACTGTTTAGTTCTGATTATGGCGAGATTAACTATGCCATCGGCATATCGTGGGGTTTTGGAAATAACCAAAAGCTTTTATAATTTTGATGAGTTGCAAAAATTCTGAGATATTTATATTGGGCATATCTTGTTTTTATCATGATAGCGCTGCATGTCTGCTTGGGAACGGTAAAATCTTGGCAGCGGCACAGGAGGAACGTTTTACAAGAAAAAAACATGATCCCGGCTTTCCGGAAAACGCGATAAACTATTGTCTGGATGAGGCGGCCATAACAGCTAATGATTTGGATTATGTTGTTTTCTACGATAAGCCGTTTCTGACCTTTGAGCGGCTGCTATTAAGCTATCTTACAGCTGCTCCAAAGGGGCTTAAGTCTTGGTTGCAAGCCATGCCCCTCTGGCTTGGACAGAAGCTTCATATAGCGGAAATTATTCGAAAAAAAATAGGGTATGAAGGAGATGTCTTTTTTACTGAACATCATGAAGCTCACGCTTCTTCCGCTTTTTATCCTTCCCCTTTTGGCCAGGCTGCCATTTTGACTATGGACGGCGTAGGGGAATGGGCCACAGCAAGTTATGGTTATGGTAACGGGAAAGATATCACACTATTGAAAGAACTTCACTTTCCGGATTCTGTTGGGTTGCTCTATTCCGCCTTTACATACTTCACCGGCTTTAAGGTGAACTCAGGAGAATATAAGCTCATGGGCTTGGCTCCCTATGGAAAACCTGTTTACAAGGATCTTATTCTTAAGGAGCTAGTTGATTTGAAAGAGGATGGATCCGTTCGGCTCAACCTTTCCTATTTTGATTTCCTCGGCGGCTTGCGCATGACCAACAAACGCTTTGCCAAGATTTTTGGTGGGCCCCCTCGTAAGCCGGAAACGTCCATTACCAAGAGGGAGGTGGATATTGCTGCCAGCATTCAGTCGGTAACTGAGGAAATCGTTCTGAAGATGGCCAACCATGTTTATGAGGAGACTAAAAAACAGAATCTTTGTTTGGCAGGTGGGGTAGCCTTGAACTGTGTGGCAAATGGGCGCATCCTACGGGAAGGACCTTTTGAAAATATCTGGATACAGCCGGCGGCCGGAGATGCTGGTGGGGCTTTGGGCGCAGCCCTGTCGGTATGGCATCGATATCTTGAGAAAAACAGGATTATCTCTGAAGGAGAGGATAGCCAGCAGGGTTCCTTTCTCGGACCTTCTTTTTCTAATAGAAGTGTTAAAGAATTCTTAGAAAGCCACCAATATCCTTATCATCAACTTGAAAATGGCAAAAGGGCCAGAACAGTTGCCGAGCAAATAACAGCAGGTAAAATCGTTGGATATCTGACAGGGCGTATGGAATTTGGACCACGTGCACTTGGGGCAAGAAGTATCCTGGGCGATCCGCGTCACGAGGAGACCCAAAGTGTAATGAATCTAAAGATAAAATATCGCGAATCCTTTAGGCCTTTTGCTCCTACTGTTTTGGAGGAAAAGGCTTCTGAGTACTTTGAAATAGACAGGCCCAGTCCCTACATGCTTTTGGTGGCCAAGGTCCGAGAGGAAAGGTGTTTACCCCAGCCTTCTCCTGAGGGAATGGACATATTGGAACGTCTCAAGATAATAAGAAGCGATATCCCTGCCGTGACTCATCTTGATTATTCTGCTCGGATTCAGACAGTGAAAAAGCAAGATAAACCAGACTACTACAAGTTAATCCGTGAATTCGAGAAGCTGACCGGTTGTGCGGTATTGGTAAATACCAGTTTTAATGTGCGTGGAGAGCCAATTGTATGTAGCCCGGAAGATGCTTACCGGTGCTTTATGAGGACAAAAATGGACGTTTTGGTAATGGAAAACTGTATTCTTTTTAAAGAAGAACAGCCACCATGGAAAGGGCCTAAGGAATGGCAAAATGAACTTATCCTCGACTGATGTTAGAGAAATACGAAAATTTGGGTCAATTGCATTTCTTTTCTTTGGGTGCCTGACAGCCTTGTGGCTTTGGAGACAAAAGCTTTTTCTCGCTTATGTTTTTGGCTTCTTTTCATTGGCGGGCATAGGCCTTTTCCTATTTCCCCATCCACTACGTCCTGCCTACCGTATATGGTTGACAATAGCTCATTTTATAGGCAGAATAGTAGGCATGTTATTTCTCACGCTCGGATACTACTTGGTAATTACCCCTTTCGCATTTGTTAAAAGGCTATTTGGTGGGCGCCCACTACCTATGAGGCCCAATCACAATGTTTCATCATATTGGGTGCAAAGGTCAGAACCGGTTCAGTCAAAAGAACGTTTTAAGAAGAGATTTTAAAAAGAGCGAACATGGCTAATCAATCACTCGTGAGTGAGTTTTGGGAGTTCTTGAAGATAAGAAAGCGCTATTGGTTGTTTCCCATTTTGATTATGCTGGGGCTGCTCAGTGCTTTGATTATTTTTATTGAAAGTAGCCCAATAGCTCCTTTTATTTACACCCTGTTTTGATCTACTCGAAGAACCAAAAATGGTGAATGCCCTCATTAGAATCGCAATATACTGTATGTTTAGAGAATCGATTCCCAGGAGCATAACTGGAAGTAACTTTAGTTATTTCCTGCAATAAACTCGGAAGGAATCTTTTCGAAAATTGATTTGGGTTCTAACAAATTTCAAAGCAGGATCACAGTAAGGGGAAGATACTGAGCTCAGTGTTCAATTGGTCCAAACATGTGGTTTTTACACTAATTTGGATAACTAAAGATGATGTAAGATGATAAACAAGATAAAGGATAAAAAGCAGCAAGCAAAGGTGGCCGCAGGTATCCTGTTTAAAGAAGTCTACACTGGCCCCTGGAACATCCAGATTGACCTCACAAACCAGTGTAATAATAATTGTATTGCCTGTTGGTGCAATTCTCCTCTGTTGGGTGACAAGGCAATGGATCATGTTACCAAAAAGAAATTCTTATCTTACGAGACTGGGATAAAGCTGATAGATGAGCTTGATGATTTAGGAGTAAGAGATATCTACTTCACAGGTGGCGGGGAACCATTCATGCACCCAAGAATCCTGGATATAATGAAGCATATCAAGAAAAAAGGCATACACCTTGACATGAGCACAAACTTCACATTGGTAAATAAAGAAATTGCCGAGCAGTTAGTTGATATAGGTGTTGACCATATGACTCTGAGCTTATGGGCTGGTACACCAGAGACATATGCTAAGCAGCACCCGAACAAGGATATGAAAACATTCCTGAAAATTGAAAAAATGATTGATTACATTGTTAAACTGAAAGAGGAAAAGGGGACAACGAGTCCAGCGCTAGAAATGTACAACGTAATAAACGTTTACAACTATCATGAAGTCGATAAGATGCTGGAATTCGCTTTCAAGCACAGAATGAATGATATAAGCTTTACACCTGTAGATACGGTACCTGATAGGACGGATAAACTTAAGCTCAGAGCAGAACATCTGAAAATCTTGGCTGAAAAGATAAGAGCAATGCCTGAAAAGATATTGGCGTCACAAAAGAATGATAGTCATCAATTACTATTCAAGAACTATGATAGCTTTCTAAGAAGAATAGAGAATTCAGATGCAGAAAACGCAAACTATGATACCGACATTCTAGACACATTACCGTCATGTTATGCAGGCTGGGCCTTTGCAAGGGTTTTGGCAACAGGCGATGTTAATTCCTGCCTGAAGTCATTCAAAATACCTGTTGGGAATATTTATGAGAAGAGCTTTAAGGAAATATGGTTTGGAGAAAAACAGCAGAAATTCAGGGAACACACAATAGATTACGACAAGAATGATCCTTACTTCAAAAATATGGGTAATGACAGGGCAACAGAAGGACAAGGTTGTTACAAATGTTGTGACAATTTAGGGCTTAATATGTCAGTTCACGCTAGAATTTCAGAACTTGGATATGGCAAGAGACAATTATTAAAGATTGCAAGTCTGATTTGGAAATGAGATGTAAAGATAAGATAATCGCTGGTACCCACCTGTATTTTTAGTAGATGAGTGAACAGGGGATTTCCCCGTTCGGCTTTTCTGGCTACCTGCCCGAGTTACTTGTACCTTTCAGGGAGATACATTATGGTTTGTGTACAGGTGAAGCCTTTTTATGGTATTATAATAAGATTTAGTGGCTTAACTCGCTTCATTAAATTGGTGTTTAATTAGGTTGATAAGTGTTTCATGTTGTGATGAAAAATAGTGACAGGAAACAGATACCCAGGTGTAAAACTCCCTGCTTCAATTGTGAACAGATAGTACGGTGGTAACTATGTTTGTCCATAAAGTCATTTATTGCACAGAGCATGCTCAATCAGCACATCAGAGATCGTCAAATATTTGGTTTAAGGCTATATTTTTGATCATGACCCTGTGGTTGGTTATGAATTCGGTTTGCGCTACTCGGGCTGAGACTCCCTTCTTAGATAAAGATGACTCTATCAGGCTTATTTCCTTAGAGGAATGTCTACAAATTGCAAGGGAGAATTCGGTGGAAATAAAGAGTGCCAGAGCTAATTTACGAATTGCCCAGTTAAAGAATGATGATGCCAAAGCCAGCTTTTGGCCTCAGATAGCAGCTTCTGTAGACTACCTTGCAGATGACGAACAAGGGGTTGGTTTTGAATCAGACCGATTCACGCCATACATTTCCCTGTCTCAGACCATTGTTAACAGTGCCGAGAATTCCGTCAAAATTAGGGAAGCCATGGTCAATCTTTTCACAGCCGAGCTGGAGACAGAAAAGACCAAGCGAACCCTGCCTTTTTCTGTGGCTAGAAATTATTTCGCACTGCTCCTGGCCCAGAAGCAACTCAAGTTAGAGGCGTCGCTTTTGGAACAGAACCGTCGCTACCTGAGGGAAGCTGAGACCAAGTATCAGGTCGGGTTGGCTGCCAATATTGGGGTCATTCAAGCTGAAACAAACTTGGGCATGGCAAAGCAGAATCTAAGTGCAAAAGACAACACCCTTGAGCAGGCGGCGATGGCCTTGGCCATTGTAATAGGGCTTCCGGCAAGAACTCGTTTGCGGGCAGTTGACGTTGATTTTCCCGTATTTTACACTGTCACGTGGACTCAGTGCCAAAAGCTGGCCACGGAGAACAATACAGAGCTGGAAATCCAAGAAAAGGCCTTGAAGGAGATGCAGCGATACCACAAATTGGCCAAGAGAACCAGATGGCCGAGCCTGTCGTTGAATGCATTTGTCGGGGAGGATCCTTCTGACCCCTACGACCGGGATGTGAACCTGGGGGTCACGTGCACTATCTCCCAGAATCTATTCGATTCCGGTATCACTCGACGGAGAATAAAGGCGTCAGAAATTCAAATCAAGAAAAAAGAAGCCGTGGTTAAAGATTTTAGGCAAAGATTTTTTGGCGAGTTGAGGCTGCTGTTCAACAGCTTTAGTAACAGCAAAGTGGAGTTACTCAACTCCAAGAAGCAGTGTGATCTCGCATCCAGGCTGACTAACCTTTCCCGGCGTGGTTACGAGTTGGGAACGATTTCGTTTAAAGATATGCTGGATTCCCAGGATATGTCTAAGAAGGCCGAGGTTGCCTACGCCACTGCCATAGCCAAGTATCTGATGGCCGAGTTCAAACTCAAGATTAAAATGGGGGTGTACCAGATTGAGAACGCCTTGGATCAAGGGGAAAAACGGATGCATGAACCTGAGACGCAGAAACTGCCTGGGGCTTCTCTGGACGTCAAAGAGGAGGAAAATTGAAAAAGATAGTTGTTTTCGGCCTGCTCATGCTCATAGTGGTGATCTTCGTTCGCTATTACACCCTGGACGAATTATCCAACAAAGGACGGGAAATACCCCCATGCAAGACTGTGTCCGCCAGGCGTGGAGATATCTCTCTGCAAGTTTCTGGAAGGGGAAAGATTACGCCCAGACGGATCATTAAAGTCAAAACCAAAATAGCAGGCAAGATCAAGGAGATCATGGTCAAGGAGGGCGAGCAGGTAGCAGAGGATCAGTGCCTAGTAAAGATTGAGACCGAGCCGCATTTTGTTTTTGACCTTGCTGAGATCAGGCTCCGTCTCCGCAATGCTCGCCTGAGGAAGAAGGCCAGCGAGAAGAACTTGGCAAGGCAGAGGAAATTGTATGAGGAAGGTCTTGTTGCTCTGACGACAGTGGAAAAGGCAGAAGTGGCGTACTCTACAGCCGTGACAGAGGTGAACATGGCTTTGGAGAGATTGAAGGTCTTCGAACAGCAAACCGGACACAAGCTCAGTGACCGCAGGGATGGAAATAGCCACGGCGAACTTATTCATACCTATGTCACAGCACCCATTTCTGGCACGGTTATGAAAATCAACAGATGGCCTGGCGAGATTATTACCTCGGGGATTTATTCCCAGCCGGATCTGGAGGACAAGAGCATCCTCGTTCTCGCTGATCTTAGCAAATGTCTGGTCGAGTGTAAGCTGAGCGAGATTGACATCGATAAGATCCGGGTAGGTCAGGCTGCCGAGGTTCGGTTGGAATCCTTCCCGGAGATGGTTTATCATGGCAGGATCCAAAAGGTATCCTCGATTGCTACAACCTGGGAAATGGCTGGCGTCCCGGGAAGGGTTGGCCCTCGGGAAAGGGCCATCGGCCGGGAAAGGGCCGGCTTGAGTCACTTTGACGTTAAAATCGTGCTGAAAAATGCGGACCCTAAGCTCAGAATTGGCATGTCTTGTAGGGTAAGTATTCTTATCAAAGAGAAGAAAGGTCTACTGCTTGCACCTGTTGAAGCAGTAGCCAAAGAGGATGGAGAGGAATTCGTTTATGTGATGGAACCCCAGCCCTTTCACCGTCAGAGGGTAACCACTGGCCTGTCCAACGAAAGTTTTATCGAAATCACCTCTGGTTTGACTGAGGGGTCATTGCTCTGCAACCGACCGTTGGCCTTGTTGGAGTGGCAGGAGTTACGTCAGATAAAGGAAAAGCGCTCCTTTATTGAGAAGATCCTCAAATCAAAGATTGTATCCAGAGATTAGATTGTATGAACTTTATCGAGAGTTTACTTAGCAACTTTCAACACCTATTGTCTCATCCCCTCAGAACGGTACTCACACTCCTAGGGGTCACCATTGGGGTGGCATCTGTATTGATGATGGTAGGCATTGGAGAGGGAACCCGCCAGAAGGTTATAGAGGACATGGAAAAACTCGGCGGCACTGGGGTGATAAAAATTAAATTCTTGGAACCCAAGGTTAGCGATGATGCAGCAAACCCTTCTGAAAAGGACATACTGACCCGGGAGGATCTAAAAGCCTTTAAACGTGCCAGCAACTTCATCGAAATAGTCGCTCCGGTCATCTCTATGTATGGAGAGTTTTACTTTGAGCGTAACCGATCCAGAGGACAGTACATGGGCATAACTCCAAATTATTCCCAGATCAGGGACTGGCCAGTGGAAGAAGGGCGTTTTATCATTGACTCGGATGTCGAGCGTTGCAACATGGTATGTGTGTTAGGCTCAGAAGTTAGGGCGGAAATCTTCAAGGGGGTTCACCCGATCGGAAAGCGAATGCGCATTGGATCCGAAGAGTACACTGTTGTTGGTGTTATGTCTGAACGCGATTTCGAGGCTGTCCGGTGGATGAATCACGTGATCCTGATTCCCCTCTCGACTATTGAAAAGAGGTTGCTGACAAGGGACTACTTAAGCAGCATTTTTGTCAAAGTTCGCGCCACTGACCTGGTGCCGACAGTCAAGAGGCAGATAAAACGTGTACTCGACGGACTCAAGTTACACCCAGAGATGTTTAAAATTTACTCACAGGAGGACGTCATTCGTAGCGTGAACAAGACAACCATGCTACTGCATCTTTCCTTCGGCATCTCTGCTGCTATTGTCCTGATAGTGGGAGGCATTGGCATCATGAATCTCATGCTCGTCTCAGTGACTGAAAGGACCAAGGAGATAGGCATCCGCAAGGCGGTCGGTGCGAAGGATCTGGATATCTTGCTCCAGTTCCTGCAGGAGGCGGTGATCATGAGCATGGTCGGGGGTTTGATCGGTATCATCCTTGGACTGCAAGGTGGTGAATTCTTTTCGGGCTTTATCGCCAGGTACCTTCATGACGACATCAGAAGCATAGTTTCAATCAAAGCAATAGGCCTGGCTGCCATCTTTGCCTTCTTGGTAGGTGTTTTCTTTGGACTGTACCCGGCTATTCGGGCGGCCCGACTCGAGCCAAGTAAAGCGCTAAATTATGAGTAGTAAAAAACTTATTCGAATGGACAAGATATGGCATGCCTATGGAGACGGCAAGCAGAAGGTCCAGGCACTCTCGGATATCTCGCTGACTATCACCAAGGGCGAGTTCGTTGCCATTACCGGCCCTTCCGGCTCTGGCAAGAGCACCCTGCTGCATGTTATGGGTTGCTTGATGAGGCCGAGCAGCGGATCCTATCTGCTGCTTGGCAAGGAAACATCACTATTGCCCAAAAACACGCTGGCAGGAATCAGGAACACCACCTTCGGCTTTGTCTTCCAGAATTTCAACCTTCTGCCGCGAGCCTCAGCCCTACAAAATGTGATCCTGCCGCTTATATACGCCGGTTTTAGGCGATGCGAAAGAATTGTCCGGGCTGAGGAGTTGTTATGTCGGGTCGGACTGGGCGATCGCATGTCTCATCGTCCCAACGAGCTTTCCGGGGGTGAGCAGCAGCGGGTGGCCATAGCTCGTGCTGTGGCTAACCACCCACGCATCCTCCTTGCAGACGAACCAACAGGCAACATTGATAGCACCACCAGCAACACCATTATGAACTTGTTCGAGGAGCTGGTCGAGGAAGCTCTGACAGTTGTATTTGTATCTCATGACCGGGACATAGTCAAACGGGCTTCCCGGAAGATCACTTTAGTAGACAGTTGCCTTGTTTGATTAATGAAACGCCGAATCTAGTATCCAGACCGCATTTCCTTGAAAACTTCTTAATTTATGTAGGAATGAGCAGAGTGAGGTTGTTTAATCTTAAAGATAGAATAGCTAATATAAATAAATGCTTGTCATGGAGCTCTTCTGAGGCTAACGGGATTGTGCAGAAAAAATATAATTTTGATCCTTATGCGACTGCTCCTCGTCAGCTCTATCTGCGAATAACAGAAGAATGTAACTATAGGTGCAAACAATGCCATATATGGAAACATAAAGACCCAGAGGACTCTCTAACTACGGAAGAAAAGTTAGATCTTATTAAGCAATTTCATGCTCTAAACAATAAGGGGGTTGTTTGGCTGACCGGAGGCGAACCCCTTAAAAAGATGGAGGAATTTTTAAAAATATCATTATTATCCAGAGAGCTAGGCTTGTATGTAGGTAGTAACACGAATGCATCTTATATAGTCGATGAAACTACAGCTGAGATAATTCTAAAAGAAGGTCCTAATTTTCTAGTGATATCTTTAGATAGCCATATAAAAGAGATACACAATTATACTAGAGGGATAGAGACTTCTTATGATCAGGTACTACGTGCTGTTGATTTATTAATAAAGACAAGGAATGAGCGTTTCTCAAGGCATATAAACCATATCAGACTAGAGTGTATCCTATTCGAGGAAACTCTCCCCTTATTTAAAGAGTATGTAGAGTTTTGCAGAAAATTAGGTGTAGATTCTGTGAGCTTTCAAGTGCTTTCCAATACCTTTGCGATTCAAAATAAGGAAAAGGATGTTTTCTACGAAAAACATTCCTTTAAAGATAAGGGGTTAGCGAAAGATTTTCTGGATGAGATATACTCTAATTACAAGAATGATAAATTCGTAAGCATTATGGACATAGGTTTGATAAAAGACAGTTTAGATAATCCGAATTTTGAGTCTCCAGCTCCTGTCTGCGAATCTCACGAAAGAAATATCATTGTTGCCATTAATGGAGATATACAACTATGCTTCAATTCTCATCATATCTTAAAAGAGCCCTTCATAGGAAATGTTAGGGAACGATCCTTAAGAGATTTATGGGTCTCAGTAGAAGCTAAGAAAGCTAGAATAGCAATGGATAAGTGCCGACTAAGCTGTGGCATGCTTCATTGTCATAGAAAAGCATCTAAGATGTCGCTGCTTAAGTTATCTATGCTTATGAAATTTATAGGTTTTCGGAAGAAGTTAGGAAGTCTACATTAACTATTAAATCCGTTACACCATGTGTTCCCCTCCATGTTTACCTAAGTGGGCATCTAGCACATTTACTGTAGTCCTTAATTAGTTTCAATGATTTTTAGGCTTAAAACGGTTACACAAGCAGCCTAAGCCCTGTTCACTCGCCCGTACATTTATCTCAACGCTAACGAAAAATCATCCATTTATATTAATTAGAATTGACTCACACGAGGTGCATATGATAATAGACCTCCTAGGAATACTGCGAAAGACTCAATTGGCTTGAATTTGGGGCACAACTATCCACCTCTTTTTTAGGTGGTCGTTGACTGCTTAATAATTAATCACCTATGAAAAAAATTGATGTTTTTCTTAATAAATTATTATCCTCTCTAAGGAAAACCAATATATATCCTTTTCTTTTTCAGTTATTAATCTTCTCGATATTCTGCTTCCTTTTCATATCGCTAATCAATAGAAATGAGTTTTCATCTTTGAAGCTGGGGATGATTATTGTCTGGCATATTTGGTGGCCACTTATACCCATTCTGGTGATATTCACTGGCAGACTGTGGTGTTCAATATGTCCATTTTCATCGACAGCAAACCTTTTAAATAAAATTTTTCCATATCGTATGTTTGACGGAAGGCTGGTAATACAATATGGTTTTATTGTAGCTTTATTTGTTTTCGCAGTCATAATGGCAATTGATATCATTTTCGTTATAAAATTCAACCAATATTACACACTTATATTCTTCCTTACTTTATTCTCAATGTTGATCGCTATTGCCATAATGTTTGATTACAAGACATACTGTAACGCCATATGTCCGTTTGGTCTAATTTCCAAGATCTATAATAGATTTTCATTTCTAAAGATAAAGGATAACGATAACATATGCAGTAAATGCAAAAGGGAGGCGTGGATTAAATCTGCCCCAATTGGAGAATTGAAAAAGAACAACAGTGAATTTGAAAACAGAGACTGGAAGTTTAAACTCGAATGCCTTAAAGGATGTCGTGTCGATTCCATGAAGATCTTATATGTTAATCCGTTGAAAGAAAATCCCTCTTTCGACGGATTAAAGCTGGCAGAAGCGCTGGCTCCATCAATGATCATCATTCTTTTTTCAGTTTATGTTTTTTTAAAAAGTAACTATTTTATTAATATATACAATAAGTTACAATTATCATTCACCTTTAGCCTGAATCTTTTTATCATTACAATAATTATCCTGGCTATTATCATCAACATATTAATAAATATGGCAATAATAAATGTATCCAGCAATGTTTTAAAGATAGAGAACACCATCGTATACAAAGGTTTTTATAGTCTTACCCCTCTATTAATATTTTTCCACATCTCGTTAGTGCTGAGGGATATGAGGGGTATTACATCTTTAGGTCACCTTTATCCGGCCTTGGGATTTCTTGAGCACCTTTTTCCCTCAGAAGATAATCTCCAATCTATTGCGTACTTTCTAACCTTTATCGGAATATTTCTGTCTGCAGTCAGCTTTTTTTACATCACTAAACTGTCCAATAAATTGCCCCAAAACATTTCTTCAGCGTTTATGTTCATGTTCAGTATGATCTTTGCCTTTAATTCTTTCTTAGCTCTTGCAACCATAAAGTATTCCCAGTACTTCAGTTGAGGCTAAACTGTTAAGGCGGCAGGCTGCCACCTAGATCAACTAACCGGCGGAATTGTCCACATTTTCTTTTCTTCGTAATTAAGAAGGGGTTCTGCACAATGAGTAATAAAGGTACGTCCCGCAGAGAATTTGTCAAATATATTACTTTTGCCGGAGGAATCCTTGTTATGGGAGGGTCGGGCGCATATTTTTTGTTCAAAAATCCTGAAACGGCGGATAAAGTTCGAACCGCACTGGAAGGCCACATAAAAGGCGATATAATCAAGGACAGCTTACTGTTAGAAGAGTATCGTACCGATTTCGGCAAGATGATACGCAAGGAACCACGAGTTGTCGTTATACCGGTGGACGAAGAGGACGTAATCAATACCTTTAAAATCGCAAGTGAATTTCAGGTCCCTGTTAGCATTCGCGGTGCCGGGCACTCCTGTTTTGGGCAATCGCTGTCAGATGGCGGAATTTTATTAGTGAATAGTTCTTCAAATTCCGACTTCACGATAAAAAATGACACAATAACTGTCTCATCAAAAACACAATGGTTAAAATTAGAACAGAAACTTAATAGGCTAAATCTGACAAGTCCAGTTTTAACGGATTATCTCGAACTTACAGTTGGAGGAACTCTGTCGGTAGGTGGTTACGGATTAAGGTCTTTTCAATATGGCGGGCAAGTCGATAATATTATTGATATGGAATTAATATTACCGGAGGGGAGCAAGATACGTTGTTCAGCTAGAGAAAATTTCGATATCTTCAGATATGCACTATGTGGTCTGGGGCAATTAGGGTTAATCAACAAGGTAAGATTTAAGCCAATTAACTACAAAAGAATTACTGTAGTATTTTATATATTCTGTCGGACAATCAATGAATTCATCTCTTATAGCAGAACAATTTTAGAATCGGAAATTAAACAGGAGATTGATCACTTTTCCGCATATTGGGCTTATGGAGGATTTATCTTTGAAATCGGAAAATCTTTTGAAGATCAGAATAAAGTAGAATACAGCGCGTTAAGCAGAAAAATCGGCAAACATTTCAAATTCTATAAAAAATCAACTTTTGAAGATTATCACTTCAATATTCATAAAGCAAGGAAAAATTGGGTGGAACAATATGGATTCTCACATCACCTCTGGGAGGATTATATCTTTGATATAAGACAACTAAAAGAATTTCTTTTTCAAACAATTACTATAGATATGATAGATAAGTATCAAAATATATTACCGGTTTTATATATACTTGCCTGTGATTGTAAAAAAACTAAAAACATCCCATTTTCCCCAACGTATGGAAACGAAGATAAAATAGTCTATGGCGTGGGCTTTTATTATATGGTTAAGATTGGAGATACTAATAATCTAAGAATTGCAAAAAAACAACTCGAAGAGAATATGTACAATTGTCTCAATTTAGGGGGGCGACCATATTTATATGGATGGCATGGACTCAGTGAACACCAAAAAAATTATCTCTACAGAAATGATTATGTTAAGCTGAAAGAATTAAAGAAAAAATATGACCCTAAAAATATAATTAACCCGGGTGTATTTCTCACCATGCTTTAATAATAGAAGTAAGGGAAACAATCAGCTACTGTTTTTCTGCATAAAATATTCCATATTTGGCCAGTTTTTTCTTAAGTGAGAGATATTGGTAGATAGCGCCAAAAAGATTGTCATTTTGGATTTTATTTCTTGTCCCCTTAACTTCCGAGATTATGGCAAATGGCACTGCGATAAGAGAACGATAAAACAGCATTCGCGAAGAGTGGGTTACATTTTTTGTTATGTCCTCAAAAACAATATTAGTAAATCCGGCTTCTTTTAAGTAAGATCCGAAGCTTTTAATTGATTCTAAAGAATTTACCGCCCACCGTTTTATCCATTTGTCTAATAACTCTCTTTCATAACTTTTATATTTAGCCCTTGATTCAAACCCGTCAGCAACTATTAACCTCCCATTCTTCTTCAAGAGTCGGTATGCTTCCTTAATGAATGTCCTTTTGCTATCAGCATAACATGAACTCTCCAATGCCCAAATTACATCAAAAATGCTATTAGAAAATGCTGTTTTTGCGAAATCCATAATTTGGAATCTTGTTAGATTTTCTACGTTATTTATCTTTGAGAAATTTAGCGCTGAAACTACTTGGTTTTTACTTAATGTTATTCCAAAGACTTTGCATCCATACTTCTTAGCGAGAAATATAGAACTACCGCCAACACCGCATCCCATGTCTAGAACTATATCTTTTTGTTTTATTTTTGCCTTTTCCGCCATGACTTCGTTTTGTCTTTCTAATGCCTCAGGCAAATTCTTCGTGGTTTTGTCCCAATAACCTATATGAATGGCCAAACATTTATCTAAATGCCAATTGTTTTTATAATCAATTTCACATGTATCATAATACTCAACTATTTGTTTTTTGGTGATCATCATATAAAAAACCTGTCATTGAAGATTTTACAAGTAGTTTTGTTTATTTGATTATAAGCCACTAAATGCCCGCATGGTCAACAATAAGCCTATATTCATTACCTTTCCAGTCATAGGAATTAACATATATTACAATGTGTTACTGGAAACGAAAAGTTGGATTGAAGAGGACGTCCTCACAAAAGAAAATCAATCAACAGACCTCGGAAATGAAATGCTTGAGTGCTGATATCTTACCATACCATTAACCATAGGTCTCATGAAATAATAACCCCAGAACCATGCTGTGAGTTGTAAGTGATGTCTTCAATTCTTACCTTTCAATAAACTCATTATTCTTAAATTGACCCACATCTTTTTTGCCGTCAGGATAGGTCATAGTGCCTTGCCCATTCATCTGACCATCCTTCCATTGACCCACATACTTACCACCCTCAGGGAAGGTCATAGTCCCCTGTCCATTGGGGACATCATCCTTCCATTGACCCACATATTCTCTACCGCCAGCATAAGCCATAGTCCCTTGCCCATCAACAGTACCATTCTTCCATTCACCTATAAATTTACTGCCATCAGGATAGGTCTCAGTCCCTTGTCCATGAGGTCTACCATACCTAAATTGACCTACATATTTACAACCGTTAGGATAGATGTCAGTTCCTTGCCCATGATATTTACTATTCTTAAACTGACCTACATATTTTCTGCCGCTAGGATAGATCTCAGTGCCTTGTCCATTCATCTGACCATCCTTCCATTGACCTATTAATTTATTACCGTAAGGAAGGGTTGCAGTCCCTTGTCCATGAGGTTTACCATCCTTCCATTGACCTGCATATTTATAACCTTCAGGAGCGGTCCAAGTCCCTTGTCCATTAATGCAATCTCCTTCTACACACCCACCAAATGTATTCAGAGGAGAGAAACAAATTGCCAACAGTAAAGAAATTAAAATCACTTTCATTTTTTTCACCTCCTTTTCATTTTTTTATTTGCTCATGTGTTCAATCATAACATTCCACCCCTTCACCTTCAAATAAGTTATGCTCCTGCACCTTAATATCCAGATTGTTAGCTAATTCGATTAGGGAACGAGCCCGGAAAA
>Ga0114922_10001844_pt1 | contig 20074 bp, 19 predicted proteins | sample AartaG_FD_100975 | JGI IMG/M metagenome (GOLD analysis project Ga0114922, IMG submission 100975) | Deep subsurface microbial communities from Aarhus Bay to uncover new lineages of life (NeLLi) - Aarhus_00045 metaG | ecosystem: Environmental > Aquatic > Marine > Oceanic > Sediment | place...
CAAGTATTGCTTCATAAACGAAATGTTCCATTGATTATTAATGATCGGGTAGATGTAGCTATGGCGTTAAACGCTGATGGTATTCATTTAGGCCAAAGAGATATGCCATATCGTTTAGCGCGTAAATTACTTGGTAATGAAAAAATAATTGGTATTTCAGTGTCAAATAGTGAACAAGCTCATGAGGCACAGCAATGGGATGTTAATTACCTTGGCGTAGGGCCTGTGTTTGCAACATCGACCAAACTAGATACTTCACCTGTAATAGGCACAGAAGGTTTACGGCAAATACGCAGCATTTCAAAACATCCAATCATTGCAGTAGGTGGAATTAATATAACCAATGCCCATTCTGTACTAACAGCTGGGGCAAATGGTATTGTTGTTGTTTCTGCTATTTGTGGGGCAAGCAATCCGATGTTGGTTAGTAAACGATTATTTGATATTGTTAATTCATATCATGCACAATAAGAAATACACATGTGTATTAACCATTGCTGGTTCCGATTGTAGCGGTGGTGCGGGCATTCAAGCGGATTTGAAAACTTTTTCTGCTTTAGGCTGCTACGGCATGTCTGTGATAACTGCATTAACTGCACAAAATACTTCAAGTGTTAGTGCGGTACATGCTGTACCAGCTGAGTTTGTCGGCCGGCAAATTGATACTATTTTTTCGGACATTAAAGTAGCAGCAATCAAAATAGGCATGTTACATGATATTGATATAATCGAAATAGTCGCAAATAAAATCAAGGCGCTTCCATATGATATTCCAATTGTCCTAGATCCGGTAATGGTGGCCAAAAGCGGTGATACACTCTTGAAAAGCACTGCTATTAGGTTTTTGCATGAGAAACTCATTCCTTTAGTAACAATAATCACTCCAAATTTGCCAGAGGCACAATTATTATTGAAGCAAAAAATTGAATCTCGAGATGATATGCAACAAGCAGCAAAAGCATTGTGTCAAGAGGCCTTGCAGGCGGTATTAATCAAAGGCGGACATTTACAGCATAATAATAAGTGTGCGGATTGTCTCTATGTAAAAGCTAAAGATAGAATCTATTGGTATGAAGCTGAGCGAATCAAGACTAAAAATACCCATGGTACCGGCTGCACACTTTCTTCAGCAATTGCGAGCTTTTTAGCATTAAAATATGATTTATGTGAAGCTGTAGCTAAGGCAAAAGCATATCTCAGTGAGGCGATTCTAGCTGGCAGTAAGTTTAGTCTCGGTCACGATCACGGTCATGGTCCTGTACAACATTTTTTTGAAAATTTAGAGTAAATTATGTGCAATTTATCGTGATATAAGGGCTCATAATTTGTCATTCCCAACTTGATTGGGAATCCAGTTCTTTTACTGGATGCTCGATCAAGTCGAGCATGACGTATCTAACAATTGGTATTAACTTGAGTGAGGTATAGCTATACGGCCGCTGAAGGCACGAGCAATAGTATTACCATCTAAATATTCTAGCTCGCCCCCCATTGGAATACCGTGTGCAATGCGAGTACATTTTATATTTTTGTCAGCAACTAGATTAGCAATATAGTGAGCAGTTGCTTCGCCTTCTGTAGTTGAGTTAGTGGCCAATATTATCTCATTTAAATTATCCTGATTTAAACGTTGCTGTAATATATCTATGCCAATTTCTTTTGGCCCAATGCCGTCCAAAGGTGATAAACGTCCCATTAATACAAAATAAAGTCCTTTATAGCTATGAGTTTGTTCGATTGCCAAAATATCAGCGGGAGTTTCTACAATACATAGTAAAGATGAGTCACGACGCGGGTTAGCACAAATCTCACAAGTTTCAGTTTCAGTTAAAGTGCGGCAGTGTTTGCAACGATTCACCTTAGTAATGGCTTGGTGTAGAGCTTCTGCTAATTGTAAACCATTATCTCTAGCGCGTTCTAGCAGATAATATGTCATCCGTTGTGCTGATTTTGGACCGACTCCAGGTAAGCAACATAGCGCTTTGATTAAGATTTCTATGCTGTTAACTTTCATCTTTTGGTTCAGTAGGTAACCCCATGCTTTTAGTTAAATCGACTATTTTGCCCTGTGATGCTTTTTCTACTTTACGAGTTGCATCGTTAATAGCAGCTGCTATCAGATCTTCTAGAAATTCTTTTTTTTCTTGTAAAACTTCATCACTGAGATGCACCTTTACAGCATCATGACGGCCGGTCATGGTTATTTTTACTAACCCGCCCCCTGATTCACCAGTGATTTCCATTTTAGATAATTCATCTTGGGCCATTTGCATTTTTTCCTGCATCTCTTTAGCTTTTTTGATTAATTCTTGTAAATTTGGTTGGTCTGCCATTGTTATCACCTCTGTTTTTCGTTATCAATAATTGATCCAGGGATAATTGTAGCATTAAAGTTTTTTATTATCGCCTGTATGTTAGGATTTTTTTTAATAGTCTCTTCGGCTAACTTTTGTTTTTCTTGATTTTGGCGATTAGCAATATCACTTGGAGTTTCCAAAACTGTTTCGCTTACACTGATGGATACTTGAATCGGTTTTTGAAGCAATTCGCTACACGCTTTGCTTAAACGCTGTTCATGCTTATCGTGCAACATGACAGCATGTTTTGGGTTTATAAGCAATTGGATGTGGTTATCCTGAATTTCCCCTATACTGCAATGAGCAGCTAATGCTTTGGTGGGCTCGGAGAGGTTAAGTTGAGGGAGGATATCGGGCCATCCTGCTTCGCCTGGGCTACGCAGGACAGGTCCCGCTTCGTTGCTACATTGTTTAGAAGGTTTTTCTTCTAAAGTAGCAGGTTTAAAAGCCAGCATTCTTAATATTATCATTTCAAAACCGCTTTTTGGACTGGGGGCAAGTGGTAAATCACGACGGCCAATTAAGGCTATTTGATAATATAATTGGATATCTTCGGGAGTAAATAAATTAGCAAATTTGTTGAGTTTTCCCGCATCATGATCATTAACTTCTGGAACTGTTTGTACAATAGCAAGTTTGTGTAATATGGATAATAATTTTTCTAAAACTCCAGCGAAATCTATAGCTTGTGATGCGATGTTGTTTATAATTGTCAAAATCGTGGAGGCATCTTTATTTGCTAAAGCTGTCAATAATTCAAATAAATAGTCATCTTCGATAGTGCATAGCATGGTGTTGACGTCGTTTACGGTTACTTGGTTATTGCCATATGCAATGGCTTGATCGAGCAGGCTCAACGCATCGCGAATGCTACCATCTGCAGCATGGGCTAATTGTTGCAGGGCAAGGGGCTGATAATCGATTTGTTCTTTTGTTAATATATCAGCTAAATGTTCGCTGATCTTTTCTGTGGCAATGCATTTTAGATTAAATTGTAAACAACGGGATAATACCGTAACTGGTAGTTTTTGTGGATCGGTAGTAACTAATAGAAATTTTACGTGTTGCGGTGGTTCTTCTAAGGTTTTGAGCAATGCGTTAAAGCTATGCCCAGATAACATATGTACTTCATCAATTAGGTAGACCTTATAACGCCCGCAGCTTGCTGCATATTGTACATTGTCTAGTAATTCGCGAGTATCTTCAACTTTAGTACGAGAGGCTGCATCAACCTCGATAAGATCCAAAAATCGGCCTTGATCAATTTGTTTACAAGCATTACATTGTCCACAAGGATTTGAAGTAATACCAGCCTCGCAGTTTAGGCATTTAGCAAAAATTCGAGCAAGTGTGGTTTTGCCAATTCCGCGAGTGCCGGTGAACAGATACGCGTGATGTAAACGGTTCTGTTCAAGAGCATTTATTAGCGCTCGAGTAACATGTTCTTGACCAACTACTTCAGTAAAAGACTTTGGCCGCCATTTACGTGCTAAAACTTGATAACTCATATGTTAAGTTTTTGATTTAAACAATTAAGGCTTCCCGCTAGCCTTGCCTACACACACGAATCTATTGCTGCCGCTGCTTCCTTCCGGACCTGACGGAGTTCACAATATATCGTTGTATGGGGACCAGCGGGTCGCCAACTGGCGGAGAGGGAGGGATTCGAACCCTCGGTACGTAGTTAACGTACACACGATTTCCAGTCGTGCTCCTTCAACCTCTCGGACACCTCTCCGTAAAATAATGAAGAGGATAAACTAGAATTGAATTCAGTGCAATGATCGCAGAAATCTCAAAATGCAAATTGCTGCTGCAACAGGCGACTTAAGTCGCCTGTTGAATTGAGTCTTTTTTAGGGCATTTACTTCAACAGAGGGCTTTAGCCCTCTGTGATAACTTAGGATATACTTTTCTGATCGCTATCTTCTATATCATTAACCGCGTTGCCTACTACGTACAATAGAAAGTTTTTTTCTAAAGGTTTATAAATAAGATCGTATGCTCCTGCCTCTAATGCAGCAAGATAACTTTCGGAATCTTCTTTTGCAGTTTCTATTATGACAGGAATGTCACGCAATTTTCGAGATTTTTTGATCTTGGTAAGAAGAGTTATTCCGTCCAACTCGGGCATTATACGATCTAGAATAACAGCATCATATAAATCTGGATCATCATTTAATATCTCCCACGCCTGACTAGCATTTGAGATATACTGTAGATTATAACCAGCGTCCTTAAGACAATCAATAGCTGTTGTTACACTCAGAGGTTCATCATCAACAATCAAAATCCTTTTACCAATTTCCATCTGGTTTCTCCTATGTAATCCGTCTGTTTACAAAAAACGTTTTTATTGGCTACTTTTTGCCAATCTTGGTCATAATATATCACAAAATTTTGCTCAAATCAATAATAATTGTTTAACTCTCCATAATAACTATCTAATTTTTGCATTTGTGATAAGTTCTCTCATATAATATCTATAATTATAGAAAGTATAATTTGGAGTTGTTTTGACACAAGCAAGATATAAAAAATTTGCAGATAAGTCGTTCAATTTACACTTTAATCGTCGTCTGCGAGAAGCTGTGTTAATCATTATAAGCGCAGTTGCTGTTTTTTTATTATTGGCATTATTAACATATCATGTGTCAGACCCAGGTTGGTCTCATACTGAAGCAGTAACGCAAGTAGCTAATATTGACGGTTATGTTGGCTCTTGGTTAGCGGATGCTTTGTTCTTCACACTCGGATATTTAGCGTACGCGTTTCCATTTATGTTAGCTTATGCTGCATGGTTACCGTTTCAGTACGCATCTGTTGATGAGAATGTAAACTATGGTCTGTTTTTATTAAGGGTTTTTGGATTCTTATTAATTTTAGTTGCCGGTAGTAGTTTGCTAAGTTTATATTTGGTAGATCATCATTTGCCTGCAGGTTCTGGTGGAGTTCTAGGTACTCTAATCAGTGGTACAATGGTAAGTATTTTCAATGAATTTGGCACCGCTTTAATTATGAGTGCCTTGTTGTTAACCGGAATAACTTTGTTCAGCGGCTTATCGTGGGTTAAAACAATAAATTTTATTGCAAGTCGAATATTATTTCTGGTCGATTTAATAGGGCGTTGGGTTTACGCTCTAGCACATATTAAGTGGCGTGGTAAAAATAAATCGAGGAAAATCGTAATCGAAGAGAAACCGAAACCTGATGTCGCAGACAAACCCAAACAAGTCAAAGCTCAAACAGTTTTGTTTGAACCCGGTTTAGAGGATTCCAAACCTCCTTTAACATTGCTAGATATGCCAAATGTATCAACGGTAAAAGGCTATAGTCGTGAGCAATTAGAAACAATGTCACGGGAAGTAGAATTGCGACTTCAGGATTTCGGTATCGAAGCACGAGTTGTTGCCGTGCATCCCGGTCCGGTTATTACTCGTTTTGAATTACAGTTGGCTGCCGGCACTAAAGTGAGCAAAGTTACTGGACTGGCAAAGGATTTAGCTCGGTCTATGTCAGTTGTTAGTGTGCGTGTCGTCGAAATAATTCCCGGGAAATCTGTTATCGGGTTAGAAGTGCCTAACGAGAATCGTGAGATCGTTCGTTTGCGAGAGATTTTGTCTTCTAAACAGTATCGTAATGCACATTCACCATTAGTTTTAGCTCTAGGTAAAGATATTGCCGGACATCCAGTAATAGTTGATTTAGCTAAAATGCCGCACTTGTTATTAGCGGGTACCACAGGTTCAGGTAAGTCTGTAGGTTTAAACGCTATCTTACTGAGTTTATTATATAAATATTCCTCGAGAGATGTTAAATTGATTTTAATTGATCCCAAAATGTTAGAGCTTTCTGTCTATGAAGGGATTCCTCACTTATTAACTCCGGTAGTTACTGATATGAAAGATGCTACTAATGCATTACGTTGGTGTGTGGCAGAAATGGAAAGGCGTTATAAACACATGTCAGCTTTAGGAGTACGCAATATTATTGGTTATAACAACAAGATACGTGATGCAAAAAAGAAAGGGGCCCCTTTATTGGATCCTCTATGGCAGAGCGAAATTAATGGAGAACCAGAAGAATTAAAAGAATTGCCTTATATAGTATTAATAGCTGATGAATATGCTGACATGATGATAGTGGTAGGCAAAAAGGTTGAGGAACTTATTGCTCGCATCGCACAGAAAGCGCGTGCTGCTGGTATTCACCTGGTACTTGCTACACAACGGCCGTCAGTGGATGTAATCACTGGTTTAATAAAAGCAAATATTCCTACACGAATTGCTTTTCAGGTGTCTTCAAAGGTAGATTCAAGAACTATACTAGATCAGATGGGCGCTGAGCAATTATTGGGTTATGGAGATATGCTGTATTTACCTCCTGGCACAGTAGTTCCAGTGCGTATCCATGGAGCTTTTGTAGCCGATGACGAAGTCCATAAAGTTGTGGCAGACTTAAAACGTCGCAGTCAACCAGAATATGTTAATGAAATTTTGCACGGCAGTAACCAGATTCTTGGTATCGATTCAGTAAACAGTTTGGATGATGGAGATGCTGAGCAAGATCCGATATACGATCAGGCTGCGCAGTTCGTTATCGAAACGCAACGGGTTTCTGTTTCCAGTATCCAACGGCGCTTTAAGATAGGCTATAATCGCGCCGCACGAATTGTAGAAGCAATGGAAGCAGCCGGTTTGGTAAGTCCGATGGAATCTAATGGCAATCGTCAAGTATTAGTTCCTAAAGAACGAGCTGAATAAAAAGAGGCGAAAATGTTTAGATTAGTTAGCAAAATATTTTTGATTGTTTTCCCGTGCATAATTTTTGCAAGTTCTCCAGCTCAAGAATTAATAGAATTATTATCCAGTTTTCATTCCCTGCAAGCAAATTTCGTTCAAAGTGTTGTCAATGACAAACCTGATGTAACCCAGCAATTAAGTGGACAGGTATTTTTACAGAGACCGAATTTATTTCGATGGGAGATACAAAAGCCGAGTCAACAATTAATCATTGCTGATGGCATCAATATTTGGGTTTACGACGCTGATTTACAACAAGCAACCAAACGGAAAATCGACTACCGGCAATCTAATAATCCAGCCATGCTATTAAGCGGTTCCTTAAAAGATTTGCCAAAGAATTTTATCATTACTAAATTATCAAAATTACCTAAAGGCGAGTGGTTTGAATTAAAACCTAGAACCGGTAACACCATGTTTCAAAAAATGCGAGTACAATTTGTAAATAGGAAATTATCAACCATGTATGTTACCGATAATTTAGGACAACGTACAAAATTGGTTTTTACAAATGTACGAATTAATCCTAAATTAAAACCAGTTTTGTTCAAGTTTAAACCTTCACCGAATGTAGATGTAGTTGAAAATTAATTTCTGTAAACGGTATTTATTCGAAAACAAAATTGCAGTACCTTTGGTGCTTAATGAAAAGTTTTGTAAATTTTTGGGTTTTAATTCTATTAATTGTTCTCTTAACAGCGTGCACTACTGTTGCAAAAAAGCCAAATGCACGAGCTGCTAGGTATAATATGCAATTAGGCTTGGCATATCTTCAGCATGGTGATATTGGTTGGGCAAAAAACAAATTATTATTAGCTCTGCATGAAGATCCTAATGATCCGATTGTTTTAGATGCTATGGGATATTTTTTTGAATTGACGCATGATTTAAAAATGGCACAGCGATACTATCTACAAGCCATTAGAATAATGCCAAATGTGGGAGCCGTACACAATAATTATGGAACTTATCTGTGTCGGCATGGATATTATCGAAAGGCAATCGAACATTTTCTATTAGCGACAAAAGATATTAATTATTTGCATGTAGCGGCAGCTTATAAAAATGCTGGATTATGTGCTTTGAAAATTCCAGACAGGAAATTAGCACGCGAGTATTTACAAAAATCGATTCAAAGTAATCCCTCTGAAATTTCTATGCAAGGTAAATTGGCTAAACTTAATTGAGTATATTATAATTTATCTCATAGGAGGAGAGATTATGCCAAGCACAACTAATTCGCAGCAACAAAATGTTATTATTGGTCCCGGGCAAGAGTTGCGTCAAGCACGCGAGGCGCAGGGTATGTCATTAGAAGAAGCAGCAACTAAATTGTTTATTAATAAACAGCGAGTTGTTGATATAGAAAATGATGATTATTCAAAAATTTCTTCTTTAATTTATGCACGAGGTTATTTACGAGCTTACGCAAAGCTTGTTGGTCTTTTAGAAGACGATGTTCTAAAAAAGTTTTGTGATTTAGGATTACAAGATGAAAAAATTCATGCTAATTTAGATATAATTGCATCACCTCGAACCAGAAATAAACAGCGTACCTACGTTAGACTGGTAAATATAGCTATTATTGTTGTGTTAGTTTTATTAGTTGTATTGTGGTGGCAGGGTAAGAAACGAGTAGCTTCTAATCAACAGGTCTCATTTAAAAATCCGGTACAACAAGTGATAATTCCCTCACCGATAAATAGTCTGAGCTAGAATCGATGGCTAAAAATATTCAAGCTATTCGTGGTATGAATGATATAGCGCCTGAATCGACGCCGTGTTGGCAATATATAGAGGATTTGTTGAGAAAAATATCAAGAAGTTACGGCTATCAAGAAATTCGTTTTCCTGTTATCGAGCATACTGAACTATTTGAGCGGTATATCGGCAGAATTACCGACATCGTTGCTAAAGAAATGTACACTTTTGTAGATCGAAATGGTGATAGTTTAACTTTACGTCCTGAAGGTACCGTTGGTTGTGCGCGCGCCAGTATTCAACAGGGAATAATTCACAATCAGATTTGTCGTTTATGGTACCTGGGTCCTATGTTTCGTCATGAGAGACCTCAGAAAGGGCGTTATCGGCAATTTCATCAGTTTGGAGTAGAAACTTTTGGCTTGCCGGGGCCAGATATAGATGCTGAACATATATTCATGATGGATCGTTTATGGAATATGTTGGGAATCAATGATCAAATAGTGTTACAAATAAATAGTTTGGGGACTAAAGATACACGTTTGCGCTATCGTAACGATTTAGTTATTTATTTCAAAAAACATATTAAAGCGCTTGATGACGATAGTCAGAGAAGGCTGGATAGTAATCCATTACGTATATTAGATAGTAAGAATCCAGATATGCAGGATATGATCATGAAAGCGCCGAAATTGCTAGATTATTTAGATGAAAATTCAAGAGTCCATTTTGATAATTTAAAGCGTTTGTTAGATGCAGCTCAGATACAATATGAAATTAATCCTCAGTTGGTTAGGGGACTGGATTATTATTGTTTTACTGTGTATGAATGGATAGCAGAGAAGTTAGGCGCCCAAAATGCGATATGTGCTGGTGGCCGTTATGATGATTTAGTGGCACAGCTAGGTGGCAAAGCAACACCTGCAGCAGGTTTTGCCTTGGGATTAGAAAGATTAGCAGAAATAGTAACAGCTCAAAAGACCATCGAAAATATTCCTGATGTTTATTTAATAACAGTTGGAGAAGTTGCCAGACAACGTGGCTTGTTGTTAGCAGAACAATTGCGGGATAAATTACCGAATTTATGTATAATCACTAATTGTAGTACTAGTGGATTTAAAACTCAGTTCAAGCGTGTCGACAAGAGTGGTGCAAAGATAGCATTGATTTTTGGCGATAAAGAAATAGAACAAGATATTGTTACTGTAAAATATTTACGTGAAGACAAGCCGCAAATGAGTTTAAGGTTTCAGGATGTGGTTAAGTTACTTAATAATCTGAGTTAACTAGGAGAGTATTGTGGAAGTTTACATGTCAGATAAAGACCAGATTCAAATGATCAAGGATTGGTGGAAGAAGTATGGCACGACTATAGTGCTCAGTATTGTTATTGTGTTCGGAATTAGTTTCGGATGGCGTTATTGGCATTATTATAAAAATAAGCAAGCACAGCAAGCTTCGGTTCTTTACGAACAAATGCTTTCAGCTAGGGCTGCGCAGAAAACTACCGATTTTAAACTATTTGCCGAGCATCTGATAAAAGATTATAGCAGTACTCCATATGCTACTTTAGCTTCTTTTATGTTGGCTAAAGAAGCAGTTAGCAGCAAAAATTTATTTAATGCTCAACAAAATTTACAATGGGTTATTAAGCATGCTGATAATGTAAGTTTTAAACAAATTGCTAGAATTCGAGAAGCACGTATATTGTTGGCAAAAAAACAACTGCAACAAGCTTTACAATTGTTACAACATGTGGATGATAAAGCATTGATGCCGGAGATTTCGGAAACTATTGGTGATATTTATGTAGCTCAAGGTAATAAAGCCCGAGCTTTGCAGGAATATAAAAAAGCATTAAGTGGTGTATCGCAAAGTAGCGTTATGCGACCAGTTTTAGAAATGAAAATAAATCAAATGAAATAAATATTGAGGTCTATGTATTATGAGATTTTTTATTAAAAACTTATTATTTATTGTTATTGTTTTTCTTTATGGGTGTGCTGGTTATAAACCGCCTGCACCAGCGCCATTAGTAAGTTTTAAGCCTACATTAAATGTTCAGCAGCAATGGTCTTTACGTGCAAGCCAAGGTACTTCTGGTGAATATTTGAAATTAACTCCAGCTATAGTTGGTAACAAAATCTTTGTAAATAGTTATGTGGGTGAAATAACAGCTATAGACGTTAACAATGGACACAAAATTTGGAAGACTTACACTAAAATGAATTTGACAAGCGGTTTAGCTGCGGGGAACGGAATGCTTTTTGTTGGTGACAGTGAAGGCCAAGTTCTAGCATATCAACAAAGTAAAGGTGCTTTCGTGTGGTGGGCGCCAATATCTAGCCAGATATTAGCTACTCCTTGCGTAAATGGAAACACCTTATTGGTCAAAGCTGAAAATGGCCAATTAAGCGCTTTTAATGTCAATAATGCTAAACAGTTGTGGACTTATAGTCATGATGAACCGACTTTGATCCTTCGTGGCGGCAGTTCACCACAAATGTTTGGTAATAAAGTAGTTACAGGGTTTGCTAGCGGAGAATTAGTGGTAATTGATTTACGCGATGGGCAATTTATTTGGCGAGAACCTATTGCAGAAGGGCAGGGTAGTATGGCTGTGCAACGCATGGTTGATATTGATGTAAATCCTAAGATTTTTAGCGGTGTTATTTATGTTGCAACTTATCAGGGTAAAATTGCAGCGGTAAATTTAAAGAATGGCAAAATATTGTGGCAGCATAAATTGTCGTCATACTCGGGTTTAGCGGTCGACAACGAGCGGGTATATGTTTCTGATGAGACAGGACATGTATGGGCATTTGATAGAAAGACAGGTAACGTTATATGGAAACAGAGTGATTTATCTTACCGTAAAATAACTGGTCCAGCACTGGTAGATAATGCTGTTATAGTAGGTGATGGCCAGGGTTATTTACATTTTATGTCACCGACTGACGGTCATTTTATGGCCCGAGTTCTGGTTCATAAAAACGATGGCATAATAGCTGAGCCGATAGCTGTTGGTAATAGCGTTTTTGTATATACACAAGGAGGAAGATTGGCAAGATTTGATGTAATAGAATAATGGGAGATTTTTTAAAGCTGTCCATATGGCTTTCATTTTACCTTCCCTTCTTTTTATTATATAATATTTCAAGTATATATTCCATTTATAAAAAATACTGTATTGACAATAGCTCATAAAAAAGCGAAATTGTCTTAAGAGTTCGTTAAGGTTTTAAAGTATAATTACAATATAAGCAATGGAATAAGTACGGAATATATGCTTATTTCCCATTGGATTAGGCTGGAAGCTTTAATATAAACTTATTGGAGGTGTACCATGCCTACTACTGGAGTTGATACAGAAAGCACAGTTCCTTTCAAAGGTAATGAAGCTATACCTGAGCAAGATCAAAGTACTAATGATTCAGAGACAAAGTGGAAAGGCTTTGATGAGAAATATAAGAGTTGTAAGCCAGAGAATCTTGATCCTAAAAATTTTAGTGACGATTTGGAATTATTTTATCTTGCCTATAAAGCCATTAATCATAAACCTAGAGGTTTACGCTGGCCAAATCAGCGCGGGCAAATGGCAAAAATCGCTAGAGGGTTTTTAGATCGAATAAACATCACTCAAATTCCAGAAGACTTTTTAAGTAAAATGACTCCAGATAACTGGTTATCTTTGGTAAAACAAGGTCGAGGACGAGGGAAGGATAAAAAAACCTTACCATTTGTTTCTAAATCTGCCGAACAGCTTTTTAATGCAGCTGTAACAGTCCTTAAGGACGAAAAAGCTAATTTAACAAGCTGGCGTTATGCTTTGGATGTTTTGGAATTACTTACCAAATGTGATGACCCATATAAAAAGTTAGCACATCTTGTTCTAGCCTGTTCTATATTTCATGTTAAAGCTAATGATTTTCTAAGAAATAAAGATCTTCCATCAGCAGACTTTGATCACCAATTTGGTAGGAACAAAACATTTGAATTGCAGAAAAATAAATATTATGAAGAGCATATTGGAGAAGTGAATTTAAGATCAGATTTTTCGCATTTGACGAATAATTCTGCTATTACATCGTCCAATGATAATCAAAAATTCGTACAAGTATATAAAGAAATTTTGAAAAATCCTAAGCTAGCAAGAAATCCTGTTGCTCTAGTGCCGAAAGAAGAAAGACAGAGCGAACATTCATCATCTCCAAGGTCAAAAAGAAAATCAGGACGATTTGCCAAAATTGAAAATCCGCCAACTCAAATCAATGTGTTGGTTAGATGGGGTGAATTAAAGGAGAAAAGCAAATTATTGGAAGAAGAAGTAAATAAATACGTTGAAAGATCAGTAAATAGTTATAAAGAAAAACTGAAGGAAAGGATTCGTTACTTATATGATGCATTTGTTAAATATTCTAACGCATATTTTATTTTAACGCGTAGTGAAAAAGATGAATCTAAAAAAAATACGGAAGTTATTCAGCCTCCTGTTGATAATCAGCAATCAAAAATAGAATCGTTATACAGTAAATGTTATAAGCATTTTAAAGAATTATTAACAAAACTTTACTTTGGCTCAGAAAAGAAAAATTATGAAGAAATTCCAAAAGAAATAAAAAAGGAACCATTTTGGGTAAAACCTTCAAAAGCACGGTGGTTAAAATGGCTAAGATGGCTATTTCCAATTATTGACCGGACAATAGAAAAATTGGAAATACAAAATTACGTTATTAAGTGCGCTAATGATCTGGAAGACATTACAAAGGAAGGAAAGCAGATTTCTCCACTGGAACTAAAAATTAAAATTAAAGAGACTTGGACTAATCTAGCAAATAAAGTTGATAGCAATACTCTATTAGAAATGAATAGCCTTTATGTTGATTCATTAAAGTTAGAAGAACAGAATCAGCAACATGAGGAATTACGAAGTAAAGCTGAAATAGAAATCGAAGTGCTGAACAGATTTGAAGTGTTGGCAAAAGAAGCTATGTTGAAAGAAACACGAGGAGCGTTAGATACAGAGATAAATAATTTTGCTGAGCTACTTAATGTTGGTTTAGTAGGAGCGTTATCTAATCTGAAAACCATACAGAGTCAGATTAACAATTTGGTATATGAAATCAGAGGAATTAAGGATCAATTTGCTTCTGCAAATTATGAAGTCCCTAAAGAGTTAACCAATATTGAGATAAATTTAACAAGAGGAAATGTTTTTAATGAGGTTGTTTCAACTGTCCAAGGTTCTGAATTGTACAAAGTTTGTGCAGAAGCGAACAAAGTTTTAGATGTGGAAAAATTGGCCGAAGCTAGAAAAATAATACAAAATTTATATAATGGCGCCATTAATGGATTAGGTTATGGAAATTTACTTCCTTCAGATAAAAAATTAGAGGAACAATCTTTAAATAATGATAAAATTACACTCGGAAGTGAAAAAGAAAATATAGTTAGTGAAGAAATAACCTATTCGAAAAAGGAAATTGATGTGGTTATTAGTGTACTTAATGAAATTGGTAAATATTTAAAAACTAAAAAGAACGGAATTAGAATATGGAGAAGTAGAACATTTGATAAGAAAAAAGATATATACCACCAATTGCAGGATATGTTACTAAGTTTTAAGTTAGACTCTGGTGCCACGAATTTAGATGCATTAAAAAAGGATGTTGAAGGGAAAGTTGAGAACATGAGACAGCAAACTCCGCCATTCTTAAGAATATTCGGCATTAAAATTAATAGTGAGCCGCATTCTAGTAATTTTCAGAAACTGGTAGTAATGGAGCTTTTCCAGGTGCTTAACGAATTCAGTAAAAAATCTTCTCAAAAGGATCGCGATAATCTTCGTTCACAGATGGCAAAGTTATTCGAGCAGCAAAATAAAGATATTGGAATAGTGCCCCTGAGTGATATTGCTCGTGAAGCACCCACTCCCCGTGCAAACTAATTCACCCTGACCAAACAGGAATAAATTCCCGAATAGTCTTGACTTTTCGGGAATCTATGCCATAATAGTCAATTATGATTATGGAACGTAATTTAACCCAATATATCAAAAAGGATCTCGAGGAAAAGATTGTTTTTATCACCGGACCAAGGCAAGTTGGGAAAACAACGCTTGCCAGATCTTTAATAACTCAGTACGACTATTTTAATTATGATCTTAGTGAACATAGAATAGCATTGAAAGAATCTAACTGGGATCGGAGTAAACCATTAGTAATCTTTGATGAACTTCATAAAATGCATAATTGGAAAAGATGGTTGAAGGGAATTTATGATACAGAAGGTGTACGTCCGAGGTTATTAGTAACCGGAAGTGCTAAATTAAATACTTACAGAAAAGTAGGGGATTCATTAGCAGGACGTTACTTTCAATATCGACTACACCCATTAGATTTGAAGGAAGTAAAAGATATATATTCAAAGGAAGAAGCATTTGCTAGATTATGGGATTGTAGTGGATTTCCAGAGCCTTTTTTTAGAGGAAATGCTATTTATTACAAACGTTGGAAACGTAGTCATGTCGACATCATTCTTAGACAAGATCTAATTGATTTACAAAGCATTCATGACATTCAAGCTGTAGAAACTTTAATTTCATTGCTGAAGATTAATATTGGTTCTACAGTTTCTTACGCCAATTTAGCAAGAATATTAGAAAAGGATGCCAAAACAATAAAGCGCTGGTTACAATTATTAGAAGATCTTTATATAATCTTTAAAGTAACACCATATAGTAAAAACATAACTCGTTCATTACTTAAAGAGCCGAAATATTATTTTTATGACTATGCCATGATTGATAATAATAATGGTGCAAAGTTGGAAAATATTGTAGCAGGCTCTTTGTTAAAGGAAATTCATTTTTTGGAAGACATCTATGGTTTAACGGGAAAATTGCATTTTCTTAAAACCAGAGAAGGTAAGGAAATTGATTTCCTTGTGGCATTTGATAATAAGCCAACTTATCTCATTGAGGTAAAGTGGTCTGATGATAAGCCAAATAAAAATTTTAATTATTTTCGTCAATTTGTGGATGCGCGACCGATACAACTAGTAAAGGAAATTAAACGAGAAAAAACTTATTCTGATGGTTTAGAAATTCGTTCACTGCTTTACTGGCTTTATAATATAAATCTGTTACCTCCCGAATTATATTCTGGTCGTAACTAGTTTGTGTTGCTAAGGAATCGATTCTACTGTGTAACGTTGCACAGTGAGAGTATTGGACCAATAGTTTTGCGGTAGGCCGGCTTTTAATTTTAAATGCTCCAGAAATAATCTTGGATCAGATAAAGATTCCCAAACAGCTGGTAAAAATGTACCTCTGTGTCCTTTGTCTGAAAGGATTAATCCATCTATTCCCGGGCGCAATTGGCGAATTAAATCTTCTTCAGAACTAAATTGCATAACTTCTGGTTTATTTAATATTGAAATGTGAATTTCAATATTTGGAAGTTCTATATCTGTTAAAGGAGAGAAGCGCGGATCAGCAAATGCTGCAGCATAAGCATTATGGGCAATGTCTTGAACCAATTGCCGGTGAGCTTGCAGTGAACCAATGCAGCCACGTAATTGTTTATTAATCTGTAAGGTAACAAAGCTAGCTCCATGTTCACGTAAATTTTCTGGATATTCATTGATATCAACCTGTATTACTCGATGGTTTTTTAGGCCATAATCAATCGCCTCGTGGGCAAGTTTAAGCAATAATTTTTTATCGTTTTCAGAATATTTGTTCATTGCTTAATTTCCTCGTAGAAGTGAAAAGCTCCGTAACCAACTACATGATTTTTGGGTCCAGCTGTGTCACCTGAGTTACATAAATCGATAAGTGATACTCTCAATTTCTTTTCGGCAGCTACGTGTAATAATCCTTTAATTGGAATTCTACCACATGCATGCTCTTCTTTTATGGCATTGGGATTTAAGTCCAAAATAGCTTGTGCGGCTTGCTTGTCCATTTTCTGGGCGGTTGTATAATCGTGATAATGGCTGAGATCGGAACTAACTACTATCAAAGTTTCATGGCCATTCCAAAGTTGTTCTAGAACCTTTGCAACCTGATCAGCATCACTCATACCCACAACTAGAGGCACCAGAGAGAAATTCTTTAATAAAATTTGTAGGAAAGGTAATTGTACTTCCAAAGAATGCTCCTTGGCATGAGCTTCGTCGTTTACTGTAATTTGGGGTAAGGATGAAATTTTTGCAATCATATCATGATCGATTTTAATTTGGCCAAGTGGAGTAGCAAAGTAATCTGCTTTGGGAGCAGCAATGCCGCGGAATGGATAACGGTGGGCAGGGCCTAATAATACAACGCATTTAATTAAATTAGCAGCTTGTGCCAGACATGCATAAGCCTTTGCAGCTGTTTGACCAGAATAAACATAACCAGCATGTGGAGCAATTATTGCTTTAGAAACCGGCTGATCGGCTTTTGCATCAGCTAGGAAATTGCGAATGGTATTTTCTAATTCCTTAGAATCGGCTGGATAAAACATCCCGGCCACAGCAGGATTCCTAATTGTTGGCATAGTAATGCTCCATGAATTACATTATAATTACATTTATTTTATCGCAGAAAAATGTTTTTTGCTATTATACGGAACAGGCATGCCTGTTTCCTACGGATGATTATCGGGGCAGATACCAATAGGGGCAGACCCCGTTGGGGCAGACCCCCGTGTCTGCCCAAGAATCAGGATAATTGATTATGGAAAATTTTCCTACCAAATATTGGCACCAGCTGGACGATGGCCGTATCCAATGTGATATATGCCCACGTGCATGTAAATTAAAAGAAGGGCAACGCGGTTTTTGTTTTGTTCGCGCGCGCGAAGGTAATCAGGTTGTTTTAACAACATATGGCCTTTCAAGCGGTTTGGCAGTTGATCCTATTGAGAAAAAACCTTTAAACCATTTTTTGCCTGGCACAATGGTATATTCTTTTGGAACTGCGGGTTGTAATTTGGCATGCCTATTTTGTCAGAATTGGGACATTAGCAAATCTCGTGAAACCCATATTTTGGCACATCGGGCGATGCCAAAAGATATTGCAGAGCGGGCACAAAAATACGGTTGCGATAGTGTCGCTTTCACCTATAATGAGCCTACCATATTTATGGAATACGCTGTTGATACAGCTAAAGAATGCCATAAATTGGGAATAAAAACTGTATCTGTTACTAATGGTTATATCTGTGATGAGCCACGCAAGGAATTTTATAGCCATATAGATGCTGCTAATGTCGATCTTAAAGGGTTTACTGATAAATTCTATAGAAAAATTATTGCTGGTACTCTACAGCCGGTTTTAGATACTCTGTACTATTTAAAGCATCATACTAAAGTCTGGTTTGAAATTACCACATTATTAATACCCGGTGAAAATGATTCAAGTGAAGAAATAGATAAGTCTACAAAATGGGTAGTTGATAATCTCGGCGTTGACATACCAATGCATTTTACCGCATTTCATCCTGCATGGAAGATGTTGGATAAACCGCCAACACCAATTGAGACAATAAAAAGAGCGCGCCAAATCGCTATAAAAAATGGCATTCGTTATGCTTACACTGGAAATATTATTGATATTGAAGGCAGCAGCACCTATTGCCATAATTGTAAAAAACGAATAATTGAACGCCATGGTTATACCATTACTTCTTATCAATTAACTAACGAGGGTAATTGCAAATTTTGCAATACTCCGTGTGCTGGAGTTTTCAAGAAATGAAGAATCCAAAATCAATACTAATTACCGGTGCTTCGAGCGGAATAGGGGGGGCATTAGCAAAAGTGTATGCCAAACAAGGCGTTGTTTTATCGCTAACTGGACGCAATGAGGAACGTCTCAGAAAAGTAGCAGAGCAATGCAGAGAACTTGGTGCAACTGTTGAAACATCAGTTATTGATGTCAAAGATGCAGCAAAATTAAGGACATGGATTGAAAAACGAGGTGCTAATGCACCTTTAGATTTGGTAATTGCTAATGCGGGTATTTCTAATGCCGGTGAAGAACGAAGCGAACAATTTGATAAAGATATTTTTACAGTTAATTTATTTGGAATCCTTAATACTGTTTATCCCGCTATTTCGGTTATGCAGAAGCAACAACACGGTCAAATTGCTCTAATGAGCTCAATGGCAGGTGTTATACATGGACTTCCTCGCGCACCTGCTTATTGTGCTAGCAAGGCCGCAGTTAAATCTTTTGGTGAAGCAATGCGCGGTAAATTACGACCTATCGGAATAGAAGTTTCGGTAATTTGTCCCGGATTTGTTAAAACACCATTAACAGATATTAATAAATATCGCATGCCTTTTTTGATATCGGTAGAAAAGGCTTCTAAAATCATTGTTAGAGATCTTGCCCGCAATAAGGGTTTAATCGCATTTCCATTACGGATATATTTTTTCTTATGGATGCTGCGTCTTCTCCCTCATAAACTAGCCGAACGTATTGTCGCGTGGGTGTAGTGAACAGGATTTCCTGCTATAATAGATAATAATATCAATATAGGAGAATGAAGATGACAATTTTAACAATAATTATTGTTGCCCTTGTGATCATAGGTCTATGGTTTATTGCTATTTATAATAAATTAATTCGTATGATCGAAACGGTCAACAATAATAAGAAACAGATCGATGTACAATTAGATCGGCGTTATAAGGTATATGAATCGTTAATCGAGGTGATTAAGAAATATATGGATTATGAAAAAACCACCTTGAAAGAAGTAGTTGCCTTGCGAAGCAAGGCTCAGCAAGCAGCAGCGGGTGGCAACGAAAAAGCACGAATGGAGGCAGAAGATGCTATTTCTAAAATTGGGGCTGGATTAAATTTGGTATTTGAACGTTACCCTGATCTTAAAGCTGATAAAAATGCTTTGCAATTGCAAGAAGAGATTGTTAATACTGAAAATAAGCTTACCTTTTCTAAGCAAGCATTTAACGATAGTATCGAAAAGTATGAAGCTACCCGTAAATCGTTCTTTGAATCAATGGTAGTAAGTTTATTTAGTGAGAAATTGCTCAAAGAATTTATGTACTGGGGTATTACTGAAGAGCAGCGTAAACAGCAAGAACAATATAAAGTCAAAATGTAAATTCCGCTTTTTATTTGATGAAAGATTTATCTGCATACAGTGCTTCTGTTGCCGATTGGCGCAAACAGTTGCGCATTAATGAACGGCGTACCAA
>Ga0114922_10001845_pt1 | contig 20073 bp, 12 predicted proteins | sample AartaG_FD_100975 | JGI IMG/M metagenome (GOLD analysis project Ga0114922, IMG submission 100975) | Deep subsurface microbial communities from Aarhus Bay to uncover new lineages of life (NeLLi) - Aarhus_00045 metaG | ecosystem: Environmental > Aquatic > Marine > Oceanic > Sediment | place...
GCAACGATCCCCGGATGGTCTTTGCCAACAACAGTTAATATAAATCTCCCTACCGATACACCCAAAAGTACTTACTCCTTACTGAATTTGCGCGGTTACTCCTGGATGACCTCGCTGATCCAGTTCTCAGCTATGTTTCCGTAGGCATCCGCCGTTACAGCGCGGAACCTGTGTTCTCCTGGCTCTTTCAGTTCCAGTAAGTGTTCCGGCCCGTACAGGACGCGGTATCCGCCACCTGGAGAGTAGTGCTCCCATATAGCCGGAACCCACCTTTGGAAACCGGTTTCCATATCCTGCCCCACGCAAAAACCCAATGGTGGACAGCCGCCGCTGGCCGTGGCGCGCAATTCAACCTTTCCAGGATCGTCAGTAGATCGAGCTACAGTTGCCTCTATCTCCGGCCGCGCCTGAAGACTGGGACGCGGCGGGATGCGCGGTTCATCTCGATGTTCCTCCTCACTATTCCTGAATATGGAAAGCGTGCCATCCGGCCGCACGAAGATAACCTCTTCGTAACCCTCGCCATTGAAGTTATCAACATCTACTACAATATCGAACTCCACGCCCAGCCTCAGCAACCTCTCCATCTCAACAGCGGCGTTGTGTAAAACGCTCCGATACGTTAGACCATACTCGTTAACCCGCTCCAGATGGTGGCTGGACTGATTATACATAAGTCCTGAGTATTCAAAAGTGTATCCATCTGGGAGAGCTATGGCAGCTTTCGCAGCATGAAGCAAGGCTTTCATATCTCGATGAGGATGTTGCTCTGCATGTCCTTTCAGCAAACGTGCCAGGTTCAGCTGCTCAGGATAAGGGACGTGAGAAAAATGATCGGACGTCCAGAACCAGAAATACCTGGCGCCCATGTCGTAAGCTAACGTAAGCGCCATCGGCGCAATCCGCTGCTCCATCCGACCATAGACAGCGACTCCCCAGTCGCAGCCGAAGTGCCGCGCCGCACCGCGCAGTATAGCATAATAGTATCGCAAAAGATATTCCGGATAAGGAGGTATCTGACATCCATATTGAGCGTTGATGGAGGGAATCTGTCCATAGAGAATATACCTGCCTTCATGTATTGCGCCTATAGCTCCAGCTCGCATCTGGTACCATATCGTGCTCACTACCGTCTCCCAGGAAGGCAGCGGATGGCGAAGATCCAGATCTCCCAGGTCTATGTCGTCACGGCTGTCAAGCGCCTGATGAAAAGCCTCCGTGCGGGAGGGACGCTTCTGGGTACACTCAACCACCATTTGGGCCATCTCGCCCGGCGTACTCTCAGCTTTCATATTCCCTCGCGCACGATGACCCGGCTCGTCGTAATAAGCATGTCCACCCCTCATATTGCTCCTGTAGAGCATTTCCGGATATCGATCTCCTTTTCGCGGATGTACGAAGAACACCGGCCAGTTTCTAGCCCAATCGTACTGCTGTTCAGTTACCCAGAAATGATTGAAACCTGCCTCTACAAGCTCTTCCATATCCTCCTGGGAATAGGGCAAGTAATTATATTCCTTGTTTTCCAGAAGTCTACGTCCCTCCGTATCGCGAAAGGTACGTCCCGTGCCCACCAGCATATCCGGCTGAAGCAGGACGAGTTCGGTATCCGGAACGGGCGCCGGCTCTGCCTGCCACAGTCTGACGCGCTCGAAATCATGACCCAGATAGTGAATCCGTTCAGCAAATGGCGAGCCAGTCCCATCCAGATCCGTGGGGAAAAGGATATCCCACCCCCGCAGTTCAGGAAGCAAAGCCCCTCCAGTCACGGCGTGAACATACTCCCTCGCAGGCTCTTCACCTTCCCGAAGGATATATCGAGCTGTCCGCACGAGTCTCTGGCTTTCAGGGTCGCCTGGCCAGCGATCCACCAGCGCCCATATCTCGTGGGTCTCACCGTTCTGCTTAAACCCTTTGAGATGAAACCATTGATAAGACAAACCTTCAAGAATTTCCGTCTCTCCAGCGGCAAGATGTAGCTTCACCACGTTCTGATCAGGGGGTTCCGTCAAGCCGGCGAGAGCATATTCCGCGGCCTGTCCCGTGGCAGCCACTCCTACCAGGAGCGTCACAAACTGCGGCAAAAAGCAAAATACCATAGCGAATTACTCCTTCACTCTTACCATTTCTCCAACATATACCAGTCCATAGCCGGGAATTCTATCTCACCACAGAATAGTCCAGCCCCGCCGATCCGGATTCACCATCAGCGGGGCATGGAATGTTCAATGTGACTGCAGAAGCACACAGTCAATATACTATCTGGTTTTGACAAAGCTCCAGGTGGATGCCAGCTTACTACAGGGACTTAAAGCAGCAAGTACTTCGGAAGAGAAAGTGACCTCACCCCAGAAAGGTATATCCCAACCCCAGCTATCCGGGTTTAGCGACCAGCATGGCATGGAGTATTCAGCTCCACCTACATCGTGGTCACCCAGTGAGACTGTATATCCAACAACCTTGCCAGCACTGGGATCCACACCTGCAATAGCTTCGTGGTCAAGAGGAATGGCCACCTCCCATTCGTATCCATTTGCACCAATTGTAGCCTCGATTAATGGTGCCTCTTCTGTCGCGGTGGCGCCGTTAAGCTCGTTATTCCAGTACCAGCCCGGCCCCCCACTAGAAAATGAAGGCGTAATCCACAAACCTACAACCGATGTCCCATCTGGCGAAAAGCGTATCTCGGCACAATCGTTATCCCAGCCGCTGGCATTCTCGAAGACGAAATCATCATCCGTCACTTCTACAGCAAGATACAGCTTCTGGTCATCCCATAAACAGTAGATGGTGCCGCTGATGTCGTCCGCATCCGTGATAAATTCCGGACTATAACAGTTACCATATCCGTTATAGTTGGCCTCGCCTTTCAAGGTCACAGATTTGTCAATATAGATCCCTTCTCCCCATTCCCCTGGTGACACTGTTCCATCGATGTTTGGGGGGGGATCGGCCCTCATACAGGTCGCCTGTGCTCCACTGTAGGAATACGCAATACTAGCAGAGAAAATCATGAAAACGCACATAGATAAAAGACATATCATACTGGAAAACTTAATCATTTTCTGAACACCCTCCTTAATCTGCTTCACTATTCTTCATGCCAGTAAACCAACATAATTAGAAAATCACCATTTCCTATCCTCTATCATCACCTCCTCACAGGACATACTTGCCCTTTGTCTAACCAGAAAACTATTGGACATAAACATTGACAGACTAACTACACACAGTCTATCAAAAACGCGTTCGTTCGTCAAACAGTTTATTCAGAAACGCTATCAGGATGGGAAAACTAATATAATCAGGATTTATACAGACTTCAAAGCCTAAAGAATAAAGCTCCGCAACTTATGGGACGGGCATCCTTGCCTGCTATGTCGGGCAAGATACCCGTCCTAAAAGGATATAACTGAATATCTACCTCTCGTAGCCAAAGCTCTGACCGGTGATTTTCCGCAGCGCCTCAGCCGCCTCAAAGTGAATACTGCCTATATTGTCTTCAAGGCATTCCTTCAGCGCAGGTATCGCTTCATCTTTTCCTGCGTTACCCAGCGCCTTAGCCGCATTACACCTTATATTTCTCGCTATGGAGGTGTCCTGGACAGTATTTATCAACACAGCGACACCATCCTGGCCAGCTATATTGCCCAGAGCGATGGCAGATTCGATCCGCACACTTTCCGTAGCATCCTCTTGATGAGCTTTTATCAAAGCCTGCTCGGAAGCTGGGTCAGCCAGATCAGCCAGTGCTTTGGCAGAATCGCGTCGGACGACCTCTTCCCCATCGTTCTGCAGCTTATCTATCAGTGGCTGAACGGCCTCCTTACTACCAGTCTTGCCCAGAGCGATTGCCGCGCCGGATCTAATCTCCAACGTAGAATTATCCAGCATCTCCAGCAACACAGAGAGATTTTCTACACTACCTGTCAGAGCCATGAAAGCAGCAAAACGCAACGCGGCCGCCTCCCAGGTATCTCTCGCCCTTTCATCCACCCATACCGGCACTCCGGTTACCCGCAGTTCCTCAGCAGCGTGAGCAACTTTCTTCCACACGGCATCAGACTCGTTATAATCACCAAGCCGATCTCTCAAGAGGGAAACCGGTCGCATATCCCCTATCTTGCCTAGCGCCTCCGCAGCGTTGGCGCGCAGATCGACTGGCTCATTTACATTGCTCGCTATAGCCATCAACGGCTCAACAGCGACACTAGCAGCCAGATCACCCAGAGCTACAGCCGCGTTCTGCCTGATACTGATGGTGCTGCTATTCAAAGCCCCCACGAGAGCATCAACAGCTCGAGTATCACCTATGCTGCCTAAAGACGAGATTGCGTTAGCCCTGATGGTATCGTCTTCCTTCTCATTTTTCAGAATCCGTATAAGCGGCATGGTAGCCCGTTTATCTTGTATCTTACCCAGGGCCACCACCGCATTGCCGCGGATAGCCGTGATACCTGATGCCAGCGCATCTACAAGCGGAACTGCAGCGCGTTCATCTTTTATGTTGCCCAGCGAAGTGACAGCGTTAGCCCGCACTGTTATCCATTCTTCTTCATCTGCAAGCACCTCTATTAAAGATTCCACCGCACGTCTGTCGATTATAATGCCGAGAGCCTTGGATGCTTCACTGCGAACCACAACGCTTTCATCTTTGAGAGCCTCTATCAATGGCTCAGTTGCATTAACATTCTCTATCAGGCCCAGGATCTGAGCGGCTTTGCTCCGCGGGATTTCGTCTATATACTTATCTTTGAGCACCGATATCAGAGACTCTATAGCGGCTATTTTATCTAGGGCAGTCACAGCCTGGGAGACAACCGCGCCAGCTTCTGCTTCTCCTTTTCTGCCTTCCACAATCACATCTAACAATGGCTCTATAGCCCGTTTGTTGGCGATTTCACCAAGAGACCATGCAGCCTGCACTCTCGCAGATTCATACTTATCTTTTCTCAGTGTGTGGATTAGGGGCGGCACGCCATCCGCGCCCTTTAAATTCCCCTTTCCTAAGCCCAGTGCAGCTACGCTCCGGACAATACCGCTATCGTCGCCTTTCAAAACCCTTATGAGAGTTGCTCTACCCTGTGCATTATCAATTTCCCATATTGAGTTGGCAGCATTCTTTTTGACAGCGGCGCTCTTGTCCTTCCTCGCAGAACGCATCAAAGCCGATAATGCTCCATCGCCTTTTACTTTTCCTAAAGCTGAAGCGGCAGCACTTCGGATGGAACTTCTCTCCTCCTGATCAATATCCCTGTCCTCAAACGATATAAGACCTATCAAAGCCCCGGACTTAGCCGTTTCGCCTTCCTGGACATAAATTTTCACCAGAGTTCCCTGATTCGGCGCTTTGATCTCCGTCTTATCTCCTCCAACTGTGATCTCTGCCAGAACAGTCAAATCCTTGAAGAAGTTTTTATCACCCTCTTTCTTCAGCCACTTGCTGACCACACCTTCCGCAGGCATGAAAATACCATATACCATCTCGCCTTTGAGTAGTCCTATAAGCGCCTCGCTGGGCCAGGAGTTTTCAATCGTACGCAGAGCCGACATCGCGCTTTTTCTAATACCGTCTTTCTCGTACTCATCTATCGCAACATTCACAAGAGTCTCCAGCGCAGTTGTGTCTTTTATTGTCCCCAATGCGCCTATGGCTGCATCGCGGACTTGCTCCCTCTCTTTTTTCTCCGGATCCACCACCGCATCTATTAATACTTGAGTAGCAGTCTTATCGGCTATCGTGCCCAAAGATGCGGCTGCGTTAGTCCGAGTCACCACATCATCGTCCTTTAATTTTTCCATTAGCGAAGGCACAGCGCGTCTGTCTTTCAACGTGCCCAGCGATGCAGCCGCATTGGCACGGACGCTCTTCTCTTCGTCTTTCAGAGCATCGATCAACGGTAAAACGGCCCGTTTGTCACCTATACTGCCCAGTATAGAGGCCGCATTACCTCTGGCGTTCTCGTTTTCGCTGTTCTCCAATATATCTATGAGGGGTACCACAGCAGCCGGACCTATCGCGGTCAGAGCGGCAGAAGCACCTGACCTTACAGATGCAGCATTGGACTTCTCTTCCTCAGTAGCATCATCATCTGCCTCTCTTTTCATGGCTTCCAACAGTGGTTTTATGGCGCGCGGATCCTTTATGTTTCCCAGAATTGATGCCGCTGACACTTGTAAGGCAACCCGCTTTGCCAGTTCCTTTTTATAGCGATCGCCGATCTTATCGCCAACCAGATCGGTTAGTGGTAGTGATATATTTTCCGCTTCATTGTCCAGAACCTGTATTAGCTTCGGAACAACCGGTTCTCCTATCTTTATGAGAGCATTAGTCGTACTGGTCTTAACATAAGAGTTATCGTCCGCCAGGAGCTCTATCAGAAGATCCATACTGGTTTCATCTTCCATCTTGCCCAGTATATTAGTAGCTGCCACACGGACCTGTGCCATTTCATTTTTCACAGCCTTATGTAATGAATCTACTATCTTTCCCATCCCCGCGGCTCCCGGACCACTAGCCTCCGCAATCATGTCCAGTGTCACAGGTATGTAGAATCTGACACCGGGATCTTCATCCTCTAACAATCCGGCCATCGGTTCCACAGCATCCTCATCGCCTATCTTTCCTAAAGCTATTACTACCTGCCGACGGACTACGCTACTATCATCCTCAAGCGATTCTATCAACGCTTCAAATGACTGTTCCTTCAAAGAAACAAGCAAGTCAACCAGGTCTCTTTGTATCACAGGGTTAGAAACCTTCAAAGACTCTATGAGCAGATCGATAGCTGGACGCCCCACATCGCTTATCCAATCAGTTTGGGATTTCAGGATTAGCACAGCCGGTTCCAGACTGAGGTTCCACTTTCTACTGAATTTCTCCAGATTTTCCTTATCCTCGTCCGTCAGAAGATCCTTATCTATAGCTTCAAGCTTCTCCATCTCATCTTCTATAGATCCAACAAGCGACATTATCCTTGCTACTGCCTCTTGCTGTACTGTGATACTCGCACTGGGCCCAATTATCTCGAGAGCCCTAAGGGAACACAAAGCTTCCGAATCTTCGGAATCCTCTTCCAACACCAGATTCAATTCATCTCTAAGCGATTCTATTTCCTGGGGGGTTTTGTGTTTGCCTTGCTGGATCAACATCCTCGCGTCCACCAAGTGTCTGTTCTCCCTTTCTCCGCAACCTATCCACAAGATACAAGACGCAAGACACAAGATACAAGATACAAGACATGAGATGGTGGTGAGTGGCGAGTGACGAGTGACGAGTCTTGAGTCTTGAGTCCTGAGTCCTGAGTCCTGAGTATGAGCTTCTGTCTTACATTTCTTTCCGAGATTCATTACACGCTTCTCCTTTTAACTGGTCACCAAACTTCAGACTGGAGCTTGAGTCTCATGTCTTTCAATGATGGGCTAATGGACTATCTAATCACTTGAGCATGAACCTTTCCCAAGAGTCGTTTACTCTTAAGATCGAGGATACGAGAAGTTGCCACTAAACTTGCGCCCTTCACAATTACTGTCCCCGAGTCTGACCCATCGAAGTAATAACTCAATGGTTTATCTACTTGATTATATGGTTTCAAAACGAGTTCTTCGTCGCCAAGCTTGCTTCCTTCATTATTGTAGAAACAGATTTCTGCTTTTGCCGGCTCTTGCCCGACATTTAACAAAGAGAGCAGATTCTCAGCGCCGTCAAATGGAGAAAGATAACTGATGAATAGAAAACTACCGGCCTTATCAATAGCAGGTGTATCAATAGTAGCCCGCGGGCTTTTCTCCCAGTAATCAGCGATTATCTCAGCTTCACTGCTAATTTGCATTATTCCACTGGCAACGTCGCCTGCATAATCAGAAGGATCAATATAGTCAGAGGGATCGATCAGCACAGTGCCGCTAGGTGGTAAGAGCTTCTCCACCTCACTAACTACGACGTTGTTAATCAGAAAGCGAATCTTGACAGAAGGGCCTTCAGCACTAACATCAGTGATTACCAGATTGCTTTCTATCCTCCTACCAATGGAGAATCCATCGACCAGAAGCTCTCTAGCAGGCAACCGCGCCGGCACCGCGAGAACCACATTGCAAAACTGCCGATAATGCAGCGAAAAACTCCCGCGAAAGCTCCTGATGGAAACCTTACCTAACATATCCCAGGGCGCATAGTCACTCACCTGGAAGGCCGAGGTACCGTGCGACTGTAGCATCTTGGGAGCTACCTTTATAAGTTCTCCCGACTTGTCGTAAAACTCCATCTGCATTACTGGTTCAGAACCATAGGGATCGGAAAGAACCAGCACACTCGAACGGCAAGACGGAAACCGAAGACAGTTTACAAAATAACGTCCGCCTTCGACAGGAGATTGAAGTGGGAGCATAAAAGTTGTTCCATCCGACTGAACCTGCCAGTATTCCCCCATGATCTGTTCGCTCGACGACTTCAGCACAATGGTCCCGGCAGTCTGAAGATAGTTCTCCACACCAATTCGCATCTTGCCATCAGGCGGAAGCAACTTCCGAATGATAGGAGCAGCAAGACCGGCCTCATCATAGAAATTGATTTCAACAGCGGGACCCAGTCCGCTCAAGTCAGTTATCAACAGAAAAGTACGACCATCACGCGACGGCGGGAAATGACCAACTGACAGCATGTAACATTGAGCGTAAGTTGATAAATATAAAAAAACACAGGATGCAAGACACAAGATAGTAACGGGTAACAAGTAACGAGTGATGAATCTTGCGTCTTGCGTCTTGTGTCTCATGATAAAAACCATTATAGCAGAATTACAGGCTCATAAATCCATAAGCCCATTAGCCTATCTTACTCGACCAGTTTGGAGAAATCGGCTACCAGAGAGAACATACCAGCTAGTATCTGTAACAGCGCCAGACGGTTACTTCGCAGATCATCTTGTTCAGTCATCACCAGGACTTCGTCAAAAAAAGTGTCAATAACCATACGCAGTCCTGCAAGTTGATCCAGAACTCTATCATATTCCCCTTCGGTCGCTGCCCTTTTGACATCCGTTTCTATATCAACTATGGAGCTATGCAGGTCTCTCTCCGCCTGATCCTCGAAGAGCTTCTGATCCAAACTCGCTCCTGGAAAATCCTTCGGCAGAATTCTGATAACCCTGTTGAAAGCGTTATAGTTCTGCGTAAAATCGGCGCGATCCCTGAAACGTGAAAGGGCATAAGCACGCTTGATAGTGTTGGGAACATCCGCAGAATCCACCGCCAGCACACTGTCGATAAGGTCGTAAGCAAACTCCTTCTCAGAAAGGAGATTGGAAATTCGCCCTTTCAGAAACTCCAGAACGCCAAATTTCGTCTGATCCGGTTCGGAAAACCGGTTATAAAGAGACACAGCCTTTTTCACAACCTGGTCCAGAGGCAGGTGGAGTTCGGACTCGGATAGTATTCTCACAATACCAGCGGCCTGACGCCTCAAAGCATAGGGATCCTGGGAACCGGACGGAATATTTCCTATGCCGAAATAACCTACTATGGTATCCAGCTTGTCTGCAATGGCAGTTATGTTGCCAGCAATGCTATCAGGTAAAGCGCCACCAGGAGAAGTAGGGTAATAGTGACAACGTATCGCTTTGGCAACCTCAGCAGATTCGCCGGAGTTAGGAGCGTAATACCCACCCATAATTCCCTGAAGGGATGGGAACTCGATAACCATCTGAGTTATCAGATCAACCTTGCACAGTTCGGCTGCACGAACAGCGTTATCACACACGCTCTTCGCCAGACCGAGAGTAGTGCATATAAAAGAAGCCAATTCCTTTAACCTTTGAGCCTTATCGTAGAGGCTGCCCAATTCCTCCTGGAATACCACGTTCCTCAATTTACTGACTTTATTAGCCATCCGCGACTTCTGATCTTCCCTATAGAAGAATCCAGCATCGGCAAGCCGGGACCTGAGAACTCTTTCGTTTCCGTGTCTTATAACTTCCACGTCACCCACACCATTGGTAATAGTGATGAACTTGGGCAGAAGAAGCATCGCCGATGAATCTTCAGTGCGCAAAGAAAAATACCTCTGGTGTTTCTTCATCGCTGTTTCCAGAACTTCCACCGGTAAAGACAGGTAATCCTCGCTGAATGAACCGACAACAGCGTGAGGCATTTCCACCAGAAAATTCACAGTATCCAGAAGCTCTTCGTCTATATGCACAGGACAGCCTTCCGATTCCAAAATCTCAGCCACCTGCTTTTCGATCATATCCCGTCGTTCTGCATGATCAACAACAACGCCAGCCTCTCTTAGAGTCTCTTTATAGTTATCATAAGAAGCATCATTCAGCTCTATATCACCGGCAGACAAAAATCTGTGCCCAAATGTGGATCTATCAGACCAAACCCGGCCAACGTTGAAATTGATAATATCCGTCCCCAACAGAGCGACAATCCATCTGATGGGCCGCGCAAACTGAAGCTTGCCATCTTCAAAACTGTTGAAATGCATGGATTTCGGGAAACCTAGAGAAGCGACGAGTTCGGGCAGTTCCTCCGATAACAGTTCAACCGTCGGCTTACCAAGCTCCTGAAGAAGCACGTAGACATATTCTCCCCTATCCGTCTCTTTCACTCTGAGATCGCCCACATCCACCCCAACTTTTCGCGCAAATCCCTCCGCCGCCTTTGTCGGTTTCCCTTCCTCGTCGAATGAAACTCTCCTCGGTGGCCCCATGACTTCTACAGTGCGATCCGACTGCTGCGGGGATACGCCGGTTACCGACAACACCAGCCTTCTGGGTGTGCCCATAGTGCGAACCGACTCGTGATCGATTCTGCTTTCCTTGAGCAATTTGCTGATCCGCCTTTCCATCTGGTTAAGGGCCGGCTGTATGTAAGAGGCAGGAATCTCCTCTGTACCAATCTCCAGGAGGAAATCTGAATCCCCCCTAACCCCCCTTTGGGAAAGGGGGAAAATTGTTTCTTTCCTTTCGGAAAGGGGGGAAACCGTTTCTTTCCTTTGGGAAAGGGGGGAAATATCTTGTATCTTGTGTCTTGAGTCTTGAGTCTTTAGTAACGGATGCCCCATTTCCTCTCGTTGTTCACAATAGCTCTGAGCGCATCTGCGCGCCAGATTGCGCACACGGGCAATATAACTGACTCTCTCAGTTACGCTGATACTCTTGCGAGCATCCAGTACATTGAACGCATGTGAGCACTTCAGCACATAATCGACTGCTGGAAGAACCAAAGTCTTACTGAGACAGGCAAGAGCTTCCTTTTCATAGGTGTCGAACAATCCAAAGAGCATGGATGTATCAGCCTCGTCTAAGTAGTATTTCGAGTATTCAACCTCGCTCCGGTGGCACAGATCACCGTAGGTGATTCCTGCTGCCCACTCCATATCGAAGAAGCTATCAACATCCTGAGAGTCCAACCCGATCCTCTCGAGACCATAGGTTATCTCAACAGATATGGGATCCAGATCTATACTCCCCATCTGCTGGAAATAAGTATATTGCGTGATCTCAGAGCCATCAAGCCATATTTCCCATCCCAGGCCCGAGGCGCCCAGAGTAGGTGACTCCCAATCATCTTCCACGAATCGAACATCGTGCTGCCTCAGATCGATCCCAAGATGCTCCAGACTTCTTAAGTAAATATCCTGAATATCCGGCGGCGATGGCTTCAGTATAACCTGATACTGGTAATAATGTCCCGTACGCCAGGGATTATCGCCGTATCGACCATCAGTTGGCCGGCGAGATGGCTCCACATAAGCCACACGCCACGGTTCAGGGCCCAGAACTCTAAGAAAAGTCGCCGGGTTGAAAGTGCCCGCGCCTACCTCAATATCGCAAGGCTGCTGGATAATACATCCTTGCCCTGCCCAGTAATCATGCAATCTTTGTATAATCTCTTGGAAATTCATAATAGTAACGAGTGACGTGTGACGTGTGACGAGTTACTCGTCACACGTCACTCGTCACTATATCACTCTCTATAGAAGCCAGAAAGTCCAGGCTGCGCGATGGACCAATACCTGCGTGAAATGAGATAAAGCTCTTGAGCAGCTTTTTGAGTTCGCGCCTGCTGACATCCAGCATCTTCAACCTTGAGATAAGTTCCAGCGGAGTCCGCTGCAACCTTTTCATCAACTCCAAAGTGCCACGGGAAATGGAAATAACAGGAACCTGAGCATTGCTTGATGTCTCATCCCTGCACTTACTACACAGAATCCCGCCCTCTCCAACACTAAATCCCAAAAATGTACCCACATTATCAACGTTACCAGAGCATACAACGCAAACATCCAGTTGGGGCTCAAAGCCCACAGCAGTGAGAAACCGAAGCTCAAAAGCTCTTACAAGTACCTCAGGATCATCGGTGCCTTTCATCAAGGACATGATCTCCAGCATCAGAGTGAATATATCGGCGTTAGGAGCCCGCAGAGGCTCAACCTGCTGGAGCAATTCCGCGAGATAGGAACAGTATGCCATCTTCAGCAGGTCCTCCCGTAAAACCTGAAAAGGCTCTATAATATCAAAGGAATTGACCACGTGAAGATCCTTGTCCACCCTCTCGAAGAACACAAGATCGCCATACGTCAGGATCTCCAGCCTGCCACACAGCCTGCTTTTGACCTTCCTACCACCTCTGGCAACAGCTCTTATTCTACCAAAATCTCCGGTGTAAAAAGTAACAATCCTGTCAGCCTCACCCAGTGGATGAGATCCAAGAGCTATTGCTTTTGTCTTTTGTACTGACATGGGGAAAATCTCCCTCAAGCTTTTTTCCACAAAGCTTGAATCAGGCATTGCTTATCGCGGACCGGGTTCCCGTTTCCGCTCCTTAGCATACATTATCTTTCTAAGCTTTCTTATAGCTTCAGTCTCGATTTGACGGACTCTCTCTCTCGTCAAACCGAACTCCTTTCCTATTTCCTCCAATGTTCGCGGAATGCCATCATGGATGCCAAATCGTAGAATGAGAGTCTTTCGCTCCTTTTCTTTTAAATGATCCAGGAGTTTTACTATCTCCTCCCGCTGCAGACTCTCATCCAGTTCCTCTAGCGGGGAAGCTACGCTTATATCTGCCAGAAGATCCGATAGTTGGCCCTGGTTTGGCTCGAATACGGGTGTCTCTAAAGAAGCCGGCTGCCGCGCCAGCTTAGTTATACGCTTGACCTTCTCTTCAGATATTCCCATAGCATTAGCAATCTCCGATACTGTGGGCTTTCGCCCTAATTTATGTGCCAACTGCCCGGAGACTCTAAGCCACTTGTTGATCAGATCAATTACATGAACAGGCAGACGTATGGTTCTCCCTTGATCTGCTATAGCCCTGTTAATTGCCTGCCTTATCCACCATAACGCATAAGTACTAAATCTGGTGCCCTTCTCATGATCGAACTTATCCACTGCCCTTATTAGCCCGAGATTGCCTTCTTCGATCAGATCCAGTAGTGATAATCCCCTGTTCGTATATTTCTTGGCTGTACTAACCACCAATCTGAGATTCGATTCGATCATCTTCCGCCTTGCTTTTGTATTTCCTGCTGAGACTTCCCGAGCAAGCTTATTCTCCTGCTCAGGAGTAAGCAGAGGGATATTGCTGATTTCCTTCAAATACATATCGATCGGATCGGGAAGGCTACCAATCTCGTCCTGTTCAGGCTGGTCTAGATCCAGAGTTTCGTCGTCGTATTCTTCGCTTTCGTCATCCATAGAAACCGCGCCGAGGGGACACCCTGATTCATCCGGGTGGAGAATCGGCGCATCCCCCTTTTTTACTTGACTTATGGTTAGTTATACTATAAAATATCAACATAATCACCGGTTGTTCTTTGAAATACTGAATATATCAGGTTGTTTACAGAAAACGTTGTAAGCGTAAAATATTCAACGTTATCAAAGTCGCATGGTATGGCCCGGACGGGGCCTTCGTAACGTAAGCACCGGCTATGCGTGCTGCGAGAAGCTCCCCGATTTGGCGGGGAGAGCCGTCACAATATCAGCATACACAATCAAGGTCTGTCTATACTAAAATTCTATGCGAAAACTGGAAAGCCCATTTGACGGCTCTTCCCAGTTTATGTCAAGTTTAACTACATACGACAGCCCAGGGCTACCTCTCACATAATCCACAAGTTTCTGAACACCCTCTTGTGATCCCTGAGCCAATATCTCTACTCGACCATCGCGCAGATTCCGCACATAACCCTTCAAACCTAAGTCAATCGAGCGTTTATGCACATAATACCGGAAATTAACGCCCTGAACTCGACCATGAGCGAATATATGTGCCTGCACCATAATCAGTAATCAGTAATCAGTGATCAGTTATGATGGGTAAACCGATTACTCACTGATCACTGATCACTATACTATGGTCGGGGCGAGAGGATTTGAACCTCCGACCTCCTACTCCCGAAGCAGGCGCGCTAAACCGGACTGCGCTACGCCCCGAATGGACAATTACACAATCAATAACGAATAAGCTGATCACTTAGCCACTGAATCTACCAACTCTACTGTGACGCGCGAGATTCTACGTCCGTCAGACTCAATGATCGAGAACTGCAAAGCTTTATTTGGAACACTATTCCCATTAGCGTTGGAAGACTGTATGCCATCATACGAAAACTTTTCATTCGTCTGAGGTACACGCCCAAGATAGTTGACAATAAAGCCGCCTACACTATCAGATCCTTCCGATGGTAAATTGACCGAAAGTAGATCGTTGATCTCATCTATGGGCATTCTAGCATCTACTTTATAGGAACCATCTTCCAACTCCTCAATCAGACGATCCTCCTCGTCATATTCATCCTGAATCTCACCTACTATTTCTTCTATTACATCCTCTATAGTGACTAACCCAGCAGTACCTCCGTACTCATCCACCACAATAGCCAGATGAGTCTTCTCTGCCCGGAACTCCTGAAGAAGATCATCTATTTTCTTAGTTTCGGGCACCAGCAAAGGCGGACGAAGTATCTCTTTTAGAACTACCTCCTGCTTGCTTTCATACCAGCACCGCAGAAGATCCTTAACATGTAAAATGCCCACTATATTATCTATGTTATCTTCGTAAACGGGAATTCGTGAGTGTCCCTTCTCTACTATAGTGGCCAGCACATCGCTCAATTTCGTAGAAGCATCGAGATATACCATATCTGTCCTTGGAGTCATCACCTCGCGCGCCACGGTGCTCTCCAGCTCAAATATGCCATGAATCATCTCGCGCTCTTCCTTCTCAAGGATCTCCTCGCTCTCACTTACAGCAGTAAGTGTCTCCAACTCCGCCTGGGAAGTTAACGCCTCCTCGTCCCTGACAACTTTGCCACCGATCAATCTTACACTTAAGTAACTGACAAAGTCCAAGACCTTAATTATCGGATACAGGATAACGTAGAAAATCCTAAGAAAAAAGATGGCATTAACGAACGATCTTGCCGTTCTGCCCTTGACATAGGACTTTGGCACCATCTCGGTAAAGACTATCATGAACACTGCAGAAACAACAGCAGCAATACCGAAATTGGCTGCGCGCGATTCTATTCTTTCCAATCCGCTGATCAGCGAAATAGTTATAATCACAAGGCCAACGGATAGACAGCCTTTGGCCACCATTATGGTGTTCAGGAAATTTCGAGGGTTCTGAAGCAAAGCAGTGATTGCTTCCGCTCTGGAACCACCTTCCTCTATGGTTTCTTTTACTTCCCCCTTAGTTATCTTGTTAAGCAAAGCTTCTGCGGTGGAAAAAAGCGCCGAAAGAACCAATACCGCGCCCAAACCAAGCGCCGTAAGTGGTAAATCCAAATTAGATCACTCTCCAGCATTATATAGCCCATAATAGATACGAGAAGCAAGCCACGCGCTGTATTCTACTGCTATATGATATGAAGCTATTGGATACTATCGATCGTATATACTCCGAACCCGCATCCGAAGCCGATCTCTTGCAGTTTGAGCCTAAACCACCTACCTTTCTATCTCATTTGCCGGGCACTCCATACCATCTTCCAAACCAGCAAGATCGTGACCCAGCAAATGAAGAATATCTCTCTGCTTCTGTTGCATCACCAGCAGATCATCTCTTTGGTCATGCTCATATCCCAACAGATGCAATACACCATGAGATACCAAAAGCGACATCTCTACCTCGAGGCTATGACCATGGATGCTGGCCTGCTCTTCAGCCCGCGGTAGGGAAACTACAACATCGCCCAAAATCTCCCGGTTCAACTCACCATCCAAACCTTCCCGCATTGCAAAGGCAAGGACATCTGTAGGCCTATCCACACCGCGATACATCTTATTCAACCTGTGGATCTCATCATCATCAGTGAGGAATATGCTTACCTCGCAACCTTCACTCTCTTCCACGAGGAGTGCCTTTTCAGCAGCTTTTCTGACTACGTTCTCCATATCCTCATCAACCTGTATCCCCGGAAGACTATCCATTCTTATCAAAATCCCGTTCCCCTACAATCCTGAGTCATAGCCTCAATCGTCTGCTTTGGGGTACTCTACTCGAGTATGATACATACCAGATAGAACCTTGACAAACGCATCAGCGATCAAATTAATGTCCCTGAGAGTTATGTCGCACTCATCCAGTTGAGAATCCATTATTTTGCCTTCAATAATCTCCCTAACAAAGCTGACCAACCGGCTATAGGTGGGATTGCCGTTAAGCATAACGTGTCTGGCAGATTCAACAGAATCGGCCAGAAGGACAATCGCAGCCTCCTTTGTCTGAGGCTTGGGCCCGGGATAACGGTAGTCCTCCAGTCTGACGGTATCGTGTTTATCGGCTTCCTTTGCCTTCTGGTAAAAGTTCTTACCGCCTATCAGACCAGTACCGTGATACTGTTGAATTATATCAATAACGGCTTGCGGAAGCTTGTGCTCCTTCGCCACGCTGACACCGTCTTTTACATGAGAAGCTATCACTCGAACACTCATATTTGGATTCAGATTATCGTGTATATTCTCGCCTTTTTGATTCTCAATGAAATATTCAGGTTTGCTCATCTTACCTATATCATGGTAATACGAGCCCACTCTGACCAGCAAGGGATTCGCTCCTATTGCCTCCGCTGCTGCCTCGGTCAATTTGGCCACATCAATGCTGTGATAATAGCTTCCGCTAGCCTTTTCCTTCAACTGAGTTAACAAAGGTTGGTTTAAGTCCGCAAGTTCCAGAAGCTCCATGTCAGTGGTAGTCTTTGAGAGGTATTCGAAAATTGGCAATAGCCCGGGAGTCAAAACAGCAACCATGATCCCGTTCATGGCACCTATAAGACAGTTCGTACCCACGTTGACCAGCGATATATTTCCCATGAATCCCAGGCCCAGGATAGTAAATGCGTTCACACCGGCCGTATAGAGTCCTGCTATCATCAAATGCCTTCTATGACGCGCACGAGATGCAGATATAGCCGCCGCTGTCCCACCAGCGAGGACTACCAGAAAGTATTCCAGTGAACCAGTCAGATTTATCCCCGCCAGCATAGCCACAAATACACCTATTATGCAAGTAATCACTATAGCCAGTTGCACATTTGACAGCATCGCCACTATTACGGAAGCTAGTGCAGCAGGGATAAAAAAGCCGGGACGCTGTATCTCAAGCTCAGGGCCCAAAACGACAAAAAGCCGGACCGTAGGTTTCCAGGAGATAAACAGGTCCCCTATTATGAGGATCAGAAGAATAGCAAGATTCAATGCTATAATTTTCCTCGGCTCGGAGAAGATCGATGGCTCATACCTCCTCAGGTATACAATCAGAACACAAGCTAGAAGTGCTGTTATGATCACAGCTCCTGGTACAGCTCTAATAACCGCCCGTTTCTGTGCCGAAGATACAGCCGTCAGTTTCCTCTTAACACTCTCTGTTATCGGCTCGCCAATGCCTACTATCATATCGCCCTGGCGTATTTCCTGGCTAATTACCGGAAAATTGCTTAACATCTCTTCCTGACGATCCTGGGTAAGGTCAGAATTATACGTCAGGTTAGGGCGCATCAGAGCAACACTCATTGCCATGACTACAGTGTTGATAGGCTCTGGCATCTCCATTGCCTTACCAAGAGCGGCCTCCTTAGCTTGAGACCAATCACGCATATCTTTCACACTAACTGTTTTTTCCTCAGAAGGCTCTAATCTCTTATCAACCAGAGCTACACTCAACTCGGAAGCTATCTGAGTATTGGCAGGCTGCTGATCAGATGTTATTTTCAGTTTCTTTTTGATTCGCTCCCATTCCGGTTTTATATATTCTATTTTCAGCAAAGTTCCTATAAAACTACCGTCATCTCCGCCAGCTATAACTCCGTCTGCCAAAGTATCAGAAAGAACGTTCAGAACTCCATCTTCCATAGCATCGAATTGATCGTCTGATGCTGTCGCCAGAATAAGGCTAACCTCATCAGTCAATATGAGACCAGTGTAGAGAAGTCGCTTCATCTTAGTGACTTTCTCCGCGTCAGTCAGCGAATCATCCGCACGTACCTGACGGATTATCTTAAACTCTTCCCCGGCATCCTCCAAAGTCTGGAAGTCGAGGTCAAACACAGGTGGAATTCTCGCCAGAGCCATCTGCTTCTCTTCCTCCGTCGCTGCCTTATCGTAGAAAGCATCAACCTGAGCGAAAACATCCCGTGGACTTCTCTCACCTGATTTGAAATCGTCAGCGTTTAAAAGCCTTCGGCTGCTTTCCATAGGGAACACTGTCCACACTACTGCCAGCAAGCAGATAGCCCCAAGCAGCCACCAATGCATCTTAGCTCTGGTGAAAAGAAAATCTGCAATACCCTGATGTTGCTTCCGACCCTTTTTGCCTTCTTTGCTCCCGGACCAAGGCATCTTCATGCCAATATCACCTTGCATTAAGTGTCGAGTTTGGCTCCCGATTCATATTCCTCGTAAGCCTGTATTATCCTCTGTACCAGTTCATGTCTTACCACGTCCTCGCCCGTCAGGTAAACAAAATTGATCCCTTCAACATCGCGAAGAATGGTCTGAATTTCCAGCAAACCGGAACCTCTTTCCGGTGGCAGATCGATCTGAGTTACATCACCAGTCACTACAGCCTTAGAATCAAATCCCAACCTTGTGAGAAACATCTTCATCTGCTCACTGGTGGAATTCTGAGCTTCATCAAGGACAACAAAGGAGTTATTCAATGTGCGCCCGCGCATGAACGCCAGTGGGGCTACTTCTATCACGCCTCTCTCCATTTGTGTCTGGATCCGCTCCACCGGCATCATATCATACAGAGCATCGTAGAGCGGCCGAAGGTAAGGATCAACTTTCGCAAGCATATCACCAGGGAGAAAACCAAGGCTTTCACCTGCTTCCACTGCAGGTCGCGTCATTATGATCCTGCCTACTTCACCGCTCTTCAGCGCCGAAACAGCCATAGCCATAGCCAGGTAAGTCTTTCCAGTACCGGCGGGGCCTATGCCAAAAACCAGATCGTATTGTCGCATAGCTGCCACATAACGTCTCTGTCCACGGGTTTTTGGCCTCACGATCCTGTTGGAAAATACGGGAATCGCCTCGGAAACAACGTCTTCAAGATCCAGTTCCTTCTGACCCTTGATCATACGAATAGCGTATTTGATATCAGAAGAACTGATGCTATGACCTTTATGCAGAAGATTCAGCAGTTCCCCGAAAAGCTTCTCAATATGCTGCAACTCCTGCTCATCGCCAATGACCTCCAGATTACAGCCTCTGGCGACAATCTTCACATTAAAGTTCTCCTCAATCAGCCTCAAATGCATATCCTGCTGTCCAAAAAGCTCTTGAGCCTCTGACGAATCCTCTAATGCAATACTATATGAACTCTGAACTTCCAAGCGACTATAATCCTCAGTACAGAAACAAAGCTTTATAAACGCGTGATCTGTTAACGCAATAAAAAAAGAGCTAGAAAGCCTATATATCCTATTGGAGACTGTCCCTTATTTTATCTGAATATCACTAAAAATGCAAGAGAAAAAAGCACCCGGCCTTTTCCTTTGACATATAAACTATCTTTGTGCTATCCTTAAAAAGGTATCGGATTTGTGTCAGGAGTGGA
>Ga0114922_10001846_pt1 | contig 20059 bp, 25 predicted proteins | sample AartaG_FD_100975 | JGI IMG/M metagenome (GOLD analysis project Ga0114922, IMG submission 100975) | Deep subsurface microbial communities from Aarhus Bay to uncover new lineages of life (NeLLi) - Aarhus_00045 metaG | ecosystem: Environmental > Aquatic > Marine > Oceanic > Sediment | place...
GGCGCGGCAGACCTGCCCGCCCAACGCAAACGCTACGACCGTCACGGCAATCAACACCTGAGTGCGTCTCATCGGCGCGTTCCTCCTGCCAGGAAGCAAGTGGATTGACCTCTCAGAAACCTGCCTTCTTCATCGCGTTGACCGCGAACAGATACAGCGTCGTCTCGGCGATCGTGCACTCGCCGTTCGGCACGTTGCCTTCGTCGAAGTAGTAGAGCACGTTGTCCGGAAAGTACGGGTTCACGGCGGTAATGCCGGGCGCGGGGGCCCCCGGCACGGTGCCCAGTTCCGGCTTGTACACTTGCCGGAGGTGGAGCGAGAAGATGTGCTTCGGGCCGTCGAGGCCGATCCCGGACACGAAGGCCACGTTGCTGAAAGGATGCAACCCGTACGTCCAGAGCATGGGCAGCACGGCCTTGTCCACCGAGACAACGTCCCCCGCGACCTGCGATATCCAGTAGGCGTCGAACGCGCGCACGTGCGGCGCGGCGGTGTTGCCTAGCTTGCCGAAGTCGGTATAGTGCCCCGCCCAGGGGCGCCCGCTCAAGCGCTCGGAGTGGAACCGAGCGGCCCTGCGGCAGGTGTCTACGCACGCAGCCTTCAGCCCGCCCTCCGGCAGCCGCTGCGCAAGGCGGGCCAGCACGGGCGGCGCGTACCAGAATGAAGCGCCGCTCGACTCCCGCTTGGCGGGGTAGGCGAGATCCAGGTTACGTATCTTGTCGGTCATCGCCTCCAGCTCACGCAGGTAGGCCGCGTCGCCCGTGGTCATGTAGAGTTCGCCGAGCGCCACGGCGACGTTGCCGTCCCGGCCCTTCGTGCTGGGATAGAAGTAGGCCGTCCGGCGGTAGACCTCGTCGTGGGTGCGGAAGTAGTCGTAGGCCTGCCGCGCGGCCTGGAGGCACGTCTGGGCCAGCTCCGGCCGGGCCTGCCTCAGCGCCCGGCTCACGGCGCACAGGGCGGCCGCCTGCATGCACTGGAGTTCGGAGTGGTGGTCCACGTAGACGTGCCGCTCGTCACCTGTGCCGGGCTTGTTGTCGGTGGATTGCTCCCAGGCGATGTCATTGCGCCGGAGCTGGGGCTGCACGACGACGCCCACGTAACTGCGCCCGTCCGCCTGAATCATGCTCAGCAGCCACAGGGCGCCCCATTCCACCTGCTGCAGGATGTCCGGCGTGCCGTCGGGCCGGCCCGCCGTGAAGGTCTGCGCGTTCACGTCGAGCGTGGCCACGTCGCGATCCAGGCCGAACTCCTCGTAGGCGAGTGCCAGGACGTAGGTGGAGAAGCCCTGGGCATAGATGTTCAGGTCGCAGTCGCCGGCGTCGTGCCAGCCGCCCTTCGCGCAGGGAATGGGGTCACCCGCATTGTACGGCGTGCCCGTGCACTCGTAGGCAACGAAGCCGTCCGTGCCCGGGAACTTCGCCGGCACGCGGATCCCGTCGTCCATGTGGCAGAAGGAGTGGCCCGCGACGTTCGGCCCGAGGTCCACCCGCGCATGGCACATCTGGAACGGGATGAAGTAGTCGAGCGTCGGCTCCCAGAGCCCGTCCTCGAAGACACTCTGGCGGATGGGGAACTCCACGGTGCCGCGGGCCCAGACGACGCGGTAGTCGCCCGGCTCCCTGACCTCGGAGAAGTCGAACATGGCGAACGCGCCTTGCATGTGGGGCAGCGTGACCGTCTGGCCGAAGCGCCCCTCCTTGACCACCGTGCCGTCGGCGCGCTGGAGCTGCACGCGATCCTCGGACGGCCGGGCCACGTGCTTGGGCCATTCCAGCACCACTTTCTTCTCTCCGTTGACGGGGTAGCCGATCGGGGAGTAGCGCACGGCCCACGCGTCCTCTTCGCGCATTTGCGGTAGGGTCAGGTAGAGGTCCATCGGCTGTCCGGCGGCCTCGGGGATGCCCATGCTCACCAGGTAGCAGGGGTCGCTGAAGCTGCGCCGATCGATAACGCTCATGCCGCTGTCGAATTCGAGGATCAGGTTCAGCGAGGGATCGTCGGCGTTGCACTCAAGCCGACGCGCCCCGGCGACGACCCTTTCAGTCTGCGCGGAATACGTCTCGGGCAGCTTGATGAGCTTGCCGTCGGCGCGGATCTGCGCCCCCCGGTAGTTGGTGAACGGCAGCTCAAGGAAGAAGCTTTCCCAGTGGTTGCCCGTCCAGTTGCCCTCGCGCCGGACTCGGATGCGGATGCGATTGCCTTCGATTGAAGCCTGCTGATCGTAGGAGACCCCGGCGGCGGGGATTGTGCCGCGAAATGCGATCGTGCCGTTGCCCAGGTCGACCTTCTTCTCCGGCATGCGGTCATAGGGCCAGTAGCCGGACTTGCCTATGAAGCCGCAGAAGACGCCCGTACCCATCACGACGACGTCCGAGCCCTTCATCAGGCTCAAGCCGCCATTGGGGTCACCGAAGAGCAGGAACGGCCCCTGCTGAATACGGCCGTCCGGCAGCGGCATCGGCCTCTGCACCTGAGCGCGGCAGACCGACCCGCCTGCCACGAAGGCCACGAGCGCCAGAACGCCCAATACCTTCCGCAACTTCCCCGTCATGTCCCTGCCTCCGGCACTTCGGTAAGTTCGAGTCCTACGGCGGCGGGCGCGCTCCTCTCCGCACGTGCGCCCGCGCCGGGCGGTCCGGTTTGAGCGCCACGAGGCACTCAGCAAGTGGACGCCCTGTGCTGCTCATGGTACACGCCGTGCCGGAAGCCTGTCAATTGGACTGCGCCCACCGCTGGCCCGGCGCGTACCATGGCCTTGTGCAGACAGAGGAGGGGGCCGATTGGATGCGTGGGCGCCCTGGCCCGCCGCTCCATCGGCTGCCCCCTCAGTGTCCTACCAGGTTATGTAGTGCGTGACTTCCTGCGCCGTGGCCGGATCTTTGCCGGTGAAGCGCGCGTAACTGGGATGCCTGAAGTCCTCGATGGCGTCCAGGCGCCGGTAGTAGTCCAGGGTCATCCGGTCGCGCACGTCGGGACGTTCGTCGTAAAGGTTGTTCAGCTCGTGAGGGTCTTCAGCAAGGTGGTACAGCTCACCGTAGGGCTTGCCCGCGTAGTGGATCAGCTTCCACTCGCGGGTCCGCAGGCATCGCTTGTCCACCGCCTCGGCGTATACCGCCTCTCTAGGCTCGAACTGGTCGGCGTCCCCCGTTGCCAGTTGCGACAGGTTCCGGCCCTGCACCCATTCCGGCACCTCCAGGCCCGCAAGCCTGCAGATGGTGGGGAAGAGGTCCACGGACTCGGTCAGATCTTCTGATCGGAACCCTTGCTGCCCCTCGCCCGGAACGTGGATGAGGAACGGCACGTGCAACATGCAGTCCAGCAGGAACGGCGCCTTGCACGGGATGCCGTGGTCGCCGACGAACTCCCCGTGGTCGCTCGTGAACACGATGATCGTGTCGTCGGCCAGCCCCTGCTGCCTGAGAGTCTCCAAGACAAGGCCAACCTGCCAGTCGATCTGAGATACCATGCCGTAGTAAGCCGCCTTCATCTGGCGGAACGTCTGCTCGGAGGCGTCTGCAAAGGGATAGAACTTGTGGTTCTCCGCCTGGAAGTAGAGCCTGTATTCGACGGGCTTCTTATCCAGATCGTCCTCTGCGCGCTCGAACGGCGGGACATCGTCCGGGCCGTACATCGTGGCGAACCGCCCGGAAGGCACGTATGGATGGTGCGGCCCGTAGAAACCGAGCCAGAGAAAGAACGGCTTGTCTGCATCTACCCGCCCCAGGTACTCCCGGGTCTTCATGCCCACGTAGGCGTCCAGGTGGCAGTCCTCCGGCTGATCCGGCTGTGGCACCGCGCCAAGCCGCTCCCGGAACCGCGGCAGCGCAAAGCCCGTCCTGTACTCGAACCCCCGGGACCTGACGTACTCGATGAAGGGATTGTCGGCGTCCATGTTGCGGATCGACGATGCTTCGCGGTGATCGATCGCCTCGTGGAAGCGCCTCTGGTCGAGATGGTACTTGCCGATGCACGCGGTCGTGTAGTCATGTTCCTTGAAGTGCTCGAGCAGCGTGACCTCATTCTCGCTCAGGTCGTTGAAGTTCCATCGGACGCCGTGGTTACAGGGGTAGCGTCCGGTCATCATCGAAGCGCGCGACGGATGGCAGACCGGATTCTGCGCGAAGTGCTGCGAGAAACTGACTGACCGCGACGCCAGCTCGTCTATGGCCGGCGTCTGCATCACGGGGTCGCCGGTGAAGGATAGCTTGTCGTAGCGAAGGTGATCTGTCGTGATGAACAGGATGTTCGGTTGGACGGCCATGGGGGGCCTCCTCCAGGGCATGGAAACAGGGATGACCCGGTTACTCTAACGCGAGTGCCACGTCGCTTCAATCGAGCTCTCCCCCCCAGATGTCCGGTGGGAGCGCCACGCCCGGCCAACGGTGGCGGGGCGGACGTGAATGACATATGCTCCCGCCACGGACGCCGGGCTGCTGACGTATCGCGACCTGGATGAGCAGGTGAGTCTGACGGAATGGGCGGCGGACCAACTCATCGAAAGCCGCAGAGGGAAAGACATGCAGCACTCCCGGTATGTGATCTTCCAACTTGCCGAGGTGGCCGTGCCCAGGGAGCTGCTTGCTGCCATTCTGGCCCGTATCCAGCGTCTTACGGCGGTGCCCACCTGACGCGAGGTGAGGGGGGGACACCAGATCCCTGGCGAAACGAAGCTTCCTGCAGGGCAAGTACGGCTCGGGTTGCATCAGGCGGCGGTTGCAGCCCGCTCTCAGTCCTCGCCGGTCCCACACGGACGGCTGCGGCGGTCCCAAGAACGCGTTTTTCGAGCGTTGACAATGCCTGCGACGCTCCGTAGAGTAGGAGTCACAGCCAGAACGCAGAGCAGCTCCTGTCAAATGGGAAATGTCGGGTGAATCCGGACGTCATCATCAGGGACGAGACGGAAGGCGATGTCACTGCGATAACCGAGGTGACAATTGCCGCGTTCAAGGCCCTGGAGATCAGCAATCAGACGGAGCATTTCATTATCCAGGAACTACGTGCCGCCGGGGCCCTCACGGTATCGCTGGTTGCAGAGCTGGATGGCCGCGTCGTAGGACACGTCGCGTTCTCTCCCGTGACCATTTCGGACGGCACACTGGATTGGTACGGACTCGGGCCCGTCTCGGTGTTACCGGAGCACCAGCGGAAGGGCATTGGCAAAGCCCTGATAAGGGAAGGGCTGTCACGGCTGAAGGAGCTGAGCGCGCGAGGATGCTGCCTTGTGGGGCATCCGGACTACTACAGACGGCTCGGGTTCAAGAACATGCCGGGCCTGGTGTACGAAGGAGTGCCACAGGACGTCTTCCTGGCTCTGTCGTTCGATGGGTGCCCCCCGGAGGGCCACGTCACGTTCCACGAGGCCTTCAATGCAGATGGCCCGCCACAGGGCCAGACGACCCATCCCAGTTGAAGACCTGCCTCTCAGCAGCTGAGGCCCTGCGGTATTCCCTCATGCGGGCCCTGTCGATGAGCCTGCCGTAGGCCGCCACGACGTGAAACGGGTCGCGGACGATGCTGGCCTTGCCCCCTTCCCGGTTCTTGTTCCAGTTGCTATGAGGGAATCGGTTGGGGGTGTAAAGCTGGCTGATCTGGAACGATGCGCCGCCGTCAACCGCGATCGCGCGGGACGACATGGCCAGTCACGCCCTGTGGCAGCACAACAGGAGAGGTGAGAATGAAACGGGATTCGTTCATAGGTGGCCTCCGGCAGGAGGATGTGCTGGTCTTCGTGGGTGCGCACCCGGACGATGAGACGCTGGCCGGCCCACTGCTGGCCTACTGCGCCGACCGCTGCCGGGAGCTGGTGGTCGTGTCGCTGACCAAGGGCGAATCGGGATGGAACCTGGGCAAGGAGGACCTGACGCAGACCCTCGCCCAGGTGCGGGCGAAGGAGTTCGAGTCGGCCGTCCGCACGCTGGGCGGCACGGCCGTGACCTTCGACTACGTGAACGGCAGGTCGCGGGCCCACCCGCAGGGCCTGGCCGTGCTCGAACTGAAGGATGCGGGCCACCGGCGCTGGACGGCCCCGGGGGGCCGCGATACAACGGCCGAGGCGATCTACGAGCGGTGGACGGAAGAGGACGGGGACCCGGCGGTGAAGCTAGCCGACTTCCTGCGCGAGAGGAAGGCCAGCCTCGTCATCGCCCTCGAGCCGGAGAAGGGAGTTACCAACCACCTGGAGCACGTCGCCGCCACTCGGGCGGTAATCGCCGCCGTGGGACAGTGCAACCGGCAGGGCGGGCCGAAGCTCTGTCTCCACTACGTCGTAGGGGCGTCCGATGCGCCCGAAGCTGCGGAACGCATCGCAACCAGCGACCTGAGCGCGGCCGGGGGTAGGGATTACGGCAGGATCGCTCAGAAAGCCAAGGCGTTCTACGTCAGCCAGTTCCTCTTCGACCCGGCCGGTGAGCCCGGCGGCGAACGCCGCACGGAGCAGTGCCTCCTGCGGGCGACGGACGTCGAGTAGGCGGCAACCGACGGGAAGGGCCATCCGCGTGGAGCCGATCGTGTTCCTGCAGGTCCGCAACGTCCACCGCCGCAACCGGTTCCGGGACCGTACTGACTTGGGGTCCTTTCCTTAACCCTCGTCTACGCCAGCGGACCCCGGCGCAAACACCATCGCCACAAACCCGCAACCGGGCACGCTGCCATCAAGCGCGCGGACCTCGGCGAGCTCCTCGTCAGGCGCCGTCGGAAGCGTGCTGGCTGCCCCCATCAGGCGCAAGCCTGCAACACTCGCCATGTCCACTGCTTCACGGGCCGTGTAGAACCGCGCAACGGAGTAGAAGGGGTGGCCCTCTTTGCTCTTGCGCATGTACTGCTTGCCCCACGCGCTGTCGGCCGGCACGAAGCCGACGAGCAGCCGGCCGTCGGGCTGGAGCACGCGCGCGAACTCCCGCATCGCCCGCTCAGGATCATCCAGGAAGCAGAGCGTGACAACCAGGAGGATGCCGTTCAGTTCGTTGTCTCCGTAAGGCAGGTCCTCGGCAACGCCCCGGACCGTTCCTATCCCGCGTGCGGTGGCCATCTGCAACAGGGGCAGAGACGGATCGACCCCTTCCGGGACGCGAAGCGCCCGCGCGAAACGGCCGCTGCCGACGCCTACCTCGACCCACCCGGAACGGTCCGCCGGCATCAAGCGCTCCAGGCATTCCACTTCGGCACGGAACAAGGCCGCGCCCCGCGCGGAATCGAACCAGGCGTCGTAATGGTGGGCCAGCCTATCGAACACCGTCGGAGTCATCTCGTTGCTTCGCTTTCCGTTCTCGAATGCCGTGCTTCACTCGCTCCCCATGGAAGGAAGGGGCAAGTGCGCGCTCCCGGTTGGCCGCCAGCACGCTTCACTCCCTCACGAGGTAGTACGTCCGGTGACCGCGCTTCTCGGAGTCGAGGCGATTCTCCGCGAGGAACTGCTCGACGTATTTCACGACTTCGTTCCGGTGCATTCCCAGGCCTGAGGCGATGTCCTCTGTCGTGCAGGGGCGTCGCCGAAGGAGCGCCATTACATCCTCTCCCCGCGCGGCAAAAGCCGGCTGCTCGTGGACGTGTTGGTAGTCGGCCACCACCTCCGCGTTCTCTGCAATCAAGGGGGCCAGGCGGGCCATCTCCTCCGGTCGCACGGGAAAGGCGAACTCCTCCGCAGGCGGCCGGCTCACCGTGTTTAGTTGCACCCTGTCCGGCCCAATGCGTCGCACCACCCGACCTATGGCTTCTGCCTCCGCCCGGACGCCGGTTACGCCCCCGAGCAGGAAGACCTCGAGCCAGTACTGGCCGCCGTATTCCTGCCGGAATGCAACCAGCCCCTCAACCATCCGGTCGAACGACAGTCCCGGGGCCGGGCGGTTCACGTACTGGAACATGCGCGCATTGCCGGCATCGAGGGAAGGTATCACCAGGTCAGCCCGCTGCAGATCGTCCCGTAGAGCTTTTTGCCACAGGAGCGAACCGTTCGTCAGGACGGCAACCGGAATGTCGGTCATGTTCTTGATGCTTGCGATCAGTTCGCTAATGCGGGAGAACAAGGCGGGCTCGCCCGAGCCGGACAGCGTGATGTAGTCGGGCTGGGAGGCCAGTTTAGGCTTGACCTGCTCGAGCACCGCGTCCAAGGGCACCCATTCCTTCCTTTCGGTGGTCTTCACCGTCGTGCGGCCCAACTGGCAGTAGACGCAGTCGTAGCTGCACGTCTTGAACGGCACGAGGTCAATGCCGAGCGACCGACCAAGCCGTCGTGAGGGCACCGGTCCGAACACAAGAGATTCTGCTTCGCCCATAGTCCGGCTTCTTCCAGGAGTCGTAGAGACTCGTTATCGCACCGGCTCTGCCGCCTGCGCAGGCGGAGCAGTCCCGGTGTCACCAGAGGCACCGCTGCAAGGCAAGATCACACCGGGCAAACGTTGCACGCTTTCACGATGAGCACGCAGCCGCCCTCAGACGCGGCGCTATCGTAGGCCAGGCGCAGTGCCTCGAAGACCGTCTGGCTTTCTCCCGCCACGATGGAGCTCATGTCGCCGACTTCGACCTGGCACCCGTGCTCCCTGAGCGCCTTAATGAACGCCTTCACCCCCGGTTCGAGTTCCTTCTGTCCCAGGGGATAAAGGCTGACTTCAGCTTCGACTTCCATAACCATTCCGCCTTTCTTCCTTCGCATCTGCTCCACGATCGGCGCGGTTGCGGCGCCGAAGGTCGCCCGCCGAGCCCTGGGGTCAGAAAGCATCGCCAATCGCTGACAGCCGCTCAATCGTCTGCTCGGCCACCTTCTTCTCCTTCATGAAGTAGCGCTGCATCCGCTCAATCAGTCCGCGTTTCTCCTCGGTCGTATCGAAGTGCTGCAGCAGCCGGCGCGTCCAGGCAAGGTTCGCCTCTATTTCCTTGGGTATCCTCTCGCTGTCGTGCCTGACGGCCTCTTCCGGGCAGACGTCGTGACAGCGCCCGCAGCGAATGCATTCCTCGTCATTGATGCAAGCGGTCTCGTCGATCATGGAGATCGCACTCACCGGACATTCTTCCACGCAGACGCCGCAGCCGACGCACACCTCTTCATTCACCCAGGGCATTCGCTTTGCTCCTTTGCTGGTTGAGAGTTCATCACGATTCCCGTTCGCCGCCGAGTCGCTTGCGGGCGCGCACAAGCAGGTAGTCGAATACCTTATGACAACTGACCTCCTCGAAACCACGCTGCGGCAGCACCTGCCGCCATTCCTGCCGTGAGATGGCCAGGAAGCTATGCCATCCGTGATGCATGAAACCTTCCAGGCCGACCAGGAAGTCCATGCACAGGAAGGCTCCGCCCGGCTTCAGCAGCCGATGGACCGCCTCCAGACACCGCCTCTGGTCCTTCATGCAGTGCATGGCCTGGCTGGTAACCACATAGTCGAAGCCCTCGTGCGTCCCCACGAGGTCAGCAACGGAGACCTCTCGGAACTCGACATCTCCGCCACGTGACTTCGCCTTCTCGATGGCTGACCTGATGCTGTCCTTGGAGTAGTCGAAGTCGCCCGAATCTATCCCCAGTACGCGATAGCCCTCATCGGCGGCTTTGAGGGCCAGGAACCCTTCCCCGGTGCCGACATCCAGGACGGTCTCCCCCCTTACAGCGGGGCCCATGAGCTTCAGCAGCTTTCGGGCAGCCTTTTCCTTGCCGTTCGACTTCGCCTCCTTCTGTTCCTCGTAGCTGGCGAGTCGGTCTTGGCCTGGAGCTGTGAGGCGCCATTTGCGCTCGGCCCGCTGGATCAGCCCGCGTCTTGCCAGTTGACCCAGTGAGAGGTTGACATCACGCTCTCCGACCACAAGCTGCCCTGAAGGCCGGTACTCACGGTTCCCGGCGCTTTTCTCTTCGATAGCCGGGCGCATTTCCTGCGCTGACATGTCCCCGTCCTTCAAGAGGACCAGGACGTAGTAACGGAGGAACTCCCTGATGTTCGGTCCCTCCCGCGGTTTCGCAGCGCTGGGGTGCGTCTCCTCTCCTGCTGCCGGCCTGCCGGCTGACTCCCTTTGCACGTTCGCACTCATGGCCCTATTCCACCGCCCGCAAAAGCAGTCTCCGCAGCCGGTCCAGGGGAATGTCAACGGGGTCGATTGCGATCTTCATCCAGTCGGAGAAGGCGAGGATCTCTTCGGGGCTCTCCTGCGAGTACCGCTCAAAGAACCCGATTCCGTCCAGAAGGACGGCCCTGTCGTTCTGCGGGAACGTCTCGTTCGCCTTGCCCGGGTCCCAGTCCCGGAAGATGTAGCGCCAGTGCCTCATCCAGCCGGGCGTGAGCCAGTAGACCTTCTGCCCATCCGCGATTCGCTCCCGCTCCTGGGCATCAGCCAACATGTCCACGCAGTTCAGGGCGTCCACTCGCGCAATCGACGCTCCTTGCTCGCGGAGCAGGGCGTCGACGTCCCGCGAAGGGTTGCTGTAGTCCACGAAGCACCTGGAGCCGTAGAACACGATGGTTTCGTCCGCCGCCTCCCGGGCTTTGCCCAGTTGCCTGGTGAGTTGCTCCTCAAGCTCCTTGGGCGTTTCGTGCAGGCCAGGCGCAGTGAAAAACACACGCTCTGCATCTAGGAATCCCTCCCGCTGCAAAGCACGAAGCTCTTCGCGGAGAGTCCCACAGGAGACAACGGCGTGGCGGGCGAAGGACGCTTCAGCACTCAAGGCGGACACCTTTCTGCGAGCGGAGCAGAGGATCAAGCCGCACGGAAAGTTCTAGTGCTTGAATTATCTTCTATGGCTAGTATAATATCTCATAGGCATAACTTCAACCGCTGGAGAACCCGCTCATGGCCGAGCAGCTCAGCGCGACGCTGGAAGACTATCTGGAGACCATCTTCCGCATCGAACAGGAGAAACGGTTCGCCCGCGTCCGTGACATCTCTGCTGCGCTCGACGTGGCCAAATCCGCCGTAACGACTGCGTTGCAGAGCCTCTCCGGGAAGGGACTGGTCAACTACGAGCCGTACGAGCCGGTCACGCTTTCGCCAGAAGGACGCGAGAGGGCGGAACGGATCGCCCTGCGCCACCGGGTCATTGAGGACTTCCTGAGGAATGTCCTTGGGCTGGACGCGGAACGGGCCAGCTCCCTTGCCTGCGGCATGGAGCACGGCATAGACAGGGACGCGCTGGATCGCTTCGTTTGTTTCCTGGCTTTCGTTGGAACGCCCCGCGAGCGAGGAGAAAGCTGGCTGGAAGAGTTTCGGCGGTTTATCCGGGAGGGAACGGCCGAGAAAACGTGCGAGGAGTGCATGCAACAGTACCTGGGAAGCGCGAGGATGGAAGACTGAGGCGGGAAGAGGCATCGTGCCCGTCGCCCCTTGCGCCGAGGGCAGCAAGGCGTGTGGCCACATAGGGAACAGAGCGGCCTTCGGACATTGCCGGAAGACTTCTACGAACGCATCAAGGAGCGCCTCTGGCAGCAGATTGCAGAGGAGTTGCGCGAGGCGGAGCGCGTTCTCGAAGTCGGCTGCGGCTCGTGTGAGTTGGCCAGCTTTCTGGCTGAACGGAACGATCAGCATGTCATCGGAGTGGATATCGCCGGCAACGGCTTTCCGGGAGATGGGGGTGCGCAAGGCATGATTGAGTGCCGGAAAGCCGATGCCCGGAGCCTTGAGTTCATCCAGGACTGTTCAGTCGATGCGGTGTTGACCGTTCACGCACTTCACGAGATGCATAAACCGGTGGAGGTGCTCGGAGAGGCCAACCGGGTTCTGCGCGCCGGTGGCGAGGTGCTGGTGGTGGACTTCCCCAGGGGTTCGCTCGCGCAGCGGTTGTGGAATGAGAAATACTACTCACCGCCGGAAGTGGAGGCAATGCTGAGCCAGGCCGGTTTTGCACGCGCAACAGCCAGGCCCATCGCGCAAGGACAGTTGATCTGGGCAGAAGCACGCAAGGCCTCGGCTGGAAGGGAAGCGCTGTGAAGATCTGCGTCTGCGGGAAAGGCGGCAGCGGCAAGAGCACTGTGGTGGCTCTTCTGGCGGCTGAACTCCGGAGCAGAGGAAAACGGACGCTGGTGGTGGATTCGGACGAATCGAACGCAGGGCTCTACTGGATGCTCGGCCTTGATAAGCCGCCCGTGGCGCTGATGGAGCTGGCCGGCGGGAAGAAGAACGTTCAGCGCGCGCTGCGCGCCGGCTTCTCCGAAAACGGTGCTTACCAGGAGAAACCTGTGCTAGCCCGAGATGAGTTCCGTGTGGAGGACTTGCCGAGCGCCCACGTCCAATGGGCGGACGGCGTGGGGCTGGTATGCATCGGGAAGATTCATCAGGCGCTCGAGGGATGTGCATGTCCGATGGGCGTGCTGAGCCGGGAGTTCCTCAAGAAGCTTCGCACAAATGACGATGAGGTCGTGGTCGTGGACATGGAAGCCGGCGTGGAGCATTTCGGTCGTGGCGTGGAGACGAGCGTCGACGCAGTGGTCGTGGTTGCCGAACCCTCTCTGGAGTCCGTCGCCCTGGCCGAACGAATCAAAGCACTGGCCTCCGGAGCAGGGGCCAGGTTCGCGGGAGCAGTTCTGAATAAAGTCAGCAGTGAGGGCATCGCGACACAGCTCGCAGAGGCTCTCCGGCGGCGGGGCGTTCGGGTGCTGTCGGAAGTACCTTTCCGCCAGGATTTGCTCCAGGCGGGGCTGGAAGGCACGCCGCTGAAAGCGGAGTCCGTTGCAGGTGAAGTCCAATCACTCCTGGATTCTGTCCTGGCGGCCGCCAAAGCTCCGGAAGGCAATTGACAGGAAAAGAGGCGAACATGTGCCTGGCACAGGTGGAATTCGTCGACGATCAGGAAGAACACAGACTGGATAGCTTGAGCGACGTGGCACGGATCGAGCGCACACCAGCGGGCCTGCGAGTAGTCGACCTGTTCGGCAACGTCACCGAACTGGCGGCGGAGATTCGGAGCGTCGACTTCATGATCTCTGTAGTCAGCGTGCAGGAACGGGTAAGCTCACGTGCGGATCAGTGATGGCAGGGAGGAAGAATCAGCGACATGCGAGGATCGAGTCAGGGCAAAGGCTTTGGGCAACACTTGGCCGAACTGAAGGACAAAGTGTCCGGGCTGGAAGAGCAGCTCGGTGATGTCCGAAGGCGCATTCATGAACTTGCACCCGCCACGCAGGCGGTGCAGTATGCTGTGGTGGACCGCACACGCTGCACCGGCTGCGGACTGTGCGGAGAGATCTGCCCGGTGGCAGCTATCAGAGTGACCTACGTGGCCAACATCGATGCGGCCCGCTGCACGGGCTGCGGCACCTGCGTGCAGAACTGCCCCCAGGGCGCGATCCATCTGACAAGAGCTGCAGCAACGCCTGCCGAGGAGCCTCGAAGTGCTTGAGTGGATAGACGACCGCGATCATCTTCGCAGGGCACAGCAGGAGCACGCCGAGTTCCTTGTGCTGGCCTTCTGGGGTGAGTTCTCCGACGCCGCCCAGCGCGCCCTTGCAGAACTGAAGGAGTTCAGCCGGGAGCAAGACGACGTGCCGGTGTATGTGGTCGACGTGCAGCGAGTCCGAGGGCTGCACAAGGAGTTCGGTGTGAATGCGGTCCCGACTGTCCTGGGTGTTGAGAACGGCAAGGTGACCAAGTCCATCGAGGGTGTGCAGAGCGCCAGGTTCTACGCAGTGCACCTCTCAGGGGCGAAGGGCAGCGGGGCCCGAGGGATGGGGCAGGCGACGGTGCGGAGGGTGATCGTCTATAGCGGGCCGGGTTGCCCGGCCTGCGGGCAATTGAAGACTTACCTGCGCCGGCATGGCGTGGGGTTCCGCGAAGTGGACATCTCCCGCGATCAGCGGGCAGCCGAGAAGATAGCGCGGCGCAGCGGCATGATGGCTGTTCCGCAGACAGACATCAACGGTCGACTGGTCGTCGGTTTCGACCGTGCGAAGCTGGACAGCCTACTTGGCATTCAATCCGAAGGGGTGGAGTCATGAAGATACGTCCCATTAACGCCCACGTGCTCGTCAAGCCTCTGGAAGCCGCCGACAGGACCCCTGGCGGCGTCTACCTGCCCGATACCGCCAGAGAGAGACAGACCGAGGGTACGGTGATCGCCGTGGCGGAAGATGCCACCGAAGAAGTGGCGCAGGGGGACCGCGTGATCTACAAGGAATTCGCCGGCACCGAGATCCGAATGGACGGGGAGGAATACGTCCTGCTGCCCTCCGAGGACCTGCTGGTCAAGTACGTCGCCGCTGACAAGATCCCCGAGTAGCGTCTGATTGAGGATGAGAAGAAGATGGCCGCGGTAGCGTGGCTCTGCGTTGAGGACTGCGCCAACGAGGCCATCTCGCTGCCACAATAGGACAGGTGCCATGACGGAAGACGAATGCCGCAGCAAAGTCCGCTGCGCGATGAGTGACAGGACAGGCGTGTTGCGTTTCGAGAGCTTCGACATCGTCGACGCTCCTGGGCGTGCGGGCACAGCACAGACGATTCACCGGTATCTGGTGGGACGAGCGCTGGCGGAGGCAGACACTGCCCGCATCCGCAAGATGGGTCGCGATGGCGACGTCGTGTGCGCGCGGGTGGTGGCTCAGATGGTCGCCGAGTCCCAGGCTGCCTTTGGGCACGCCGGACAGCTGCCCGGCAGCCACGCTGCCGAGTCCCCGCGTACTCCAAACCGGAAGGAAATGGCATGATCGCACAGGAACTGAAGCCGCTGGAAGAGATCCTTGGCTATCTGGAGGGTAAGCGGAAGGTTGTCCTCTACGGATGCGGCGGCTGCGCCACCGTCTTCCACACAGGCGGCGAACCGGAAGTCAAAGCCATGGAAGAGGTATTGGCCGAGCACGGCAAGGAGGTGCTGGCTGCCATCGCGCCGCCGTTCGGGGAATTCACCTGTTACCTGCCGTGGAGCCAGGCACGGCTCAGCCAGTACCGAGAACAGGTGGAGCAGTGCGATGCGCTGCTGATGCTGTGCTGCGGAGACGGGCTTCAAACGGTGTGGGATCACATCATCGAGGATGAGTTCGGGCTGGTCAAGCCTGTCTATCCGGGCACGAATCCGATCGGCCACATGGGCGGCGGCCCGAGCCTGTTTGTGGAGAAGTGCCGGCAGTGCGGCGATTGCGAGCTCGGCCGACTCGTCGGCATCTGCCCGCTTACGCAGTGCGCCAAAGGCATGATGAACGGGCCGTGCGGAGGCGTTTCCCTGGAAGGGAAGTGCGAGGTGAACACGGACCGCGATTGCGCCTGGATTCGCATCTACAGGCGCTTGAAGGCCCTGGGCGGCCTGGACAAGCTCCGGGAAATCAACCCTCCGAAGGACTGGAGCAAGATGAATCGCCCCCGCACCATCGAGGTGGAGCCGCTGCAGATGCCGTGATGCATGGGGGGCTTCGACTCAGCTCGGTGGCGCCCGCCTGGGTTCGATGCAGGGAGGGCCGGAACATGAGCTCCAGCCATTGGGAAGAACAGATCCGGGCAGAAAGGGAGCAGAAGGATCGCTTCTTTGCCACCCATCCGCAGTCTCCTCTGCCGGCTCGAGAGCGCCGTGCTTTCCGCGGACTAGCGTATTTCCCCGCCGATCCGAATTACAGGTTTGAACTCGATCTGATCGAGAATCCTACCAAAGAGGCCATAGAGACAGGCGACACGGCCGGACAGATGCGGACGCTGTGGCGCTGGGGAGAGTTTCGCTTCCAGATCGCCGGCCAAGAATGCGCCTTGCAGGCTTACAAGAGCGATGCCGATGAGGAGAGCCTGTTCGTTCCCTTCCGGGACATGACCAGCGGCAAGGAGAGCTACGGCGCCGGGCGTTACCTGGACCTGGACCCCGAACGACACCTGACTGCCAACGGCAAGTGGATCGTGGACCTCAACGAGGGCTACAACCCGTGGTGCGCATACAGCGAGGACTACGCCTGCCCCTTCGTGCCGCCCGAGAACTGGCTGAAGGTGCCGGTGCGCGCGGGGGAGAAAAGCTACGAACACGGATGACCTCGGCTTTCGGGGGCGGATAGGACCTACTGAGAAGACCTGGTATAGCATGACAATAGCAAAGGGGCGCCAGGACACAGACCTGCGGCGGGGCTGGGGGGCCTGCAAAGGCGAGATTGAGCAGTAGGGGGTGAGGGGCCAGAAGCCAAGCGGCGCGAGGGGGGCAAGCGAAGCCGTGTGCGAGAAGGCACTGCGAGTACAGGCCGACAAAGCTCCGCGAACATGACGGTGCAAGAGAAGGCGGCCAGGGGGGTCGACTTCGGCCGCTGCACTGGTGCATCAGGCTATTGGACCTCGGAATGGACCATGGCCCTTGAGGCCCTCTTTCAGGCAGGGGCAATCGGTGGGGCGCGCCATGGGACCGGGGACAGGGGACAGGGGAGGGCACGCTGGAAGTTGCGACTCCGCCCGGTCTAAGCTATAAACAGCGCGGCGAAGTCTTCGGCGCCCTTTTCGTGACCGTTCGGTCCCGCAATCCTTCACATCCAGCTGAACGCTGTTCGACGCGAGGAAGAGGCGCCGGGCCACGGGATCAGGCTCACCAGGGCCAGCGCCCTGAGTTCGGGCATGGCCGCCCTCATCCTGAGCATGGCCACCCGTACGGACCTTTCGAACGCCGTGCGTGTCCGGACCCTCTCCTTCGGCCCGCTGACGGAGCGTCGCTTTTTGGTGCAAGGGCCGCCGGGCTCGAGCAACGACGATTGCCCTTAGGGGAATCGCTGTTTGCCTTTGAGGTGATCCCGGCGGCCTCTTGCTCTGCCACGTTTGCGCTCAGGCCTTCAGGCCGTACTGCTTGATCTTCCTCAACAGCGTGCGGTAGCTGATGCCCAGCCTGGCCGCCGCCTTGGTCTTGCAGTTGTCGCAGGCGGCGAGCGCCTGGGCAATGGCGGCCCGCTCCACCTCAGCCCTGGCCTCTTCTAGGCCGCCGACCTGCGCGGCCCCCAGATCAGCGCTCGACACCGTCCAGGTCTCCAAGATTGCCCGCACGGGCGTGACGAACTGGCCCATGACGACGCCGCGCTTCACCGTGTTCTCCAGCTCCCGCACGTTGCCCGGCCAGGGGTAGTCGCAGAGGGATCGCAACTGCTCCTCGGCGAAAGGACGGTATGTGCAGCCGAACTCGGCCGAGTACTTGCGGAGGAAGTAATCCGCCAGCAGCGGGACGTCGTCCCCCCGCTCCCTGAGGGGAGGGACGGTCACTGTCGCCTCCGTCAAACGGTAGAACAGATCCCGGCGGAACGTGCCTTCCCGCACGCGCTTCTCCAGGTTGTCGTTGGTCAGTGCGACGATGCGCACGTCCACGTCTACCGTCCGGCAACTGCCCACCGGGATGAAGCGCTTCTCCTCGATGGCCTGGAGGAGCTTGGCCTGGGTGAACCCGGGGACGGCGGATATCTCGTCCAGCAGGATGGTGCCGTGATTGGCGATACGGAACAGGCCAGGGGCAGCAGACTTGGCATCGGTGAAGGCGCCCTTCTTGTGGCCGAAGAGCTGGCTCTCGAACAGAGTGTCGGGGATGGAAGGGCAGTTCACGCGCACCAGGGGCTGGCCGCTGCGTTCCGAACAGCGGTGCATCAGCTCCGCCGCCACGTTCTTGCCCGTGCCGCTCTCGCCCTGGATGAGGACGTTCAGGTCGCTGCGGGCCAGGTCGGGCAGCTGGCTCTTAAGGCGCAGCATCTCGGGGCTCCCCCCGATCAGCTCGGGCGACTGCAGGAAGGACTGCGCCTCCTCCAATGCCACGGCATACCGTGCGCTCCGGCCCCGTTCCACCCGGCAAACGCGGGCGGGGAACTCCCAGGAGCACAACCCATGGCATGGGGGCGGTCCGAAAACCACCTGCAAGCCTTGACCCTCGCTCAGGCCGTCCTGCTGGACCAGCTCCAGCAAGAGACCACCCGGGCTGACGTTCACCGTCACGCCCGGTCCGATCATGGTTGTCCCGGCGCCCAGCAGCCTGACTGTCAGGCACAGTTCCGCCCGGCGATGGCGCCTTCGCTCCGCCTTCGGGGTGGCCTCGGTGCCGCTCACCGTTCCTCGTGCGGGGCGCCTCTGCAGGCTCTCCCGCTCATCGGGGGTCAGCGCGGGCGCACCGCCATCACCGTGCGAGGGCTGCGAACGCATATCGTCCTTCTCGACGGTTACCTTGGTGCTCACGTAGGTGGAGCCACGCATGACGGCGTCAATGGCCCGCAGGAGCTCGTCGAAGGGACATACCTTAGGCACATACGCGTCGGCCCCTGCGGCCAACATCTGGGTGACGAAGCGTTCATCGGAGTGGATTGAAAGGGCGACGACTTTGGTCCCGGCCACCTCTTCGGTGACGCGGCGGGCGGCCTCGATGCCGTTCAGCTCGGGCATGGTTACGTCCATCACCACGACGTCGGGTCGCAGCTCCTTGACCAGCTCGATGCATTCGCGACCGTTGGCGGCCTGCCCCACGATTTCGTAGCCGCCCTCCCCGCGCAGCAGCGCGCAGAGCCCCTCTCTGAGCACGTCGTGGTCGTCAGCCAGAACGAGCCGCACCGTCACCTGCGTGTCCTCCCCCTCCTAGTGTGAGCGCGCCGTCAGCGCGAGCGCCAGCGGCACGCGGGCGGCCCTGCCCTTGGCAGAGGCAATGCTGAACCGCTGCCCGAGGTCCCTTATCCGCTACCGGATGGCGAAGGGGCTTCCTCCGTCGGCCGGGGCTGGCCGGTTTGCTCCCGCGCCCCGTCGAAGTCCGACTTCGCTATGGTACCCCAACGTGCAGGTCTCACCCGGCGCGGCCGCGTCCAGGGATACAGCGCTTACGGCCGCCTCTCTTCCCAGGATTCCCCATCAGCCCATTACCAACAATCGTACTCTTACACCCCAAAGGTGCGCCAATGTTACCTCCGGGGGGCCAATGTGTCAAGTACATGCTGCCGCTGCAAGTGGCGATTTGTCAGCTCTAGGCGCTACTGCAAAACCCCATCCTGGCTTCGGCCGGCCGCGAACCCAGATGCCTGTTCAGCAGGGCGACTCAACCATGGCCTGCGTGTTCCGCAGTGCCCGTAGGACGATGGCGTCCGGCGGGCGGATGCCCGGCTGCGCCGCCACGTGGTCTTGGGTTCCGCTCTCTGGACGGTCCGATCCGTGGGGCAGGGCAGTGGCGGCACCGCGCGCTGACTGGCCTCTCGGAACGGCAGCCTCTCTGTTCGGGGCGGGGCCCGTGTGACAGTTCTGTCAGCCACCTGTCACCGCCCGGGCGACCTGAGGGGCCCGCCCGTGTATGGCGCGACCGCAGACGGCTTGACGCGGCCCAGGAAACGGTCCTCAGGCAGTCCGGTTCCTGCCGCCTGCTGGCACAGCTATTGCTGGCCAAGAAGGTACTCCAGTAGGGGAGGTGTGCGTTCATGCGTCAGATGTGGGTGGTTCTCTTGGTGACCGGCTGGCTCGCTTGTGGCGTTCCAGGGACGAACGCCGATGCGATAGTGGTGGACGGAGCATTGAGCGACTGGGTGGCCGGGGTCGACCTCACCACGGGGTATGACCTGACCGGCTCGCTTGAACCGACGCTGCTCGGCGCCACCTCCTGGATCGAGGACAGCGTTGGCGCCGGCGGTTACGTCGGGCCCGGCTACGGCGGCCAGAACTTCGACGTGGAGGCTGCCTACTCGATGTGGAGCAACATGACTTTCTACGGAGCTTTCGTGACCGGGTTCGACAAGGACGGCCAGCAGGGCTGGGGGGGCAGCGGTCTTTACAGGACAGGAGACTTGTTCTTCGACTTAAACTACGTCCCGGGGGAGTCAAGCTGGGACCTGGCCATTGCCCTCTCGACTCACGACGACGGGGGTTTTGTAGAGGGCCGTGTCTACATGCCGACAGATCCGACAGATACGGAATGGTACACCAAAGAACGACCTGATCTGGACTATCCGGATTCGAGGCCGGGGCTCTTGAAGAATCCAGAGAACGTCGAGTACGTTATGGGGCTTTTCGACGTGAGCTACGAGTACGCTGAGGGGCACCCGAAGAACGAGTTGGGGCAAGAGGAAGTATCCTATGCCTCGACGGACCCAGACGACTACAGCCCCCTCGATCACAATGTCTACGAAGTGTCGCTGGGCGGCGATTACTTTCTGAGCCTGCTTTCGAACGATAGCACGATTCGGATGCACTACACGCAGGA
>Ga0114922_10001847_pt1 | contig 20059 bp, 17 predicted proteins | sample AartaG_FD_100975 | JGI IMG/M metagenome (GOLD analysis project Ga0114922, IMG submission 100975) | Deep subsurface microbial communities from Aarhus Bay to uncover new lineages of life (NeLLi) - Aarhus_00045 metaG | ecosystem: Environmental > Aquatic > Marine > Oceanic > Sediment | place...
CTGGCAAGTTCTGCGATTCTATCGAGGATGTGGATTTTGCCGACAATGAGGCGCGTCTGGGCGTTTTCGTAGTCTTCGCCACTGTTGTTTGTTACGCGGACGTAACCCTGCAGACGCATTGTGCTTTCATTCTTGGTGAGTGTTCCCATATAAAAGGCCCGCCAGGACAGGCCGCTGGTCAGATACGTAATCTCCACCGGCACCTTGCCGCTTACCTCGCTGTCGATGTTCCACAGGCCAAGGTTTCTTACCCTTGGCGGATAGGTCAGGTCAGCTATATTGATTTTGTCAGCGTTGGCTTTCGGCAGCATCTCTAAGCTGGTCGGGTCGATAAGCGTATTGGCCCAGGAGAACTGCAGCTTGTTTTTGCCGGGCTTTAACGTAAGGTCTCTGCTTTCGCGCACCAGAGTCAAGTCGGCTGAGTTGTAAATCGTGACCTGGACGGTGTCCCGTGTGGGCAGTGTAACCAGATCGACCTTGGCGAGGCTGATGCTGCCGGCAGTAGCGATTATAAGTAACGTTAGCATTAAACGTTTCATTTTACTGCTCCTTTAGTTCGAGTGTGTCGAACCTGATGTCTGTTTCGTTAACGCCGGCGGATGCGCTCGCGAATATTCTTGCGGCGGTACTCCATCCTCAGATTTCTGGTGGCCGGGCCTTTCTCGGTTCGAGGCTTCAGCTTTATCTCAAACTCAATCGTAAAAACAGGAATCCTGCCTGCTTGGTATGACTTAGCGCCCTTTTCGACGTACTTGGCCTTCTTACCGTCCAGCGTACACTTTTGCATCTCCCATTGACTTGGGATGTGCTGAATCATTGTCAGCACGGCGGGACTGTCTTTGAAGTTCTCAATCTTGGCGGTTATTACTTCATCGAGGTCGTGGAGGATGATTGTGCCATCGTCGTTCTTTTTCCGGTTTCGCACCTCACTTTTCATCTTTTTCTGGTTGACGACGATGTCTCGGCTGTCGCCGATGTAAAGCTCCGTTTTTTCGCCTACGGGCACCTGGCCGGTTACATCTTCACCCAAAAAGATGGTGCTTTCACTGCCATCGTCCTGGAACAGACGGGCCTTGCCGCCCCAGAGGGCGAACTTGCCCAGGCCGCTCTTGATGTCATTTATGATTCGGTAGCTTACGGGTATGCCGACATTTTCCTCCACTTCTTCCGGGTCCCAGATCTGTTTTGCCGAATCAAATGTCCAGACCTTTGTAATCGGCACCTTTGGCTCCTTCAGGAGCTGGAGCTGCTTGGTCTCCTGGTGTTTGGTGCTCAGCTCGTCGAAGACTCGGCCGTAGTCGAGCAGCACTGTGGCCATGTCGAAATCCTCGCCTGAGAAGTTGCGAAGGACCAAAAAGCTCCTAAAATCGACGAAGGTCTCGGCCTTGTCGGCGATCGCCTTGTAGGTAATCAGGCGGTCGATGTTTCGGAGCAGATAGCTGATTCGTACCCTTTCGGCGTAGTCGCCTTCACTGTAGATGTCCCAGACGAGGGCTGCCTCACCCGGCGGGTAGCTTACGCTGAGCAGGCGCACTTTACAGGGGTCGGGATGGTCGAGAGGCTGGAGTCGGATTGAGTCGGAATCGATCTTTACGTCTTTCCAGGAGAAGTCTATGTTGTTGTGGCCTTGCTGCAGGGTAAGGACCCGCTCCTCCTCAATCAGTGTCCAGTACGGGTTGTCCAGGCGAATGATGGTGTCGGCCCGCTCAGGCAGGGCGACGAGTTTGGTCCTGGCCTGGACGATTCCGCTGCCGACAAGCAGCAGCACAACTGCCATTAGTGTCTTTGTCTTACTGTCCATAATTCGTTCTCCTTAAAAAATAATTGACATTAGATTTACTTTTTTTACCTAACCCTGCATTGCAGGATTTACGAGTTTGCCCATAAACAGTATACTGCCGGAACGATTGTCCTTGATTATGAACACAAATGGATGGTCCGCACAAAAAACGGTCGCTGCCGACTTTAGCATAACCACGGCTGCGGCCGCTGCCGCCTCCGTGCCTTTTTCATCCACCGCTACGAATGCCTTATGCAATATATTTGAAATGAACAATTTGGGGTCTCCACTTATTCCGGTAAAATCTCCAAAAAGAGGCAGACCCATTTCCGCAAGGATATCTTTTAGTTCAAACGTTCCCCAAGTAATCTTGAACTTCGGCAGGAAAACGCTCACTTTTTGCTTGCGCAATTCTGCCAACCAAGTATTCATATTTTTAAGCGTAAGTGTTTTCTCGAGGTCCTCCAGTCCGTCAATTTTCCTTGGCAAAAGTATTATCATGCTCAGATGCTTTCGCTTATAAGGCAGTTCGATAATCTGGAAATGCTCATCAGCCCAGTATTTGAACTCTTTCGTCAGATACATCATCGGGACAATAATTTTCTTATCTGCTGAAATCTTGAATGGTGCGTCTCTCGTGTCCTTCTTGTCAAATTCAGTGGCCCAGTCACCCTTGAAATATATGGCGTTGGTAAGCACTAGTGTTGCGCTGTCCAGCACGCTGCGACCAATAAGTCCCTTTATTTTTTCCTTTGTCTTTTTCTCCACCCAGGCGTTGATAATCTTGCGAGCTTTTTCCGCCTGCTCAGCACCAACAAAATCAAGCTCTCTAAGGCCTGCGCCGTAGTTTTTACCGACCAAATCGATAAATTCCTTTCGAAAAGGTTCACCTTTTTGGCCCCACAGGGCGTTGGCAACATTAAGCTCGTAGCCGCCATTTTTATCTCCTTCATTAAATTGTTGTTCCAGCGACCCAAATGCGCGGTGTAACTGATTTTGCGGCAGTGAGAAATGTAGTACCTGGGCCATTTGTTTCTCGGTTTGGCCTCTGGCACCCGCCCAGGTCATTGCCAGCGCGGTCGATATGCTGTAAGGCGAAAAGAACAAATTCCCGCCTGCCTCTTTAACTTTAGGGTCGTCCTTGAGTTTTGCATAAAGGTCAAGGGCAAACTTGCTATTGCTGGTAACAACGGCTTGAGCATTACTTTGAAGGGTACCGAGCAGGGCGATTACCTCCTGCTCCTTGCTTAACGGCTGGAGGGCCATGGGATGCCCTGCCCAAAATACATCGTGGCTATAGCGCAGAATCCAAATACCTTCTGTGCCTTCGTCGTAAGAAATATCTGTGGAACGGCGAGGGCCGTGAAGGGAGGGCATCGAGAGAGGAATCTCCGCGCCCGGTTGGATGGGGCTATCCTCTAATTCGTTCTTTAGAACCTTGGCGACTTTGATGTAGGCGATATCGTAAAGCCGCTCTGGCCGACCGGTTTCCTCCTTGCTCGGCGTCGCGCGTTTGATGCGCTCAATTTTGCCTGCTACCACAACGGGGTTTTGGCTGACCATTTCATCCAGGGGAACACGCCTAAAACTAGCCTGAGCAGTCAGTGCGACGAAAACGATTGCCAAGATAGTCAGCCTGAATACAAGATAGCGTTTCATACTGTTTTACTCCTTTTGCAGGTCAAACTGTTCCCGCCGGGTGCCATGATAGTTCGTTACCGTATAGTTGAATTTGCGTTTTGTTCGCGGCTGGACTATTGCCTTGAAGCGTGCGCGTCCAACATCGTGTTTTTCGTAAGAGACCTCTTTGTCGTCGTACTGCAATTTCCAATATGGCGTGGCGAAGCCGCGGGTTATTTCGATTTCAACTTCCAATTCACGGGCATTGGTTAATTCCATCTTCCAGGTTCGGATTTCATCCCAGCCGGCGATGTTGCCGTTGGGGCCAAACATATAATTGTCGGTTTTGAAGTCTATAAGAGTCGGCTCGACGCTGACCAGGCGAGCCGGGCCGAGATTTAATTCAATCTCTTCATCGACCGGAATATATTTGATATTCGTACCGCCGACATACGAGAGATGGCCCTGTGTGTCGGCGTGGCGGTAAATCTTGACACCCCCATCTGGGATGGGTGTTTGGCCGAGGTTGTGCTCCTCGTCGTTGGCAAAGGCCACAAATCTTATTGTCTGTTTGCCCCAGCGCTGCTCATCATATTTATATAAACTGTTGACATCAATATCTTCAGCTTCAAACGACAGCAGTCTTTTGCCCCATTTGTCCGGTATGGTCTCTTCGCCCTCGATGGTGTAAAGGAAATACTCGCTTAGGCCTTCCTTTATGATTTCCTTTCTGCGAACGCTAACGCTCCTGAACAACCCTCCTATTAGCGGCTTATCTCCCAGCAGCGGCACTATGCTGTCCGCTCCGTTATAGCCGCCCCTGCCATAACCCAAACCGTGGGTCACCTCCGGCACCGGCGAGCCGTAAGGATACCGGCGTTTTGCCAGTTCGATGATTTTGTCGAGGATGTGGACCTTGCCGACAACCAGGCGGGTCTGGGCGTTTTCATAGTCTTCGCCGCTGTTATTTGTTACGTTGACGTAGCCCTGCAGGCGCATCGTTTTTTCATCCTGCGCGAGTGTTCCCATATAAAAGGCCCGCCAGGTCAGTCCGCTGGTGAAATACGTTATCTCGAAGGGCACCCGGCCGCTTATCTCGGAGCGAATAAGCCATCGGCCAAGCTCGCGCAACCTCGCAGGGAAGACCAACTGTTGAACCTCAATCTTGTCTTTTTGCTTGAGCGGCTCCAGATTAAGCGAAGTCGGGTCGATGAGTGTATTGGCCCACATAAACTGCAGCCAGTTCCAGCCTTTTTTCAGTGTCAGGTTCCGCCGTTCGCGTACGAGTGTCAAATCACCGCCCGCCACCGCGCCGGAGGTGGAGATTTGGTGGGGATAAGGCCCGGACCCCTCGACTCGTCTGCGTCGGCGTTCATCCGATTCTTCTTGTCTGAGATGTCTAAGTTTCTCTTCGATTTGTTTGAGCGTGCGTTCATCTAACTCGCCGCTGGCACTTTTCTCCTCGATATAACGGTTCAGTTTCTCAATTCGCTTGCGTCGCTTCTCAAGTTGCCTGCGCGCGCGTTCGTCTGTGTTGCGGTCTCCGGACTTTGCTGATTCAGCTAAGGCTCTGTCTCTGGACTCTCCACCGTACCGCTGGCCGCCGTAGCCGCCGCTGCCCCCATAGCCATACCTCGCGGACCACGTTTGAAATGTGGAATTGTAGATGGTAAGCTGCACGTTTTCCCGCCTCGGCAGGACCACCAATTCAATCGCGCTGGCTGGTGCAAAGGGTGGTTTTTCAAAATCTGTCGCCACAATGCCGTTCTTCTCTGGGGTTAGAGTAAATGCTCCAGGTACGTCCTTTTCAGGCTCAGCAACAATTGGTCCTTTCACAGGTTGACGCGTCTTGGTCAGCTCTCTGCCCAGGCGCGAAACCAACAGCAGCCCTGCCATCAGCAGGACGGCAGCAGCGGCGCCAATCCAGGCCGGTCTCCTGAAGGAAACAACCTTGGTTGGTATCGGTCGGCTGGTTTCGGCTAATACCCGCGAAATCAAGTCCTCAGAAGGCTCGAGTTCTTTGCGGAGCAGCTCTAAGGCTGCAAATTTGAGTTTCAATCCGTCCAGACGTTGCCGGCACTGAGCGCAATCCTCCAGATGTCTGGCGATTTGTTCCATCCGGACATCCGAGACCAGCTCAAACTGGTACTCAATAAGTTCTCGCTCTGTAAGATGACGCTTCATCCGGTTTTTCCCGAGACATCAGGTAATTTCTTGGCCAGCGTTCTTAGTGCCCTGTACATTTGCACTTTCACCGTCCCAATAGAGCAGCCCAACACTTCCGCGACCTCGCGGTAGGTAAGCTGCTGATAATAGGCCAGAACGAGCGTTGCCCGCTGCTTTGCCGGCAGCAGCTCGATAGTTTGCCGCACCTGCTCGGCCCGCTCTGCCTTTTCTGCCTTCTCCGACGGATTAAACGAATTGTCTGCCACAGCAACTGCACCTATGTGTTCACTGTTCTCGTCAGAACAGTCCAATCTTCGATTCAAGGATAAGACTTGCGTACGTTTGCGTTTGCGCAGCCCGTCGACGGCCACACGCGTCGCGATTGTGAACAACCACGGCTTGAATCGACTACCCCGAAACGTATGAGCTTTTTCGTGGACACGCTTGAATGTCTCCTGAAAAAGGTCATCAGCCTGTTCTCTGTTTCCGCTCATTCGCGTCAGATATCTGAGTACACTGCCCCCGTATCGGCGCACAAGCTCTGCGAACGCCGTCGGCTCGCCCCGACAATGGGCGTTTATCAAGCTCTCATCTGTGCTCTGCATCAAGGCAATCTACTCCATCTACCATTAGAGACGCCGCCGGCAACCCCGCGGTTGACAGAGGACAAAAGAATTTTGCAAAAATTCTGAGGCATCTGCAAAATTGGCGGTCTTTGCTTGATTATTAAGACACGATTATCACTCCAGGGTTCCAATTTCCCCTGTTTCTTGAGCACTGATTGTCCCCTGCCAAAGTACATTGCGTCAAGTATAATCTTGCCTTGGTCTTTACGGCAGCCAAGTGAGCTGCAATCCGCAATGAGAGTGTTGGGACTCGAACCCAAGACCTACGGCTTAAAAGGCCGTTGCTCTACCAACTGAGCTACACTCCCGAAATCAATTCTGAAATTATAACCGCAAATAAGGTTACGTTAAAAACAAATTTCGGCAAAGAACACTTTTTCAGCACAAATTTCCGCGTTTCATACAAGTCAAGTGCGCACTCTTGCCGGAGAACAAACGAGGAACTGCATCATTGACACCTCAACTATCAAGAGATAGCATATTGGCCTTACAAACTTCCTGGAGTTATCGAAAATGGTTGATGTGACCTTGATAACAGGAGATGGAATCGGCCCGGAGATTGCCGAGGCCACACGCAGATGTGTCGACGCCACAGGTGCCGGCATCAATTGGGAAGTGGCTGAGGCAGGTGCTGACGTGATGGAGCGGCTTGGGACGCCTCTGCCGGATGCCACTATGGAATCGGTTAAGAAAAATGGCGTCGCGCTCAAAGCCCCTGTCACTACGCCGGTTGGTAAGGGTTTTAGAAGCATAAATGTGCATCTGCGGCAGACGCTTGATTTGTATGCCTGTCTAAGGCCTTGCAAGAGCTACAAAGGCGTTCGCAGCAGGTATTCTGATATCGACCTTGTGGTCGTCCGCGAAAACACGGAAGACCTTTACGCAGGCGTTGAATTTCAGAAAGGCAAAGACGACACGGCTGAAATCATCAAGTGGATAAATACACACAGCAGCAGAAAGATAAGGGACGATTCCGGGATAAGTATAAAGCCAATTTCGGTCAAGGCCACCAAACGTATCGTTCGTTTCGCGTTTGAGTACGCCAGAAAAAGGAAGCGCAAGAAAGTGACCTCGGTTCATAAAGCCAATATTATGAAATTCTCAGATGGACTGTGGCTTGAGGTAAGTCGCGAAGTTGCAAAGCAATATCCCGATATCGAGTTTGAGGACCGCATCGTAGATAATATGTGTATGCAGTTGATTCAAAAGCCGGAGCTTTATGATGTTATTGTGCTGCCGAATCTTTACGGTGATATAGTCAGCGACTTGTGTGCGGGGCTGGTCGGTGGGCTGGGCGTCGCACCTGGTGCGAATATAGGCGACGACTGCGCTACCTTCGAGGCTACTCACGGCAGCGCACCAAAATACAAGGGCCAAAACAAAGTCAACCCGACTGCCTTGATACTAAGTGGTGTGATGATGCTAAGGCACATAGGCAAAACAACAGAGGCGGACAAGCTTGAGAACGCTGTAGCTGCGGTGATCGCCGAGGGAAAAAACGTTACCTATGATATGAAGGCAAACCGCAACGACCCGACCGCCGTCGGCACGAGCCAGATGGCCGATGCTATTATTGAGAAAATCAGAAGGTAAAAGGCAAGTTTCAAAATTGCATACCGAGAGGTGGACTTTTTCTTTTTTGGTTTTTTAAATTTTCGACAAGGATTAAAATTGAATCAAGACGGTTTCCGCAAGTTGATTTCAGGCCGAAGTGGCAGTCTGTTTGCCACAGTCTTGCGTTCGGCTCTACGTGTTGCTGCGTGCGCTTATTCAGCCTCGATTTGGCTGCGCAATCGTATGTATTCAAAGGGGTGGTCTAAAACACATCGGGTAGATGCCATTGTTATAAGCGTCGGCAACATAACAACCGGTGGAACAGGTAAAACGCCGCTCGTAATCTGGCTGTACAATAAACTCACTCAAAACTCAGAACTCAAAACTCACAACTCTAAATGCGCTATACTTACGCGCGGGTACAAAACGAAAAAAGGCAGGTTATCCGGTGAGCCAGCCGTTCTTGCCAAAAGCTGCCCGGAGGCCAAAGTCATCGTTAATCCCGACCGCGTTGCCGGTGCGGCGGAAGCTGTGAGCAAATGGGGTGCAAAGATACTAATTATGGACGATGGATTTCAACATCGGCGGCTGGGCAGGGACCTTGATATCGTGACAATTGACGCTATGTGTCCCTTCGGATATGGCAAAGTGCTGCCTGCCGGGCTGTTAAGAGAGCCTGTAGACGCTCTAAAGAGAGCCGACGCTGTTGTTATTACAAGATGTGAGCAAGTCACTGAGCCCAAATTGGCACAAGTTCAAGAGCAACTGCGCCGAATCAATCCCGATATTCCGATTGCAATGTCGGTCCATGCTCCGGTCTGCGCAAAATCTCTTGGCGGCAAAGAAATGAGTATCGAAGAGCTGAAGGATAAAGGGATATTTGCTTTTTGCGGCATAGGTAATCCTGATGCTTTTTTGGGCACAATCAGAAAGATTGGGGCCAATCTGATCGGCTCAAAAGTTTATAACGACCACCATCGTTACACGAATAGTGACATCGCTGATATTCACGAGGAGGCCAGGTATCTGGGGACAGATTTGATAATGACAACGCAAAAGGACTGGAGCAAAATCTGCAATTCTAATTTCTCAATCCTCAATTCGCAGGATATACCTTTTGTCTATTTAGTAATTGAACTAAAGTTCATTAGAGCAGAAGATGAAATAATACAGTTGATTGAAAAAGCAGTAGCGGATAAAATGTCCAGGAAATAAGGAAGTGTAAGCTGATTTAAGTTTGAAGAGCTTCAAATGTACGAAAAGCTGCTGAAAACCGTAACGAATCTCGGCTCTCCGAAGGTTCTGCTTGTGGGTGACTTTATGCTCGACGTCTATACCTACGGTGACGCGTTGAGAATAAGTCCGGAGGCGCCGGTGCCTGTGCTGAAGGTTTGCAGGACCGAGTACAGCGGTGGTGGGGCAGCGTCTGTTGCGGCCGACCTTGCCGCTTTGGGTGCTGTGCCGATTTGTTTGGGTGTTGTCGGAGATGACCGAAACGGCGAAATGCTCAAAAATAAACTGACCGAGACTGGAGCTGATGTCACCTGCTTGTTTACCGCCCCAGACCGGCCCACCATTACCAAGCAAAGGCTCGTCGGCTTGGCGCAACATCGTCACCCCCAGCAATTGATGCGGATGGACCAGGAGTCCACGGAGCCGCTATCTGAGCAGCTAAACGAAGCGATTTTAGAGGCTTACAAAGATAAATTGAAGCAAGCTGATATCGTTTGCTTGCAGGATTACAATAAGGGTCTGCTTAATTCGCGGCTTTGCAAGCAAATGATACGCTCAGCGACGCAAGCAGGCAAAAAGGTGCTTGTTGACCCTTCCTCTATCAGTGACTATTCGAAGTATACCGGGGCAAGCCTGATTTCACCGAACCGCAAGGAAACTTCAAAGGTTGTGGGTTTTGAAGTGGAAAGCAGCGAAGACGCCGCCAGAGCAGCCCAAGAGCTTGCCGAGAAGTTAAAGCTTGAGGCTGTGGTAATTACGCTCGACAAGGAAGGTGCATATCTTAGGGTAGAAAAGAAAGGTGAAATGATACCCACCAGGCCTCGCAGTGTCTATGATGTCAGTGGGGCCGGTGATATAGTTTTGGCGACACTTGCGACGGCCTTAGCCGCTGGTTGTGACTACAAAACAGCCGTCCAGTTGTCCAACATAGCTGGCGGAATTGAGGTTGAAAAGTTCGGTGCTGTGCCGGTAACCATTGAAGAAATCATCAACGAAATCGTCAGCGAGAATAGGGGTAAAAGCGGCAAAATACGCTCGGTCGATTCTCTGGTCCAGGAACGGGACTGGCATCGCAGACAAAATCAAACCGTCGTTTTCACGAACGGTTGTTTTGACGTTGTGCATAGAGGCCACATTGAATTTCTGAGGTTTTGCAAGTCACAAGGCGATGTACTGATTGTCGGGTTGAACAGCGATAATTCGGTAAAGACCATCAAGGGACCCGACCGCCCGATTAACAATCAGCACGACCGGTCCGCTGTCTTAGCCGCGCTGGAAACAGTCGATTACATCACAATCTTCGATGAGGCGGACCCGCTGAATTTAATCAAAAGAATCAAGCCGGAGATTTTAGTAAAGGGCCAGGATTGGGCGGATAAGGGCGTCGTCGGTCGTGAGTTTGTTGAGTCCTGCGGTGGAAAGGTTGTTCTCGCGCCGCTGGTTGAAGGCAAAAGTTCAAGCGCAACAATCGAAAAGATTAAGTCACTGGGAAAAGATTGCAGATGAACGAGGCGTTGAAGAAACATATCACAGACGGGATCGAAACGCACAAAAAACTAATTGGTCAACTCCAGGAAAGCGGCCTTGATATGCTTGCTGCTATTGCCCAGGCAATAGAAAAGGTGGTAAAGCAAGACGGCAGAGTTTATATTTGCGGCAATGGAGGTTCAGCGGCAGATGCTCAGCACATAGCAGCGGAGCTTGTTGGAAGATTTGAGCGCGAGCGTAAGCCGCTGCCGGCAATTGCGCTGACAACCGATACATCGCTGATAACCTCAATTGCGAACGATTATGACTTTGCAGACGTGTTTGTCAAGCAGGTCGAGGCATTGGTCAGAGAAAGTGACATCCTCTGGGTTATTTCAACCAGCGGCACTTCGCCGAATGTCGTCGCGGCCGCTGAATTAGCAAAGCAAAAGCGTGCCTGCGTACTGGCCTTTACCGGCAAGAGTGACAGCAAACTTGAACAGCTGGCGGACATCTGTTTCTGTGCCAATAGTGAATCAACAGCCCGCAGCCAGGAGATTCATCAGGTTGCTTATCATATAATCTGTGATTTGGTTGAGCGGAGTTTTTGCGAACAGCCGAAACAAAAATAAAGCGAGCGAAGATGCCTGACAAAGCGATATTTTTAGACCGTGACGGGACTTTGATTGAAGACCCCGGTTACATCAGTAATCCCGACCAGGTAAAGCTGCTGGATGGTGTCGCCGAAGCGCTTGCCGAGTTCAAAGCCCTTGGGTATAAGCTGATTGTCACTTCTAATCAGTCGGGCGTTGCACGCGGAATTGTTACCGAAAAAACTCTTGAGGAAACTCATAATCGATTAAAACAAATACTGGCCGAAAAAGGAGGATATTTAGATAAAATTTACTACTGTCCTTATCATCCTGATGGTGTTATTCCAAAATACCGTAAAGAAAGTGACTGGAGAAAGCCCAATCCGGGTATGTTGCTTGCCGCGGCTGATGAAATGGATATTGACCTTAGCCGGTCCTGGGTCATTGGTAACAGTAGTCGTGACGTCGAGGCTGGTCTGCGAGCCGGTTGCAAAACCATACTATTGGACAACCCTTCCCACGACAAAAAGATTGAGCTGGGGCAAGTAAATCCGGATTACAGGGCTGTAAATATGAAGGAGGCGGTTAACATTATAAAAAAGCATCACCGTTCGTCCCGCCAACCGGATGTCGAGCCTGAACCGACGCCTCCGCCTGAACCAGTCCTCCAAACTGTTGAGCAACCGACTGAGCAGCATACGGCCCAGCAAGCAGCCCCTGAACAAGAAGGTACCGGCCGTGAGACGACCGAACAATTACTCACGAGGATTTCGGACCAGCTCAAGAAGATACAGCGGGCCGATATGTTCGGTGAATTCTCCATAATGAGACTGATAGCCGGCGTTGTTCAAATCATTGTGTTATGTTGCCTGCTGATAAGCGTATGGTTTCTGATGGCCCCCAACAGACAGGACAATTCGGTTCTTATTGCGCTCGCTTTTGCTATGGTTCTCCAAATGATGTCGCTGACCTTCTACATAATGCAGGGGCGAAAATAGCAAGCTGTCAACCCAGAGTCTATTCACGAACCACAACATACAACGAGATGCAAGATAAGAAACACGAGATTTTGGTCTGGCTTCCTTCTCCAATGGGTGACGCAATTCTTTGTACGCCGGCCTTGCGGGCGATACGGCGGCATTTCAAATCGGCACGAATCTCATTTTTTGCCGGACCGGCGGTTCGCGAAGTCTTGTCGCCAAGCAGCTTTAATGATACCTGGCTGGAGCAAAAAAGTAACAACCCATTTGTTATTGCAAAAATGTTCAGGGAGCGTGAGCTCATGCGCGCTGTCCTTTTCAAGAATTCTTTTGCTTCTGCATTGGCGGTATTCTTAGGAAAAATACCTTCGCGGGTCGGCTACGCCCGTGAGGGCCGCTCGCTTTTGCTTACTGATAAGCTTTATCCGCCGAAACTACGCAGCGGCAAATTCAAGCCGATTTCAATGATGGATTACTATCTTGCAATTGCCTCCTGGCTCGGTGCTGACACCGCCGATAGAAATCTCGAATTGTCTATCGACCCACAAGCCGAGCAGCAGGTTCGAGCTAAACTTCCGGAGGTTTTTAGCAGTGAAGGCCCGGTCGTGGTATTCGTCCCCGGCGGAGCGTTTGGGCCCAGCAAGCGCTGGCCCAGTGACAGGTTTGCTCAGACAGCAGACTGGCTGACTGAAAACTACAACGCAACCGTCGTTGTCTCTGTGGTATCGAACCCGGCTGAGAAACAAATTGCCGAAGAAATCTGCGGTTTGAGCAAACAGAAGCTTATTAACTTGACGGAGAAACCCGTAACGCTCGGCGAGTTAAAAGCACTTTTTTCAAGGGCCGACTTAGTAATATCGAACGATACGGGGCCACGGCATATAGCAATAGCGCTGCGTCGAAAGATTATCACGCTGTTTGGACCAAATGACCCGGCCTGGACTGATACCGGCTACGAAAATGAAATCCAAATTGTCGGCGATGCCCCTTGCGCTCCCTGTGCCAGGCCGGTATGCAAAGAAACCGAACATTTGTGCATGCAGGCAATCTCCGTTGAGATGGTTTGTGATGCTGCAAAAAGATTACTGGAAAACGCCAAAACGCACCCAACCTACAAAACCAGGCAAGAATTTATGGAAATTTCAAAATCCTTTTTTGTTGCTGCTGATTATGAAACCGCGTTTCGCGAATTGGGCTTGACTTCTATTGATGCTGTTTTTTCCTTTCGCGCCGGCCGCGACCTAACTAAAAATAATCTGGCGAGGTTTCGCAGCCGGCTGCAATTCGAAATAAGCTCAGCCGGCTCTCCAACCACGGTGTTTTTGAAGCGTTACGACAAGCCGCCAGTTATTACGCAACTTAAAAACTGGCTCGCCGCTTGCAGGCGACTAAGTTGCGCCTATTTCGACTTCGAGGCGGCAAACAAATTATCTGCAGCCGGTATAAACACGCCAAGTACGATTGCTTATGGCGAACAATGGGGCATGCTTTTTGAGAGAAGGAGTTTCATAATTACTGAAAAGATTCCAAGTGCTGAAGCCCTCGAACGAAGACTCCCTGACTGTTTCAAGGAGCTTGTCACATCCGAAAATTTGAGATTGCGAAGGGCTTTTATCTCTCGGTTGGCATCCTTTATAAGAAAGTTTCACGCCACCGGTTACCGTCATCGAGACCTTTACTTTTCACATATATTCTACAGTGACAGCGGCGAATTCTACCTGATTGACCTTGCGCGGGCTTTTAGGCCGACCTTGTTTGCTGAGCGGTTCCGCAGAAAGGATGTTGCCCAAATCCACTATTCGGCCCCAGCTAAGTATTTTTCGAACACTGACAGATTGCGTTTTTATCTCGGCTATGCGGGCCGAGGTAAGCTGACAGAAAAGGACAAAGTCTTCATACGTAAAATAGCAAATAAAGCAAAACGGATAGCGCAACACGATAGAAAGCACGGCAGGCCGGTTCCATTCGCGAGTTGAGGCGTTGCGTTTTACATTCTGTGGTGAATATGAAAGTAGCGGTTGTAATAGAACGTGCAGATATCGCTCTTGGTGGAGCGGAACGCTCCGCTTTTGAACTGGCGGCAGCGCTGCAGGACTCCGGTCTTGAAGCGCACATAGTTACGGCAAAGGGCGATACAAAAGCCAATAACGTTCACATTCTCTGTCGGAACAGTCCCGGAAAGCGCACCTGTTATTTCACTTTTGCAAGCGCGCTGAAAAGACATCTGGCAGAAAATCACTATGACATAATCCACAGCTTTTTGCCTTTCGATTTTGCCGATGTCTATCAGCCCCGCGGCGGCAGCTTCGCCGAATCCATCCTGCGTAGTGCCGCCAGTTACCAGAACAAGTTACTCGAATCTTATAAGAGGATAACTGCTTTTGCCAATTTCCGCAGGACTTTGCTTTTCCGGGCGGAAAGAAAGCTCTGCAACAACCCGGGCGGGCCACTAATCGTTGCGCTTTCGGAGTATGTCGCCAGACAATTCAAACAGCACTATGGCCTCGATGGTCAGCGCATCGTGGTTATACCTAACGGCATAAAAATACACAGCCAAGTTGACACTTCCGAAGCCCGAAAACTTCGCGCACAGATAATGACTCAGTTGGGCATCAAAGAGACAGACGATTCCGTGCTCTTTCTATTCGTGGCAAACAACTTCAGACTGAAGGGATTGGCTGTTTTAATTAAGGCGATGCACTTGACAACAGAGCGTAATGCGAGCTGTCCGGCCTATTTAATAGTTGCAGGCAGCGACAGAGCATATAAGTACCGCAAACTTGCAGGAAAACTTAACGTGCATAAGAGAATGACCTTCTTAGGATTTATTCCAGACATTGAAAATGTCCTCTCTATGACGGATGTTGCCGTCCTGCCCACTTTCTATGACCCCTCGAGCAGATTTATTCTGGAGGCGATTGTGGCTAACAAGCCGGTGGTAACAACGAAGTTTAACGGGGCAACCGATCTATTCATCGATGGTCGGCACGGCAGAGTAATTGATAGTCCCGAAGACATTGGCGGACTGGCTGAGGTTATTACTTACTTCACGAATGCTGACAATATCAAGAAGGCATCGGAAGCCATTGTCACAGACAACCTCAAAGAAAAAATCTCCATCAGCAGGGTTGCCAAACAGCTAATCTCTGTTTATGAATCCATACTCGAAAAAGGCAGACAACAATGAGATTCGTAATCTTAACTATTGGTGCATACCTGCTCGGCTCAATTCCATTTGGGCCGATTATCGCTGTAGCTCACGGCAAAGACCTGCGCAGCATCGGTTCAGGCAATATAGGTGCCACCAACGTCGCTCGCGCCCTGGGTAGGAAATGGGGCTATTTCTGCTTTCTGCTCGATGTGTTAAAGGGCGCAATACCGATGTTGGCTGTCCGAGTTCTTACGGAGGTGTCAGAGCCAACGCCCGGCTTGGTTTCACTCTGGCTTGTTGTCGGATGTGCAGCGATATTGGGCCATGTCTTCCCGATATACATAAAGTTCAAAGGCGGCAAAGCTGTCTCGACCAGTTTCGGCGTGGCGCTGGGTCTTTGGCCTTATTTTACTATCTGTGCTGTGATTGCTATCGCGGTCTGGGCAGTATTTGTGCTAATATGGCGATATATCTCGCTTGGTTCTATGGCTGCTTCAATTACTTTTCCTATCGCCCTTATTCTGACGATAGTCTTAATACCAAGTTGGCATCTCGTCGATCTGTGGCCCTTGTTGGTCGCTGCGATAGCGATACCAATAATGGTGATTGTACGTCACCGCGAGAATATAAAAAGACTCCTCGCCGGAACAGAAAGCAAAGTCTTCACCAGATAGCTTCGGAACTCGTTCTTGGGCCGGGATTTTCTACACGTATTCCCAGTCCTTCAGCCACTGGTAGTTCGGCGGCAACTTTGCCCAGGTTTTGTCCCTCGCGCTTTCCAGCTCTTTAGCTTCAGTCACGTCCAACTGGCGCCGCTCCATAACTGCTTTGGCTACATTGTCCACCTGGTGTCTGCTGACAAGGCCCGGTATCGGTACTATGTAGGGGTTGCACAGGACATAGCGTATCGCCAGCCGCGCTTTGCGGTCGTCTCCCTTGGCATAGGGATTTCCCGGCGCGCTAGTGCCGTCGAACAGTGAGTTGCTTGCAAAGGGCTTAATGCCAAATGCACCCACGTCGCATTTATCGAGGGCATCGAAGATGCTGTCCTTCGGCATCTTCTTAGTCCATGCGGTATAGGGAAATATAACGACATCAATCTGCGGAAAGAACTCAATCATAAACTTTGTCCACCGGCGGTCGTGAGTCGAGAAGCCGACGAAGCGTGCCTTGCCGTCTTTCTTAGCTTTTTCAAGGGCCTTGACAATCTCACAGGCGGTGTCGAAGGTATGTCTGCTGCCAGGTTCCAGACAGGTAATGCGCCACAGGTCCGCATACTCCAGCTTTGTTTGCATTAGTAATTCATCGAGGCCCTGCAGAAGTTTCCCGGCTGTCCGCCAGTTTTCATTACGCGGCCCGTGGCTGCCGTGGCACATCGCCAGGTAGAACTTGTCACGCCGTCCTTTTAACGCCTTGGCGTAGACTCTGACCTCACCCTTCCAGCAGGCGTCCACGTAATTAATACCGACCTCAATGCACCGGCTGACCACGTCGTAACGGTTCTGGGCCAAATCCTGCTTCATCACGTCGTAGCGCTTCCAGTGGCCTCCCAGGCAAACGGCTGAAACCATAAGGTTAGTTTTGCCCAGCCGGCGGTATTCCATATTCGGGTTGTAATTTAGAATCTTTGATGTATCGACCCTCTTGCTCTTCTTAGCGGCCTGCCCTTTCTGGGCCAACACCCCGGCGATTGTCCCCGCTGCCACCAGAGAAGTATTACGAATGAATGTTCTTCGTGATAGCCTGTCGTTCTTCATCGGTTCTCCTTTTCTATTCGGTGTGGCCTTAACATCATCCCCAAAGCACCAATGGTCTGATAATTACCTTTTTCACTATTATATAACCTAATTCTGTCAGAATATCAACAACACGTCCACAAATTTGGATTTATTTCTTTATCAGCTACTCTTCGAAAACGCATTTTGCAAGGCGGCTTTGCGATTTTTTACACGTACTCCCAGTTTTTAAGCCACTGGTATTTTGCCGGCAGGTTGGTCCAGGCCTCATCCATAGCCTTCGCGAGCTTCTTGGACTCTGCCAAATCGAGGTAGCGCCGCTCCTTGACCGCCTTAGCCATGTTATCCACCTGGCGGGTATTAATCAGACCCGGGATAGGTGCTGTCACGGCCGGGTTGCACAGAATGTAGCGTATAGCCATGCGTGCCAGCTTGTCGTTTTCCTCGGCATGCGGGTCACCCGGAAGGTCCAGACCCTTAAACAATGAATTGCTGGCGAACGGCTTGATTCCAAACATGCCCACATCATGCTTCTTTATCGCATCAAAGACGCTTCCCTTGGGCAAAGCCTTACTCTTGGCCGTGTAAGGCATTACGACGACCTGAACAACCGTGGGATAGGTCTCAATCATCAATTTGATGTGCCAGCGGTCGTGCGAGGAAAGACCTGTGAAGCGTACTTTCCCCTGTTGCCTGGACTTTTCGAGTGCGCGCATCATTTCGTCAACTTCCCTGACGGTGTGCCGGCCGCTTTGCTCGTACATGACGATGCGCCACAGGTCCACGTAGTCGAGCTTTGCTTGGCGCATACCCTTATCGAGGGTCTCAAGCAGTGCCTTGGCCGTGCGGAAATCCTCGTTCCGTATTTCTTCTTGGTACCACGAGAAGCCAAAGTACACTTTATCGCGCCTGCCTCTAAGCGCCTCGGCATAGGCCACCACTTCTTCTTTGGTACAGGCGTCAATACAGTTGATGCCGTGTTCAATGCATCGGCTCACAACGTCGCGACGGTTCTTCCGGAAGCCCTCACTCTCTATGTCCGCGCTGAGCCATTCTTTGGGCTTTTTAAAAACGCCAGGTACCATCTTATCAATGCGCTTCCAGTGTCCGCCCAGGCACACGGCTGATACCCACAGGCCTGTTTTCCCAAGCCGTCGATATTCCATGTTAGGGTTGTAACTGCGCGTGCGCCTGATGACCGCACCGACATCAGTACTCTCAGAGGCTTGCTCTGCTTGGGCACTTTGGCTACCCACCGCGCCAACACCCACGGCCAAACCCGCTGCGGCTATAGCACCATCGCGCATAAATTTGCGCCGCGAGATTCTATCAGCCTTCATAGGTTCCACCTTTTCACTAAAGTCTGATAATTAGAGTTCAACATAGACTTTATAACCCAATCCGCGAAGAATTTCAAGACCCTTTTGCTGTATTGCTTGGTTTCTTTGCGATAATCTGCAGAAGGAGCTTCAAATACGGCCTTATGTTGCTGATGCTGGAATAATGCAAAGCAATCGCAGAACAGAATTTCCGGCATTCCGAAATTGGTGCTCTTTGTTTCCGGGCACAAATATAACGTCCTCGGCGCCAAACTCATATTCCTTGCCTTCAAAAACAAGAACGCCTTCGCCTTCAACTATAAAAACCTCGTGTTCGTGAGGATGCGTATGCAAGGGAGTGTGACCGCCGGGTCTCAATTCGAACATTCGCATCGCCATATTTTCTGCCCCATCATCTTTGGCGATAAGCCACCTTATCTCTACGTCCTTTGCTCCTTCCAGCTTTACCGGAGCTTTGGGGACGTCACTGCTTTTTTCTATCTTCATATTGTTCCCTTTTGTAATACAACAGGTTTTAAGTAAGTTTCTTGTCAAGTATTTCCGAGGCGCTCTTTAGGTTTGCCCGGCCAGACTACCTACCGGCTCACCGGCCGCTATTCTACTGTCGACTTCCTTTGATTTTGCTAATGCCCGCTCTTTGAAGGTACTGATATCGGCGCCTACTTTTGGCTCATACTTTCCCATAGCATCGAAAACAGCTCTGGTACCTACCACACTTTTTATCTCGCGTGCAGCGATTCTGTCTCGCAGCTACCTGCAATTCATATCCAACAGTTCACTCGGCATAAACTAAAAGCCCCTGTGCCGGGTCATTCCAATGAGGCTACCTGCTCGGACAACCACTTGAAGCTCGCTTCCGACTTCGCTTCTCCACCGCACTCCAAACAGAGCACACCTTCAAAGCCATGTTTCTTGAAAACCTTCAGACACTCGATGATATTCTGTGCGTTAACTCCCTCCCCTACGTAGACATCACTGGATATTATCCCTGTCTCTTCACCTCGGCTTTCTGAAGCCAGTTCCGGCGCCACATCCTTTACGTGGCAGTGATGCACCTTATCAATCACCTGCGCCAGAAACTCTTGCGGCTGCCATCCCCGCACAAAAGTATTGCCTGTATCAAAGTTGATGCGCAGATATTCGCTGTTGTGGCAGCTAACCAGCCGCTGCATCTTCTCCGGATGATTGGTAAGCTCGCCGTGCGGCTCCAGACACACCGCCACTTTGTGCCGGTCGGCAAATCTCAGAACTTCGCCAAGGTGGTACTTAATAATGGTAAATGCCTCTTCCTCACTCAGACCTTTGGGAAGTTCATCCGAATCCGTCGTGGCAATAGCGTCGACGCCCATCTGGTCGGCAAAGAGAATAGCCATACGCATGTGTTCAATGCAGCGATACGACCAGAGCGGGTAGTGCGCGTCAAGACAACTCACCGTCAGCCCTCGCTTCTCAAGCATCTCCCGAATTTCAAAAGGGTCCTCATACATGCTGATATTCGGGATGAAGCCCTGACCCTGGAAGAGGTCGAACCCCTGCATCATATTCAATTCGGTATATTTTGCGCCAATCCGCGCGACGCTGTCGAAGCAGTACTCCGCGCTTCGCGATTCTAAACGATAGTTGTCAGTATGAATTCCAATTCTCATTTTTGTCTTCTCCTTGAATATATTTCTTAATCAACTGTCTAACAAGAACTACCCGGTGCTATCATCAAGTATCTTCGGCACCTTGAAGAATTCGCCATCCCGTTGCGGCGCATTCGCCAGTGTCGTTTTGGTTCCGAGCGATTCGTTCACTGAGTCCTCACGGAAAA
>Ga0114922_10001848_pt1 | contig 20054 bp, 16 predicted proteins | sample AartaG_FD_100975 | JGI IMG/M metagenome (GOLD analysis project Ga0114922, IMG submission 100975) | Deep subsurface microbial communities from Aarhus Bay to uncover new lineages of life (NeLLi) - Aarhus_00045 metaG | ecosystem: Environmental > Aquatic > Marine > Oceanic > Sediment | place...
GATAAAAACTCTGTTCATTTGATTACTGGTTTCCTGTAAAAATAAGCGGAATCTAGCAGAATCAGAAAATTATTCGGGGCAGGTCTCAGGATGTAAAACAGTATGATTTGCAATTATTTTTTAGGTTTTATTATAATTCATTATATCTTTGCTAAAGTGCTAAAAAGCAATAAAATGTAGAATAAATACAACTGGCACAATGAAAGATAATGATGAAAATGTTAGGTTAAGCAAAATTATTGAAAAGTTAAAGTTCGAAAAAGACACTCTCGAAAAAAATTGCATAGACCTGAAAATTGAACTGGAAGAGGTAAGAAAATCTCTTGAGAGATATAAGCTTATTGCTGACTTTGCGCACGACTGGGAGATGTGGTTTCGACCTGACAGGAGCATTGAATATATTTCGCCTTCATGCGAAAACCTTACCGGTTATGCTGCAGGTGAAATTATCAATAATCCAGATATCCTCGATGATATCATTTATCCGCCTGATCTTGACGACTTCAGGAGCTTTATTTCTGATTCATTGAATTTTGTGGACATACGCCAGTTACTTAATTTCAGGATACTGACACGCACCAAGCAGATAAGATGGTGTGAGATTAAGTGCAGGGCTGTTTATGACAGCAGGGGGAAATACCTGGGGCAGAGGGCATCGGTAAATGATGTTACACGTTTGATGCAGGCTCTTGGCGAAATAAAGAATCTTTCGGCAGATAAGGAATATGATGCCAGGATAAGGGACCGTTACATGAGGGAGATTGAAGATAAAGACAGGGAACTAGTCAGCCAGCTTATGATCCTATCAAATAAGAATGAGACATTACAGTATATAAAAACAAATCTGAATGAACATATAAAAACCTGTAAACCTGAAGAAAGGCGGGTGTTTATAAAAATGATCAATCATATTAACAGCACATTGTTATCAACTGATAACTGGGAAAATTTTATGTTGCATTTTAAGAAAATACATCCGGGTTTTTTCAGCAGACTTCAGGCCAGGTTCCCTGACCTCACAAGTAAAGACCTTAAACTCTGCAGCTATCTTCGACTGCATATGACAACAAAGGAAATTGCAGGGCTAATGAACATTACCCTCCAGAGTGCGGAGATTAGCCGGGTTAGATTAAGAAAGAAACTAAAACTGACACGAAAAGATAATCTTGTTGATTATATATCACGAGTTTAAAGTTAGGTTTTATTTATAATGAACATAAGTAAGTTAGGTAAATAGAGATATCTAAAACTCTGTATAATAGATATTAAAAATAATATTGTTAGGTATCTACTTTATATTGTTATGTTTTTATTAGGTTGTATTTTTGATTTTATCCAGTATAATCAATTATTTTAGCAGGGAAATAAAAAGCAAAAAATAAAATCAAATGCAACAACCTACTTCAACCGAAGTTAAATACAGGAAATTATCAAGCGAGGAGATAGGGCAGTTAATAATGCAGGGATGCACCTGTGATAACTGGGATTTTATTGAAGTTAACAGGCGTTTCACAACTGATACTATTAGAAATTCACATTTCTCTGGCCATATTAAGCTTGGATTTTTTGACAGCGAGGTAGAGCTGTTCGGAGGTGTAGTATTCAGAACGGGAATATATAATGCCTGGCTGAATAATTGTATTGTTGATGATAATGCTTTAATCCATACTGTTAGCAGTTATATTTCCAATTATCATATTGAATCGGATGTTGTAATACATAATATAAATACCCTAGCGGTAAGTAACAGAACTTCCTTTGGTAACGGAATAAGGATTAAGGCAATCAGTGAGGATGGCGGCCGTGAGGTTACTATTTTTGATCATCTTACCACGCACCTGGCATATATCCTTAGTATGTACCGTCACAGGAAGAAGCTTGTAAAGGTAATAGACGGTCTGATAACTGATTATGTTGAATATATTTCAGACAGCCGTGGTGTTGTACAGAGAGGATCAACACTCATCAATTGTGGAAGTATAAAGAATGTGAAAATTGGCCCTGCTGCACACATTGAGGGAATACAGAAGCTTAATAATGGTAGTATAAACAGTTCATATGAGGATCCCGTGCATATAGGTGAAGGTGTCATTATGGATGATTTTATAGTCTGCTCGGGTTCTGAAATAAATGATGCCACTCTTATTTCAAGGTGCTTCATCGGTCAGGGTTGTATACTTGATAAGCATTATTCAGCTGTTGATTCACTGTTCTTTGCGAATTTCCAGGGTTTTCATGGCGAAGCATGCTCTATTTTTGCAGGTCCTTACACTGTCACGCACCATAAATCAACCCTCCTTATTGCAGGTCTCTTTTCTTTTCTGAATGCAGGGAGTGGTTCCAACCAGAGTAATCATCTTTATAAGCTGGGACCTATACACCAGGGGGTAATTGAGCGTGGTGTAAAAACAACAAGTGACTCATATCTTTTATGGCCCAGCCATGTTGGAGCATTCTCATTAGTAATGGGTCGTCATTACAAGCATTCAGACACTTCTCTTTTCCCCTTTTCATATCTCATAGAGAGCAATGATGAAAGTATACTTGTACCTGCCATAAACCTGAAAAGCATTGGTACTATCCGTGATTCAAAAAAATGGCCGAAACGTGATAGGAGGAGAGGACATAATAAACTGGACCAGATCAATTTCAACCTGCTGAGCCCATATACTGTTCAGAAGATGATAGCAGGCAGGGAGATACTGCTTAACATAAAAAAGGATTCGGGTGAGGATGCGGAAATTTATACATGGCAAAGAATGAAGATAAGGAAGAATGCTGTTGACAGGGGCATCCATCTGTATGAGCTTGCGATATATAAATTTCTTGGCAATTCACTTATTACCCGCCTGCAGCAGCAAAAATTCACTGACATGAATAGCCTTCGCAAGGTACTTGAAAAAGATACCCCGGTGGGATCAGGCAGGTGGATTGACCTCTCAGGGCTGATATGTCCTGCTGAGGCCCTTGAAGGTCTGCTGCAGTCAATTGAAAAGGAAAGGATAAGTACTATAGAAGAGATTAATTCATATTTTATTTCAATTCACAATAACTACTATAACTACGAGTGGTCATGGGTTTATGAAGCAATCAGATCATTCATGGGTAAGGATGTTATGAATCTCAGCAGTGAGGAAATTACAGAGATTATTAAGAGGTGGCTTGATGCAGTGCTGACTATAGATAAATACCTGTATGAGGATGCCAGCAAGGAATTCTCACTTCTGAAAAGGACCGGGTTTGGGATCGATGGCGAAGAGGCAGATAAGGAGCTTGATTTTGAGTCGGTCCGTGGTGAATTTGAAACAAACCAGATGGTGATCTCAATAAGAGAGCACATGGATACAAAACAGAAACTGGGGGAAGAAATAATATCAGGTTTAATGTCAATAAAAAATTAAGAAATATGTGTGGAATAATAGGATATACCGGTAGCAGGCAGGTCAGGGACATCCTGATTGACGGTTTGCTCAAGCTTGAGTATCGTGGATACGACAGCGCAGGAATAGCCATTCATAATGGCAGACTGAGGGTTATTAAGAGCCCCGGTAAAGTGAGTAAGCTGGTTGAGCTACTACCACGAAATCTGGAATCTACAACAGGCATTGCACATACACGTTGGGCAACGCATGGCGAGCCATCAGAAATAAATGCACACCCTCATACCTCCGGATCGGGGAAACTCGTAATGGTACATAATGGTATAATTGAAAATGCCCCGTCAATTGAATCTTACCTGGTAGAAAAAGGGTATTCATTTATCAGTGAAACCGATACAGAAGTATTGCTCAACCTGATAGACTATTTGTATGATCTTTGCGGAGGGGATTTACTGACAGCAATGATAAGGTCATTTGAAAAAATTGAAGGAAGTTATGCACTGGCAATAATAGAAAAAGACAGGCCGGGCAGGATAACCATATGCCGTAAAGACAGTCCCCTGATAATGGGCATTGACGATACAGGATATTTTGTTGCTTCTGATATTTATGCAGTGTCTGATTATACTGGTAAATTCGTTTTCCCCGATAATAATGATATTATCATTGCTGACAAGGAGGAAGGAGTGATGACGTATGATGGTAATGGTAAAGAGAAAGAGCTCAAAATATGTAATTTCATAGCCAGGAAGAAGAACCCTGACCGTACAGGGTATAATCATTTTATGGAGAAGGAAATATATGAGCAGCCACAGATTATATCTGATCTGGCCAACTCCATTCTGGTAATAAACGGGCAGTCTGTATCCGGGAGTTCGCTGGCAGAATTAGTGCCTGGTATAAGGCGCATTACCATACTTGGTTGTGGTACATCATGGCATGCAGGTCTTATTGGGAAGTATCTGATTGAAAAACATGTAAGGATACCCGTAAATGTTGAATATGCATCTGAATTCAGGTACAGGGATCCTGTTATAGAACCTGCAGATCTTGTTATATCAATATCTCAGTCAGGTGAAACTGCAGATACTATTGCTGCCAACAAGCTTGTACTGGATGCAGGAGCTATAACTCTCGGAATATTGAATGTCAGGAATTCGACTCTTGACAGGGACACCCATTTCCAGATTTACCTGGACGCAGGTGATGAAATAGGGGTTGCATCCACCAAAGCTTATACTGCCCAGATAGTACAACTTTCAAGGCTTACAGCCTTACTCTCCAGTATAAGGGGTAATGGTAGTACTGCAGGTGATATGAGCAGTGCGTTAATAGGTGTTTCGGCAAGCATGGAGGCAGTATTGGCTAATGCAGACAAAATATCACAACTTGCTTCAAAATATGCTTTCAGTAATAATTTCCTGTTTCTCGGCAGGGGACTCAATTTCCCCACTGCCCTGGAGGGAGCGCTTAAGCTTAAGGAGATCAGTTATATACATGCAGAAGGGTATCCCGGTGCCGAAATGAAACACGGGCCAATAGCCCTCATAGATTTTAATTTCCCGACGCTGGTTGTATTAACAGACAGGGAGAGTAGACCAAAAATGATTTCTAATATCAAGGAGATTAAAGCCCGTAAGGGGCGAGTAATTGCGATTATTAACGAGGATGATGAAAGTGCTGAACAACTTGTTGATGACGTTATAAAGGTTCCTTCTGTCCCTGATATAGTATCACCTCTGATATCAGTAATTCCACTTCAGCTGTTTGCTTATTATGTTGCCCTTTTAAGAGGCTGTAATGTTGATCAGCCACGCAACCTGGCAAAATCGGTTACTGTGGAGTAGTCTGTCATCCTGAGGGAGCAAAGCCCTCCTTCGCCGGAGGCTATGGAGGGCGAAGCGACCGCTTACTATAAGTTTGCTTCGACAAGCTCAGCACAAATCACTCAGAGTGACAGCTCTTAGAATGGAAGATCATCCATTTCTTCGTTCTCAGGTGGCATATCATCGAGCAGCGGGGGAGGAAAATCATCAACCGGGGCATTATCAGAACCGGCTTTTTCTATTCTCCATGCATCAAGATTTGTGAAGTAGCTCACTTTACCGTCTTTCTCCCACTTATTACCTTTTATATTAAACGAGACTTTAACGTTTTCATTCAGGAAGCTTTCGTCGATAATATCTGTTCTGTCCTGAATGCATTGGAATTTTATATAATCCGTAAATTCCCGTCCTGAATTGCCAGCTTCAGAAACCTCAATAACAAATTCTCTTTTCTTGAAACTTTCACCTCTTTGTTGTACGGGGCCTATATCTATTACTTTCCCTGATAATTCAAATGACATTTTTAGTCCTCTTTGTTGATTACATCCAGGAGTTCAACTTCAAAAACAAGTGTTGAAAAGGGTTTAATAGCCTGTCCTGCTCCCTTTGTTCCGTAACCAAGTTCATAAGGAATATAAAACATAAATTTTGAACCTTCCGGCATAAGTTGTAATCCTTCGGCCCATCCTTTGATCAGTGTACTTGGTTTATACTGTGCAGGCTCACCTCTTTGGACAGAACTGTCGAATATAGTATCATTAATAAGTTTACCGGTATAATGAACCAGAACAGTATCACTGATCCCAGGTTTGGGGCCTTCACCCATTTTCAGGACTTTATACTGCAGTCCTGACTCAGTGGTTATTACGCCTTCCTTCTCCTTGTTCTTTTCAAGGAATTCCTTGTTTTCAGCAATATAATCCTTGTATTCTTCTTGGAGTTGTTTTTCCTGGCGTTCCTGCATAACCATCATTATATAACCACCAGCCGCAGCGTCAATAAAAATAGAATTACCCTCTTTTGCATCCAGCATACCTTTTGCCAGGTACATGGGATCAACCTCAATATCGCTCCTTGTCGTGAGGTTGTAATAGATATCCACTCCAAAGGCATAGGCAAGCGAATCATCCTGGTTTTCAAGCTTTAAATTTTCAACTCCTTTATTTGAACAGGCACCTGATATAACTACCAGTGCCACAAGCATAACAAAAACATTGAATCTCATGGAATTTTATTTTTTAGTTTAAAATTTGCGCTAAGATAATATTTTCTTATTTGATTAACAGTTAAAGAAATGTGAAAATTGGTCAGCTTATTTTAACAGCCCGGGTAATATGTCTTTTCCCCGGTGGGCCCTCCGGGTTTTTCACACTGAAACCAAGTTTTCTCAGGTCTCTCTTCAACTGTCCCTTTGCCGAATATGTCACAAAAACACCCTCTGGTTTTATTAATGAAGTCACCTTGGACAATACATCGTATGACCACATCTCCGGTTGCTTGTCAGGTGCAAAAGCGTCATAGTACACTATATCAAAAATCATATCAATATCGGCCTCCCTTAAGTCTTTCTCAATTTTCAGAAGGCTGAAATTATTACTTATACTGCAGGGTATTCCCCATCTGCATTCATGCAAAAAATCAAAATATGATCCTTCATTCCCAGGGAATAATGTACTGTAATTAAGCTTTTTATAAACACTCTCGGTTAAAGGGTATTTTTCAACGCTTACATAATCAACCATCCTTTTATCATTCATTGATTCAAGAAGGGTAAGAAGGGCATTAAGACCTGTGCCGAAACCCAGTTCAAAGATTTTGACGGGATTACAGGCGACTGATTTATACCCTGCCTCTATGAATACATGCTTTGATTCCCTGACGGCACCAAATGTTGAATGGTAATGTTCATCCAGTTCCGGGACATACAGTGTATTTGATCCGTCAGAAGTTGAAATAATTTTTAGCATTATAATATGAGATATTCCTGACCATATCGGTAACTATATCCTTGTCGTCGGGAAATACTCCTTTTTCCACTCTTATGCCTGTCATGTTACAGAGAATCCTTCTAAAGTATTCATGCCTGGGGAAAGAAAGGAAACTCCTGGAGTCGGTGGTCATTCCCACGAATTTGCCCAGCAGTCCGTAACAGGCTACTGTATTAAGTTGTTTTTCAATGTCTTGCAGGTTATCAAGAAACCACCATGCCGGACCGTATTGTATCTTACCTGGCATACACGACTGGAAATTACCGGCCATTGAGGCCATTACTTCGTTAGCGGAGGGGTTCAGATTATATAATATACATGGAGGTAGTTTGTTTTCGCGGTCCAATGAATTGAGTAGTGCAGCAAGGCCCTGAGCCTGCTTTTCATCGCTTATTGAATCAGCTCCCCCATCGGGTCCGTAAATTTTAAATATACGGGTACTATTATTTCTCAAGGCACCCAGGTGCAGCTGCATTGTCCATCCATTCAGGGAATACAGTGTTGCCAGCTCTCTCAATACTGCTATTTTGAATTTACCCGCCTGTTCAGCGGTAATTTTATTGCCGCTGCGAGCTTTGTTAAAGATCTTGCGTATATCTGTAAGTGAAAAATCTGCCGCCGGGAGGCTTGTGAAGGCATGATCGGATATCTTACAGCCATGACGGGTAAAATATTCAATTCTTTTGGCTAATGCCAAAAGGAAACGGTCATAACTGCCTGTATCGGACGATGCAATATCAGCCAGCCCGTCAAGGTATTTATTAAAGGACAGGCTGTCATCTATATTAAGGGCCCTGTCGGGTCTGAAACCTGGTAATACCATAAACCCGGGGTCTTTATCCTTTATTTTCCTGTGATATTCAAGGTTATCAACAGGGTCATCGGTTGTACATAAAACTTCAACATTGAACTTCCTCAACAAACCCTGAACAGAATTTTCGGAAAAAGCCAATTGCTCATTTGCCTGCTCCCATATCTCCTCAGCTGTTGACGGACTTAATAAAATATCAATATCAAAGTACCGTTTCAATTCCAGGTGTGACCAGTGATATACGGGGTTTCCTATAGCATGGGGGATTGTCTCAGCCCATTTCATAAACTTTGCCCTGGCCGGTGCATCGCCGGAACAATACTTCTCGTGTATACCGTTGGCCCTCATTAATCGCCATTTGTAATGGTCATTCTCAAGCCATGCTTCAGTTATGTTATTAAATTGCCTGTCTTTTGCTATATCCTCAGGTGACAGGTGGCAGTGATAATCAATAATCGGAAGTTCAGATGTATAGTTGTGAAACAGGTTCCTTCCGCTTAAAGTCTCCAGCAGAAAATCATTATTAATAAAGTTCGGCATATATTATTTTTTTGTGAATATACTAATTCTGAGGAAAAATCTGATGCTGACATAGTTTAAATAATCTCTCTTATTATATGAGTAATGACTTGAAGGCCATTCCTGTCAGGATGTTCATTTTTTCTTAATATAAAAATGTATGGTCGTCCTGTTTTTTTTACTTTTGTTTGATATTCACTTACCCAAAAAAATATGCATATGGCAATAGATATTCATTTAAAAGCAGCTGATAATATCAGGCTGCTTACAATGGCTATGGTGGAAAAAGCTAAATCAGGACATCCCGGCGGAGCAATGGGAGGGGCAGATTTCATTCATATACTTTTTTCGGAATATATGAGATTTGACCCTGACAAGCCGGATTGGATTCATCGCGACAGGTTTTTTCTGGACCCGGGCCATATGTCGCCAATGCTTTATTCAGTTCTTACATTATATGGAATCCTTTCAATTGATGATATAAAGAATTTCAGGCAATGGGGCAGTGTAACACCAGGTCATCCAGAAGTTGATTTCAGCCGGGGCATAGAAAATACATCGGGTCCTTTGGGGCAGGGACATACCAATGCCGTGGGTGCTGCCATAGCGGAAAAATTTCTTGTGCAACGCTTTGGGGACTGGATGTCTCATACCATATATACTTTTATTTCTGATGGTGGTATACAGGAAGAAATCTCCCAGGGAGCAGGTAGGATAGCAGGTCACCTCGGGCTGGGCAATCTGGTAATGTTCTATGACAGTAATGATATACAGTTATCAACTGAGACGAATATCGTTACATCTGAAGATACGGCTGCTAAATACAGAGCATGGGGCTGGCATGTTGTTACTATAGATGGGCATAATCATTCGGAGATAAGGGAAGCTCTTGATGCATCAATTATGGAGAAGGACAGACCAAGCCTGATAATTGGCAGGACAATAATGGGGAAAGGGCTGGTTGATGATGAAGGTAATTCATTTGAAAAAAAGACCTCTACACATGGTCAGCCAGTAAGCAAAGCAGGTGCATCTTTTGAAAAGTCGATGAGGAACCTCGGAGGAAATCCTGAAGATTCATTTAATATTTTTAATGAAGTAAAGAACCTTTATAAGGATATTATTAACAGGAAGAGGGAACAGGTCGGTTTGTTCAAAAGGAAGGAAAGAAAATGGTCTGAAGACAATCTTGAACTAGCGGCCAGGCTGAATAATTTCTTCTCGGGAAGGGCACCTGATATTGATTACAGCGAGGTGGAGCAAAAGGAAGGTATAGCCACCAGGGCTGCATCTTCAACCGTCCTTGCATTCTTTGCAGATAAAATTGAGAATATGATTGTCTCCTCTGCCGACCTGGCTAATTCTGACAAAACGGATGGGTTCCTCAAGAAGACTTCTGTGCTCAGAAAGGGAGATTTCTCAGGCCAGTTCCTGCAGGCAGGGGTTTCTGAACTGACCCTTGCGGCCATAATGAACGGAGTTGCCCTGCATGGCGGGGTAATACCTGTTTGCGGTACTTTCTTTGTGTTTTCTGATTTCATGAAGCCTGCCGTGAGACTGGCTGCCCTGATGGGACTGCCCGTTAAATATGTTTGGTCACATGACGCTTTCAGAGTGGGAGAGGATGGCCCTACCCACCAGCCTGTTGAGCAGGAAGCACAGATCAGATTACTGGAACATCTGAAAAACCATTCCGGAGAAAGCAGCATGCTGGTACTCAGACCAGCCGATGCAGCCGAAACAACAGTATGCTGGCAAATGGCCCTTGAAAATACAGGAACACCAACAGCCCTGATACTGTCAAGACAGAATATAGCTGAACTGCCCTCATCCGGCAACAGGTATAAGGATGCACAGGGGGCACATAAAGGGGCTTATATTGTTGCAGACAGTAATGGAAAACCTGATGTCGTACTGCTGTCCAGTGGTTCTGAAGTGAGTACACTTGTTGAAGGTGCAGCACTGTTGAGCGAGCGGAAAAATTTGAATATAAGAATAGTATCAGTACCTTCTGAAGGGTTATTCAGAAGACAGGATAAGGATTACCAGGATTCAGTATTACCGGTCGATGTGCCACGTTTTGGCCTGACGGCCGGGTTACCGGTAACCCTTTTAGGACTGGTAGGTGGGAATGGCAGGATATGGGGACTTGAACAATTTGGTTACTCAGCACCATATAAGGTGCTTGATGAGAAATTCGGGTTTACGCCGGAGAATGTATATAAGCAGGTTACGGAATTGCTGTCATCCTGAATAGACGGCAATTATGAAAGAAGAGAGATGGAATAAAAAATCTCGTCAATTTCAGTTGATTCCGGAAGGGCTGCTCTTATTTTCTCAAGGTAACGGCGTTGCTTTACCAGTTCAAGGCTTGGTTTAAAGTTAATATCAAAGATCCATCCTGCCTGGAGCAGCTTGAAGTCGTTCAGGTTCCGGACATTTTTCATGTGTACGGCTTGTCTATTTTTTAAGCCTCTTAATACTTCTTCTGAAAATCCGCGAGTGTCAGGTAGTTCCAGTTCAAGTGCTGTATTTCTTTTCCCGTCCTTCCTGTGATAATAATCTGTGACAACTTTCCAGATATCTATCTTGTCAGCATCACGAAGAAGTTTTGAATAGAAAAGGCAGGTTTCTGTTTCTTCCACTGGCAAGGAAGGATAATTATGATATTTTATCGATCTTTTTATCAAATATTGTATTGTATCATTAAATTGTTTAAGCACCCCGGTCCTTTCCAGTATATCTATACCCAGTTCAGCATGATTTTCGGATTTACTATCCTTGAAAGTTTTATACCGGGCATACTGTTCAAAACGACCTATATCATGCAGTAATGCTATTATTTCAGCCAGCCGCAACTCGTCATCATTTAATCCCAGCTTTTCCCCTATTTTCAGGATCTCTTTGCATACCCTCCTGGTATGATCTTCCTTCAATTCTATATTTTCCTGTATTTCGGGGTCACCTTTTTTGAAGGTACCCACATAGTCAGCAAACCAGTTTTTGATTTCTGCCAGACTTTCTTTACTCACTTTTATTTGCATTCCCTTAATTTTCCTTTTATAATTAGTTATTATCTGCTTACTGGCATTTCCTTAACTCCTATACCCGGTTCTTCAGGCATAATCCAGTGTCCGTCATGGAACCGGGCTCCTGTGAATGGATCGTTGCTGATGAGCAGGGAGCCATCCAGGTCAAGCCATCTTGCGAGAGGCTGTAGCTGTACGGCTGCACTTATTGCCACAGATGATGCTATCATGCAGCCAATCATTATATCAAGATTGAAGGTGCCTGCAATAATGGCCATACGGAATGCTTCCATAATACCACCTGACTTCATTAATTTAATATTGATTCCATTATAGGCTTCTGCAACAGGTAATATATCTTTAGATGTATTCACTGCTTCGTCTGCAATAATTGGTACAGGCGATCTTTCTTTAAGCCATTTAGTTTCTTTAATCATGTTCACAGGCATTGGTTGTTCAACAAGCTCAACACCATTTCCTGCCAGCCATTCAATTTTTTTTATAGCTTCCTTTTTATTTGTCCATCCCTCATTTATATCAACCCGGATTGGTTTGTCAGTAACCTGCCTGATGGTTTTTATTATTTCCTCGTCATTCTTGTTTGTTAATTTGACCTTTAAAATTTTGTAAGGATCAGCTTCCTTGACTTTCTGTTTCAATATTTCAGGTTTATCAAATCCTATGGAGAATGATGTATCCACATATTTACCAGGGTCAAGTCCAAATAACCTGTGAACAGGGATATTAAGTTTCTTTCCAAGCCAGTCGAACAGTGCTATATCAAGTGCTGCTTTTGCCGGTGATATGTCTTCAAACTCCCTGTTTACTTTATCCGCTAATTCATAAAACTTAAATGGATCGGCTTCGAGGTAAAAGGGTATAATTCTTTTCAGTTCTTCAATTGTCCTGTCAGCATTCTGACCTGCTCCTGTCATATGTGAGGCTTCGCCTATTCCCGTGATACCTCCTTTTTCGTAATAAACAAATACATCCTCCTTATAATCGGTGCTTCCACGACTGATAGTCCATTTATGACCCAGATTGAGCTTAATTTTCCTGTAGGTAATTGATGCTTTGCCACTAATATCATTTCCTTTGAATCCTGTTTTATAAGGATATATATTGCTACTGGGAAGGATAATTGAGGTACCTACTAAACCTGCTAAAGCAAGGATTTTTTTTCTGCTTATTTTCATATCTTTACTTTTTAAGGCAGTGTGAAAATACAAAAAATAGAGGTAATGAGTTCCAGGGTTCAAGTTCCGAGTTATGTGTTTCGGGTACTGAGCACAGATCACCGGCTAAAAGGCCTCCGCCCAATTCATAACTTAATTCAATGTTGATCGGCCTTTTGCCACCAGGCAATAGTCCCCAGGAATCCCACAAAAAAGGTCACGGTAATAATAATGTAACTGGCTGGAACCAAATGCATGCCTTTAGTGCCTTCTGCAACGGTGTAAATACCCGGTATTGACCATGGGAAATATGGCCCCCAACCCACCATTGCTACAAATTGTGACAGGATAAGCATTACGATCACAAAAGCAATAGGGGCAACTATCCCTCTTCCATAACCTGCGATAAAAGCTACAGGGGTGCATAACAGCATTGTAAAAACTGAACTTATAAAAAACCTGAATATATTTTCATTAAAAATCTGGGCTGACCATCCTGGTAAATTTATGATATAACCTATGAGCAGACCTGAAAAAAATAATACCATACAAAGAAGGATGCTCCATAAAATAATAATAATAAATTTAGAAACAACTATCAATGCACGCGAAGCAGGTAATGCCAGCAGGTCTTTTATTGTATGATCCATATATTCACGACCAAAGACCCATGAGGTGATAAATCCGAAACCAATAATTCCTATAATAGCTATTATCTGGTTTAAAAGCATAAAATATGCATTCCAGTTATTCTCATCGAATAAAGAAGCTTTGGTTCCTATAAGACCAAGCTTGGATGCAGTGTCAGGATGCTGGGCCAGGAACATTAGCAAACCCATCATAAGGGGGATGAAGACAAAGAAGGTAAATGTTAGCATAGGAACCCTTGATCTGCGAAGCTTTGTACATTCAGTTATAAAAACATTATAAAGACTTTTCATTTTATCCTCCGTTTATTTTTATGGTTCTCAGGAAGTAGGATTCTAGGTTTTCCTCTGTTACCTGGATCCCTGTAGGTGGGTTATTGTTATTTACCAGCAAAGTGGCAATCTCCTCCGGTTTCTGAATTGCGTTTTTGTCTTTGATGATGATTTTATCTCCGATAAGCTTACATTCCTTATAACCATTGCTGAGTATAATATGTGCAGCTTTTTTTAAATCTTTTGCCTGTACTTGCAGGTGTTTTTCACAGAGGGTATCCAATTGATGCTTTTCTACTTCCTTTACCAGTTTACCCTTGTGAATTATACCTATGCGGTTTGCAAAACGTGAGATTTCACCAAGAATATGGCTTGAAATAAAAAGTGTGACACCATGGTTGACAGCCATGTCAATAAACATTTCACGGATGTCATGTATGCCTGCAGGATCCAGACCACTGGCTGGTTCGTCCAGTATCAATATCTCCGGATGATGAATTAGTGCTTTGGCCAGTCCCAGTCTTTGTGCATTACCCTGCGAGAGATGTTTCGCTTTCCTGTTTATATAGGGTCGTAACTGAAGCTTATCAATGATTTCGTCAACAGATTTTTTATCTTTTATGAAGCGTAAGCGTCTTATTATTTCAAGGTTTTCCTTTACACTCAGGTTGGGATAAGAATAAGGTATTTCCACAAGGTAGCCCACTTTTTTCCATAATTCTTTACGGGTTGCATTTACTTTTATACCATCGATATAAGCATTACCACATGATGGTCGTATCATACCCAGGAGCATACGTATAGTTGTCGTTTTTCCGGCACCGTTAAGCCCGAGAAATCCATATATTTCGCCCTTATTAAGATGCAGGTTAAGGTCGGAGACAGCTTTTATATCCCTAAAGTTCTTGGATAAATGTTCGGTGATTATGATACTTTTCATATTATGTTCTGCTAAAATAAAGGTTTTTATCATACATTCATAAACTAACCTTTTGGTATGTAATTATATATTATTATACTCCCAGACAGTACGAGTATATTATTTTAGTTATATTATATTTAAAGTAATACTTTATATTTGATTAATGTTTTTAAATATAAACCTAACAATTATGAAAGTATTAAAATGGATCATTATTATCCTGCTAATAATTGTAGGATTGGTGTTACTCATCGGGATATTCATGCCGAAAGAAATGAAAGTATCGGCGGGTGAAGAAATCAGTCTTCCTGCATCAGCAGTATTCTATTCGGTGGCAACTTTTCAAAACCGCCAGGAATGGGACCCATGGCTGGCAGAAGAGCCTGATGCAAAGGTGACTATCACATCCGAACCTGGTTTTGTCGGATCAGAGTATATCTGGGAAGGTGAAGATCTGGGGAAAGGAAAAATGCAGGTCGATTCTATTGTCCAGGGGAAGTTTATCAAAAGCTATATCTGGTTTAACGTTGATATAGATAAACCGGGAGTTGTTAACTGGGAGTTTGAAGAATCCGATAATAAAACCCTTGTTAAATGGACACTCTTAATTGAATCAAAGAATCCCTTCATGAAACTGATGAATCAATTATATAAAGGAAGTGTGAAGAAAAGTTTTGAAAAGGGTCTGGCCAGGTTAAAGACATTTCTTGAAGAGAAAGGTGTGGAGATGTCACAACTTAGTGATATTAAATTCAAGGAATATCCCCCTATGAATGCAATTATCGCTGAGGGTCAGGGTACAATGGAAGAAATGCCGGATCTCATGTCCAGGTTATTCGGATTGATTATGGAGGCTGTTCAGACCCAGAGCCTGCAACCTTCGGGGGCACCTTTTTCCTATTATTATGATTATGATCAAAGCACAGGGATCACCAAAGTTAAAGCCGGGATTTCTCTGAGCAATACAGGTGAAAGCATGGGAGAAATTAAAGCGGTTGAATTTGAAGGATTTAAAGGTATAAGTGGAATACATACAGGCCCTTATGAAGGATTTGAAACTTCTTATAATAAGCTAATGGAGGAGGCAGAAAAAATGGGATATACACTAACCTGGGAAGCATGGGAGTTTTACCACAGTGATCCCAATACTGAACCGGATGAATCCAAATGGAAAACCGAAATAGTTTTTCCTGTAAAATAGCCCCGTTTAATAAGCACCTGGTTTATGGTCCATAGGATGGTTTTCCTATTTAGATGTTCAATGAGCCATTTTTCATGTTCCTGATTGCCGACATTTCTTTATCTTTGCTCCTTCAAAATAAATGTTTATGGAATTTGTTTTACCGGAAGGAATTAAAGGGATGATATTCGATCTTGATGGAACACTGGCGAATACCATGCCATTTCACATGAAGGCATGGAGACAGGCTTGCCAGAGCCATGGTATGGATATGAGCAGTGAGTTTTTGAGATCGTTTACCGGAACACCGGGAAGAAAGATAGCATATGCAATAATAAAGTACTATTCAAAAGAAGGCATAATTGATCCTGATATTATTGCAGAAAGAAAGAAGGAGAATTTCAGAAGAATGCAGCACCTTGTAAAAGAGGTTAAACCTGTTGCTGATATTGTGCGTAAATATCATGGCATTATACCTATGGCACTTGGTACCGGGGGGCACAATGATACTGCTCTGTGCACTCTTGAAATAATAGGAATGAGACATTATTTTGATCATATCGTTACAGCCGATGATGTAAGCAATCATAAGCCTGATCCTGAGACTTTTCTTAAATGTTCTGAACTAATGGGTGTATCCTCTGAGGAAATAATGGTTTTTGAGGATAGCGACCTGGGAATAAAAGCGGCAAAGAAAGCAGGTATGCATCCTGTTGATGTAAGGGGATGGTACGAATATACATGGTAAGCTGTCATACTGAGTGTAGCAAAGGATCTCATTCACTTCGATATGATCAGACTGACTTAAACTTGAAGGTTTCATTAACCTCATCTGATCCTGACAGGGCAGTTTCAATTTATTTTATCTAATCCAGGTTGTTTTCCTTAATATTAAATCTCCTTGCATATTTTACTTAAATGGTCATCTTTCAGTTTTATATAAACCATCTTTAGCGTAATCTTTTAAATGATGAGGGGTAATTTCAAACTTTAAAATTTTCATGTTTGATTCATAGCTTACTTTTGTAAGTTTGGTGGCGCAAATTTCGCAGTGATCATACAGGAATTTATTAAAATGATGGTATTAATATTTAAAATTGATATAAATAAGGTGCTAATGCGTGATTAATGACACAAAAGCGGGACGTTTTTATAATGCTATGTAAATTTAACCCTCTATTAGCATGAGTGAGTAGCTAAAGAGTGTCAGGAACAAATGGCATGAAAATTTAAACAGGTCTTATAACAGACAATAATATGACGCGTAAAGAAAGATTGATGGCTACACTACGGGGGGAGTATGTTGACCGTCCTCCTGTCAACTTTTATGAAATAGGAGGATTTATTGTTGATCCGACTGACAATGACCCTTATAATGTTTATAACTCAGCTTCCTGGCAGCCAGTATTGAAACTTGCTGAAGAATCGACAGACCTCATAAGGATGATGAGTCCGGTCAGGAAAAACTCTCATTTGTCGTGGGAAAAAATTGAACAAAATGACACATTACATAAACATGTTAATTTTGAATACCGGGAAACGGAAGATTGCAAATTTACAAAGATATGTTATAGTCTGGGAAAGAAGAGGCTCACTACTGTAAGTAAGCGTGAAAAGCATCTTGATACAGTCTGGATAACAGAGCCTCTTATTAAGACGAGAGACGATGTTATTACCTATCTTGACCTTCCTGATGACATATTATCAGAGCATATTGATATCAATCCATTGATAGAACAGGAAAAGATTCTCGGAGACAGGGGTATTGTCATGGTCGACACTGAAGATCCGCTTTGTGCTGCTGCCGGGCTTTTCGAAATGCAGGATTTTGCATTGTTTGCTTATACCGAGAAAGATCTATGCAATAAGCTTATTGAGAAACATGCAAAATATATCAATAAAAGAACGGAAAAAGTAGCAAAAGAATTTCCAGGTCGTTTATGGAGGATTTACGGACCGGAATACGCTATTCCTCCCCTGTTACCTGTTGGCCTTTTTGAGGAATATGTTGTGCAGTATGATGCTCCGATCATTGATACAATACAAAGGTATGGGGGATATGCAAGGGTGCACTGTCATGGTAATGTTAAAGAAGTATTGCCTGCAATAGCAAATATGGGTGCTGATGCAATTGATCCTTTGGAACCACCCGGCCAGGGTAATATAGAGTTGTTGGAAGCCAGACAGCAGTATGGTGACAAAATGGTTCTTTTTGGAAATATCGAGGTGTCTGATGTTGAGAGTTTACCCCCTGAAAAATTCAGGAAATTAGTTAGAAAGGCAATTAATGAAGGCACTTCAGGGAGGGGTAGAGGTTTTGTTTTAATGCCTTCTTCAAGTCCCTTTGGACGTGACCTTTCACAACAAACTGTTGATAATTACAAGATTATGGTGGAGGAGGTAAACAACTGATAAGCGAGGCAAGTGTTTCGAAGGGCTGGTTGCAAAGGAAATTATCGTGGCATTATTCCAATAAAATACTGTAAATGTTAAACCGGGTGAAGGATGGTTATTAATACTCAAGAAAAAGAAATATATTAATGTATATTTAATGTTAAAATAAAACTTAAAAATGGATTTGGGAAAGACCCTTATTCGGAGGGTAGGAAATATTTTGCCTGCAATTATTATCCTGTTACTGCAAACATCACTTTGCCCTTATAATAGCAAAACAGAAGTTCATTCTGTAGAATTCAAAAAAAGTAAGTATGAATATCATGTAAACAGGCTTGAAAGATCATTGAATATTGATGCTGACTGGGGAAAAGTACAATGGGGAAATATAAAAGCTATAAGGTTAGATAATTATATGGGATCACCACCCTGTCATTTTCCTTCCACAGAATTCAGATTATGTTATGATGATGAGAACATTTATGTTATATTCAGGGTAAAGGATCAATATGTCCGGGCAGTAGCTAAAGAAACACATGGAAGGGTTTGGGAAGACAGCTGTGTGGAATTCTTCTTTACACCTGGCGAAGATGTAAACCAGGGGTATTTTAATATTGAGATGAATTGTAAAGGCATCTTTCTTATTCAGTATCATGACCTGAGTAGTCAGGAAGAAGGCTTTGTTGATTTAGATGACTGCAACCAGGTTGAAGTTGCCTGGTCATTAAAGAGAGATGCTACGGATGAAATAAAGGAACCGCAGGAATGGACAGTTGAATACAGTTTACCTTTTAAGATACTTGAGAAATATATGAAAGTGGATAAACCTTGTCCGGGAACTATCTGGAGAGCTAACTTTTATAAATGCGCTGATAAAACATCGCACCCCCACTGGTTAACATGGGCCCCGGTTAATTATCCTGAACCAAAATTTCATTTACCGGAATTTTTCGGATTAATTGAATTTGAGTAGTTTTCAAATATTTCTCTCTGGTATTTGTATATGGACTAATTGTATATAAAAGTATAAATTATTGATCATGAAGAATAGTACAAATCTTTATTACCTGTTATTATTGTTGGCTATAAGCCTGACAAATAAACCATCTGAAGCACAGGGGTTGAATGAGTTTACATATAACGGTACATTTCTTCCGGGGGAAAATATTGTAAAAGAACAGATTCAATTTAACGGGTATACCAATTACTGGATGGATGAATATCGTGAGTGGATACGATATGGCAATTTGTTTAAGATAGCCATTCCCGATGTTGAAAATACCATTGCCCAGAGCAAAGTTAATATTGCAGAGGATCTTAAGTTAACCGGTTTATCCTTGCAGGAAGGTTTTATTAATGGATTGCTTGCCGAAGAATATGTTTCACTTGACCAGCCAACATGGGAAGAATTGGAAAAGAAACTTGAGGAGGGTAATATGCTGGTTTATGTCAGTACTGAATCAGAAACAGGCAGGATACTTTCAGGAAAGTTACCGGGTGATGAGGCCTTGAAAGAGGAATTAAAAAGCCATCAATATAATGCAGTTGATTATAATGAAATAAAAGCTTTTTTTCTTGAGAATGGCAGTAAGAAGCTATTTGTTGTTCTCTCTGATTCACGGGTATCAAGAGATAAAATGAGGGATCTTATTGAGAGCACAAGAAAGCTTCTTGACGAATATGATCTGCACCGCGGATGGTTTGGTGCCCAGTCACTTCTGAAAAGCGTGACATGTATGTTCGGACATCCTCTGGAAGTAATAGGTAAAGGAATGAATGAAGGTAATTCATGGTTTACATTCAATGGTTATATGGATTTTCTGATGAAGGATGAAATGGCCGGATGGCTTGCCAGTGTAGGTAACCCTGTTGTGGCTGATGTTGGTGCTTTCGCCATGTATGGTTGTGAA
>Ga0114922_10001849_pt1 | contig 20042 bp, 23 predicted proteins | sample AartaG_FD_100975 | JGI IMG/M metagenome (GOLD analysis project Ga0114922, IMG submission 100975) | Deep subsurface microbial communities from Aarhus Bay to uncover new lineages of life (NeLLi) - Aarhus_00045 metaG | ecosystem: Environmental > Aquatic > Marine > Oceanic > Sediment | place...
GAGGAGTAGGGAAAATACATTCTATTAAAAAAAATGAGGAAACACACTATTTCTTCCCATGAATTTCGAAATCAATCTCTTTTTTCAATTTTTTGTTTATATAGATCTAATGATCTAGAAATTCGTGTCTATTCAAGGAAGAAATATCGATCATCCGGAGGCAGAGTATAAGAAATTTTTACCCTTAGTTCATACCAAAGAGGGTACCTATATCTTTCATCCTGGATTCATATATCAATCTTTACTAAAAGAGACAAGCATATCTAAAAGCGATGCTCAAAAAATAACAGAGCAAGTGGTTCGATTCTTAATATCGGCAAACTTGAAGCTGATAACTGCCCCTCTTATTCGAGAAGTAGTAAACGTTCATTTGCTTAAAAATGGATTCGAGACAGAACGATTACTGTATACAAGGATCGGACTACCGTTCTATGATTTGAGAGAGATATTAAATAATACTAATGATAATGAGGATGTTATACCTGATCTTATGAATTGGATAATTACAGAATACCATGCGGTAAATAAATTAATTCAAGAAAAACATCGAGAGGAGGAGAAATGAACATTCGAAAAATTGACACACACGTAGTAAAACATATTGCATCGATGGCATTTTGGTATGTGATAGGATTTATCACATTGGTATTAATTACAGAGGGAATCTTACCTATGAATAGGGATTTCGGAAATTGTATGGGAATATTAGTAGATATTATGATTTTCTTAATCATCTTAGCCGATCTTATGGATATCAATAAACCTACAAAACGGGAAAAAACACGCAAATATTGGAGAAAGAAAGATTACTGGGATCTTTAAACCATCTAACTATACTAAAATTTGTCGGAGTCTTGAGGTTTAAATCTCTATAAATCAATTTTTTCTCATGTGAGCAAATATTCTTCTTATTATGATTGGGTATTACAATTCCAAAAGGAAAAAAAAGATACATACGGGATAGAAAGAACTCTTTAGGACTATATCACCCTCAATTTGAAGCATTTCTTAAAGAATGGAAGAAAAAGAATTTTCCAACTAAAGAAAAGAAGGAAAATGAAAAATAATTTGGATATTGAATCAGAGTTAAAAAAAATCGAAAGTAGATTTAATCACTATTTAGACAATTGTAGTAGATTCTATGATAATATCTTTATTATAAAGATGAACTCGTTTCTCTCTCAGTTTCCCTCAAATATCGTAGAGCAATATAGGTGGATGCGAAATGGTGGAACCCAGAAACCGGCTCTCTACTTTCAAAACCTCAATAGGATCATAAAATACCATGCAAAAAAGAATAAGTATACCATAATAAAACCGTATAATTTAGATGTATTTCTTAATTAAGGTTCTGCAACTAACTGTCGAAATTATTAAATTTTCTATATATGAATCCGAGAAAAGTTGTCAAACAACTGGTATTTTTTGCGAAAAGAGAGTTTAAGGAAAAGAAGCCCCTTGCTGTTCAAGTTTTACGAGTAAAAAGTGAGCAGATTTTTACGAAAGGTGGCCCATTGAAAGAATTAAGCGTAAGGCGTGTTGTAGGGGCGTTCTACTTAGTGGTGGTGGAATATAAAGAGAATATCAGAATTTACTATTATTCCAAAAAGGGGGAGCTCTTAAAGGCACAAAATCTTGAGAAAAATAAAAAATTGATGGAAAATATTAATAAATCAACCATACGAGAATTTCAAATTGGTAATCTTAAACAGTAAAGAAAGAAGGAGAGGAGTAATTAATATTACTCCTAGTTGTTATTCTCACGACAGACAAAAAAGGATAGTTCGAGGTAAGGCAGTGATTAAACAATAATTCTAATGAAGGTATATAAAGTCCACCCAAAAAGATCAAACATGACAACTACAAAGGGTTTGACCATGATCCCATAATTGATCTATTTTTTCTCCTAATAATTCATTTCTTGTTTTAACTTCTTGCTCAAATTTATCAAATTTATGCATATCATGATTCCAGTTCTCTATCATTTGTATCGGATATAGCTTACAAAATTTCTCTGCTATATGATTTAATTCGTAGAGTGCTACTTTTTCTTTGGTCTTTGTGGAAAATGTCGCTACGAAAAGCAGGTCACGTTTCTCAAGAATCTTGTACTCGAATTTGTTGGTGGTAAAGCGTAGTAAGGTTTCTTGTAACCCTGTTTGAGCAAAACTATACAAAGCACTGGTGAGTCCTCCTAAACATTGGTCATCGGTGTTATGATGTATGATCTTACTGAAAAGAATCAATCCATATTCCTTAAGAATCCATAAATCTTGTAAATGTTTGATCACGTTTAACCCTCAGTAAAAAAATACCTGTTTTCTTACCATATACCCTTAACAATTCATATATTTTTACATATATTTAAATGTATACTCAAAAATTTCAGATTAAATTGAAGAAAAAAATATTGGTTAATGAGAAGATTAACTTTTAAAAAAATAATTTTTTACCTTACTTTTAATTAACAATTAATTTTATCTATAATTTCAACTAACCCATAAAGCTGCCCAAGAATTTCTCCTTCAGTTCCAAAAATTGGCATTTTTGCTAATTCACTAGATATGATTGGATTAATTTGTGCTATATTTTCTAAGTCTGAAACTTAATCCTATGATCTTAATATATTACTCTTTGTCTATTTAATAAAATATATATAATAAAAGATGCATATAAAAACGTAAAGTAATTACTATTAAAGAGGGACGACTATTGGTCGATTATCCAATTCTTTCAAATTGTGAGATAAAACTTACCAAACTTGTCTACGATATTCAACCATCATGGGCAGCAAATAGCCCCGCTCTTAGAGGTCTGTTTCCTGGCTATTCTGAGATTCCTTATTTATGGATGATTGTGTTTAAAATTGACGGTCTTCAAACAAGATTTGTAATAGAGAAGGTTGGAGGGAGATTTATAGGTAAATTCCAATTACAAGAAGGATGGGAGATACATGTCGATGTACGTCCGGGCTCTCCAGGTGGGATAACAAATGCAAATTTTGGGCATGGTAATATAGGAGGTGGAATGGAATATGGTGATGAGAGAAATATTGAATCAATCTTTGTAACAAATATCGGTTATCCTTTTAAATTTCGATTTGGTGACCTTGTTCCTATACCCTATTCTGTCCCAATATTTGACAAATCGGGTAATATACCCGCTATTATTGGATGTATTACGCTTTTATTCCGGCAATATGATACCCCAAATAGCGCTGTTTTGGAGGGTGCGCAAACTTGTGTTGAAGCAATTAGGGATGGGCTTAATAGTTTGATTGTTGACTTTGAACATGATTTTACAGATTATATCAATCAATTGGACTTTACGGAACCCCCAGAAGTTATACTTCCTACTGAGGAAATAGATGATCTGAAAGCTGTTGTAAAAAGGAGAGTAACACAGGCGATTGAAAGAAAAACAAGAGAAGAAACATCGGATTGGGATAAATTTCTTTATTGGATAGGAGTGAATATGCCGGATGAGCTAGTTGGGATTGGAGATTGGATATGGCAAACTGATGATCTGATAGATGACTGTATCGCAGTTGAAGATACGCGCAAAGCTACAAGATATATTACATGGTTTAGTGCTGAACTAGTTAAAGGCACACAGCAATTTCACTGGCCAGACAGCCCTGATGAAATTCCAATGGAAATAAAGAAGGAAATTTTCGGGGAGTTAATTGCTGAAAAGATTAAATGCTTTATCGCCTCGGCAACATTTGGAAGTGAACTTTATCCGAGATTAAACTTATTGCGAAATTGGCGTGATAAAGTCTATAATAATAATAGAATTGGTCAAGAATTAATCCATCTATATTATGAAAAGTCTCCTTTTTTTGCAAATATAGTGTCTCGGTCGAAGCATTTGAGAATATTAGTTAGAAGAATTCTCAAACCTATTATTAATTCCATTCATCGTCATCATCCGAAATGGCAGCATTATAGAAGTAAGTAATTTTTTTTATTTATAATTTCAAATTCTTCTTTCTCAGCTCTTTTATTCGTTTATATTCTTCTTTATTTTTCTTCTTAATTTTCTTTCTATGTGTCCAATCGTGGCACGGTTTACATATTATTATCACATTTCTATGATTAGACCATCCCACTCCGCCATACCAATTAGTATAGCTCGTATGATGATAATTAGCACTAGCCAAAGATTTAATTTCCTTACATTTATCACATAGAAACTTATTATTTGGTATATCTAATCCTTTCTTTTTCCATTTCTTACGCCTTCTCTCTAACGCCTTTATTTTGGTTTGTCTCCACGCTTCAGTATGTAAAAACCTTCTATACGAGTTTTTATAATTTTTGCCCATTATTTCTCACTTCTATTTAGTTATTTATTAATAAACTCTAAATCTTTTTAATCCTATCCAATTTTCTGGCAGAATATCTCTCTTAATGAGAAATGAACATTTTCTTCGTGATATAGTTCACACTCTATCGTAAATAAAAAATATAACCATTCTGTCAAAGCTACAATAACTTTTCTTAGGTTTGCGATATAGGATTTAAACATACTATCATAATATTTTTTACTTAAGGTATCACCATCCCATAAACTAATGAGGGGAATTCTCCTTATCTGAGCCGATTTCAATCTAAGAAAGATGCGTTGTGATAGATCGTGAGCCTTAAATTTCCATCTTTCAGATTTCCGTTCTATATACCAGAGATCAAATCTTTCTTGAAGAAAAAAGAGTATAAATTGCAATCTCTCAAATTCATCTACTATTTTTCCATTTCTTCCTGAGGGAGTGAAGGGAATTTCGGGGTATTCATACATATCCAAAATATTAATGATTTCTTGAGTGATGTCTTGAACTGATTTTCTCGAAGAAAAGTAAGAGCAAACCATTATTTTCACCTAACTATTGTTTTTACATGATTCGCAATTAACTTCTTCGAATTCTTCCAAATCACTTCGATACACTAAGATTGAACCTCTTCTACCACAAACTTTACAGTGAGTTTGTTTTCTAGTATTATTATCAATATACATCATACTACACATTATTATTAATAAAAATATATAAAGAAAAAATGGCTATATTTTTGTCTTACATGATATACTCTCAAGGCATAATATAAATTAAAACAGAGTATGGAATTTCATTAAAATTTCTTCAAATTGTAAAATGTCTTAGAGTTTGAAAAAATTCAAGCTTTCGCCGAACAGTTTGATAGAAATCAAACTATAGAGCAAGATTTATATATATGTCTATCTAATTTATAAAATAACAAGAATCCGAGAGATTATTAAAGTTATGAGCAAAAAAATGAGAATACCGACCATATGTACCAAATGCAAGTGGTTTAATGTGATAGGGTGTATGTACGATGAGGAGTTAGGGGATGGTTTTAAGCCTAATATTCAGTGTTTCGAACCTGTTAATAATCCTTCGTATCCCCCTACAAGAGAAATTAATGATAAATTCTTTGAACTCTATTACAAAAAATTATATACATTAGAGCACGCGTTTATAACACAGAAAGGAGCATATAATGATGGTTCTGTCTTTATATCTGTACTTGCACGTAGTATCGAACTACTTGAAGAATCTAAGAAAGAGTTTATATCATTGCAAGAAGCATTTCGTAAATATCCTAAGACTTTTGAAGATGGTTTTAATTATTTCAATTAATTCATAGCGACATAAAAAGCTATCATAAGAAAATATCAATAATCTTCCAGCCCCTTGTAAATTATAATACTGAACCATCATTATCTTCATAATTTTCCATATATTCTTACATTAATCACAGGGCAATGGAAGATAAAGAGGTATTAATTGCATATAATCAAGAATTGGGGAGAATCTTTAAGATAGGTTATGGACTGCCAAAAAATCCCAAGAATTATACCTGGCTTTGCAAAAATTGTAAGAAACCTGTCTTTTATAATGAACATTTAAATTGTTTTAAGCATCGTGGATTGAAACCTGAAGGATTCGAACCTGAAACAATTGAACATAAGACAATGAAAGATTATTGGTATAACATCTTTCCGAAATTTAATCCTATCTACAAACGTGAAAAAGAATATTGGTTAGAGGATCAAGTCGCGGATGTCTATTTTGAAACCAGAGAAGAAAAAAAAGTAGCAATTGAATGTCAAAATTCACCGATCACTTCTAAAAAGCTTATAGAACGAACGAAAAAATATGCAAAAAAGGATATTTACGTGCTCTGGATATTTAATGGTTCAGGTACGTGTGTATCTGAGCATAAAGCACCGCTTAATATGGATAAAGTTAGAGTGTTGGGAGTAGAAAAGAGAGTTCAGAAATTATATGGTGGACGAGTGTATTATATGAATGTAAAAGGAGAACTTACCTTCGAAGAACCTTATGCACTTCACTACTCTCCGTATTTTGAAAATCAAGTATCAGAAACCAGTATTTATGGTCATGATAAATATTATAAAGAATTTCAAAGTACCACTCATGGTTATATTTCAACCTATAAAATCGTATATAATGACTATAATGGGTATAAACTTGCACGATTTATGGATAAGAATGTGAGTATATCCTGTACTGAACAACTTCTTATTTGTATAAATGAATATTGTAATAGAAAAATGAGAGAAGATAATCTTGAAGAAGGTGAAGAGGTCAAAATACCGGTGGAATATCTGATTGATCTTGTTAAGGAAGAATTCGGATATTACTTGCCCTATCTCATTCTAAAAAGGTCGAAACGGATAAAAAAAGTGAGATCTGAAAAAGTCTTGGATGATAAGTATCAAGTAAAAGATATAATAACAGTTAAAATCTAAAACATTATAAAAAGGATTTTCTAAAATTGTAAGAAGCGTTTAATAAATATCCTAAGAAAGTGGAAACTGAAATGAGATATTTTAACTAATTCCTTACTATCTTGAAAAGGAAAAATAGGGATTTTAGTATAGATGATTTGATTTTAGATCCTTGCATTTTTGAATGAATTCTGAGCATACTTTACATCGAGAAACATGACAATGCTCGTTCTTTGGCAAGACGCAGAGATGAATAAATGGACATGAAAAAAGATCATTTTCAGGATAATTTCTAATTTCACTTGTCATAATTATTTTACATTTTACCTTGGCCTTTTTTAAATAAAAAAATCAGAATGTAGGATTTTAAAACTCTGGAGGGTGTAAAATTTTTAATTCCTTTTTTAAGGGGTTTTTCTTTAAATGTAAAGATTAGAGTTAAATCTATTTGAATTCAGTAGAAAAGAACAAGAATAAATCAGAAATTAAAAGAAGAGACTTACTTGAAAAGTCCTTTTTCTCTCAATATCTATCATTTTTCTCTAAAAATTCCTGAATTTTATTAATTTCCTGCTGTGAAAACACAGTATTTATTATATAGTTATTAATAATAAATTGGTTCAGAGGTTTCGTATCAGAGATATTATATTTCTTAGCAACATGGCGAACTTGAAATCTGAGTAAAAAGGATAAAAAATGCAAATAGGTGTTATTTATATGTTTTTTGTTATCATGGAGTAATTTGTTAATTTGAGCATTGGCCATTTCTTCATGGGTGATTTCGTTTCTAAAACTATTGAATTTTAATAACTTATCTTCGAGATTTTTGGGAAATTTAAAATTCTTTATTCTTGGTGGAGTCTTGGTTATTCCGTTTTTTCCAAAATTATCTTCATATAGGACATCAAATTGTGTGATAAACCGTAGTACAAATCTAAACTTGTCTGAAACTCCATAAAGTTTTACCCAATCTGGAATTTTGAGTTTTTTCATGTTTGAGTTAATAACTTGTCTGATTAATTCTGGAATGGGCTGAGATGTTTCCTGTTCCTCGATATTTTTCTTTAGTAATTGGAGTAAATCAGAAAGTTCATTCAATATTGTTAATCGTATTTTGGAAGGTCTTGATTTATCCTTACATACCTTATCTAATTCATTCATTCGTTCAAGAATCCAATTTTTATATGCATTCCAATTCGTTTTTAGGGAAGGAATTGGAGGTATGTCTGATTTATGTTCTGGCTTCAATAAAGATGGCTGTGAAGTAGAGGAATCTTGTAGAGGAAGATCTAATCCTAACTTTCTAACAATATTTTCAAAATCTACCTGATCTGATTCTGTAAGTTGATAACCTGATATATTCATCTGATACCATTCTTCCACAAAATCATTTGGAATTCCCTTTTTCCAATGATGATTTTTCAAATACCCATATAGTTTCTGAGGGTTATATAATTCATCAAGCTCTAAGTGGGCAGGATTGACTTTTTTACTTCTATATTCGTGTAATAATTGGATAAACTCTTTTCCAAGAGCTCTATTTGTGGAAATAAGTATTTCATATTCATCTGAAAAATCTTTTAACTTCTTTGGAGTCTTAAATTTCATGTCTTTGGTATCTGGAATATTTATATCATAATACTGGCTGGTAAATTCTAATATTGAACTCCAATGTTTCTTATTATATTCACTCAAAATATCAGGTAAAGTTTCTAAAGTACCAGTTTGATTTAATTCTTTGAATATTCGAGTAGCAGCAATTTTAATTTTTTGAATATTTTCCTGCAAAATATCTTCATCCTGAGAATCTGATATTAGAGAGGTCTCAAACTCTAACTCTTTAGGAGTAAGGTTATAATTTAAAAATTGGTTATTTTTTTTATTGAAGAACACAAATCTACTTCCATTCGCTAAATTACTGATATTTTCATTGGAATTTATGATGCACCTAATACCGTCTAACGCCATCAACTCTTTTACTTTCCCTCTATCCACATTAAAAATAAAGTAAAGAGTGGGATTTTGAGAATAAGAATTTGAGCTTTCAAATTCTAAGATCTCTTTAAGATTATGTAGTGCGGTGGATTCAAGATCAACTATGTTATATCCTGCGGTAAATATCTCTAACCCATGGAGATGCTTTAAATCCACATAGGGAAATACCACTAGATTTTTCTGTTGAAAAAATAAGATATTGAGAAATTCCGGTTGGATAAAATCTGATCCTGTATCCATATTATCACCTTAAATTAAAATTAAATAAAAAAATGGAATTTAATCTTCCTTAAAATAATGAATAATAACTTGAAGTATCAAATCTGTAAACGATTGTACCACATTTTCTCCTTGTAATGCTTCAGCGGGATATACTACCAATGTACCGTCGGGATATGATTCTTGGAGTGGAAGGCCCAAATGTAATTTAAAATCTTTTACTGGAATTGCATCCTTTAAATCTCGTTTATTCAGCTGTATTAAATAGGGAATTTGTTTCGGTTTCGCAAAACTTACCAGCTCTCTGAAACTTCTTTTGTTCTGTTCAATTTTTTCTGGATTAGAATCACCAATAAACATAATGCCATCTGCCCCATCTAATACATATTCACGAGTTGAGAGAAATCTTTCTTGTCCAGTACATGTCACCACATGGCATATAATATTAAATGTAACATCGTGTAGTGTAAAATTGAATAGTAAATACAATGAATCCTCCCAGAGTGTCCTTCCTTCCGTAGTTTCAATAGAATATCCCTTAGTGAGCTTCAACAGATCAAATTTTTCTCTGAGCCTGAAAAAATTGGTGGTTTTCCCACTTTCACCTGGACCCCAATATACGATCTTAAATTGAATCATGTTCTGGGAATCATTAAAATCAAACTCTTCACTCACTTCCACTTCAATCTGATCTAATTTATCTATATCTCTCTGTTCTAATTCCATTTAATCACCTGAGATTTTGAATCTTAAGAAATGGTTCCGATCTTATCTTTAAATATCTGCTTCTTGAGCTCTTTGATATGTTCTTTAATTTCTCTTTCTGGCATCTTCAGAACATTTTTCATGTGCTCGTTTTTCTCGATCTCTTCTTTAATTTTCTGAGCAAACTTACTCATCTGAAGGATCATTACGCCTAAATTTACCTCGTTATCGGTTAATAATACAATAAGAATGTCTCGTTTTCCTTTCTTCTGAAGCTCAATGTTTCCTATGGATTTGACAAATAATCGCATATCACTGTAGATAATTGTGGCACGTTCTAACGATTCAGTTTCAAAAAAATCTTGCCCTTGCCGTGCGACTCCGTATAAAGCTGCTCCAATCGAGCTTAAATCCCAATAATTCAGCTTTCGGTCAAATCGGGAATCGATGGCAATAATCTTTGCATCTTGATCTATTGTTATTAGACCGTAGATATATCCTTTTCGGGTTAATATCCCGTAGTTATATCTAATATCGTCTAACACTTCGGTTATTTTATTTTGGTATAAAACCTTTGGTATATGAGTTAACGTCATTTTTTTCCTTATATTGTAATTTTGTTAGAAGAAGATAATATGAAGAGTATTTAAAGAAAAAATTAGGAGAGTCCGAAAAAATAGATATAAATAAGAATCCAAATAATAATATCATTATATGTCAAAAATCCATTAGTTTAAGAAAATGTCAGAATTTAGTAAATATTTAGATTTAGCACAGAAATATAGCAAAAAGAGGAAGTCTAAAAAAGCTATTGATAATTGGAAGAAAGTGGTTCAAATAAAGCCAGAATTTCAAGAAGCATGGATATTAATGGGAGAAGAGTATGAAAAAATTAATGATATAAAATCGGCTCTTAAATGTTACAATAAAGCGTTAGAATATGGGCACATTTATGAAGCAAGAGAGCATATACAAAAACTTGAATCGTCTAAGAACAAATTAGATATAAAGAATTTAACAGGTGCTCAAAAAAAGAGAATGTCTCAACTTTTTGATAAGATGACTGGCATATTACCCACACCAATTCCTGGAATAGCAATGCAAATTGCATTTCCCGAAACAAAAGCTAATGTAAACATAATTAGAGAGGAATTGTATAAGCAAGGGCTCTTAGAATTAGCACAAGAGAATTATGACAAAGCATTAAAAAGCTGGAAGGAATTCTCTCTTAGAAGACCGGATTCATTTGAAGTGTGGAGTGGGTTGGGATTAGTCTATCTGAAAATGGGAAAGTATTCCGAATCTATTAAGGTGATAGAAAAAGCATTAAAAATAAATCATTCAAATCCGTTAGATTGGGAGAGATTAGGAATCGCAATCGTTTTCGATGCTCAAGAAAAACATGGGGAAGATTATGTATTGAGACATGTCATGCCAAAATCCATTGAGTATTTTGAAAAGGCATTAGAATATAGTGATCCGAGAAGGATTGACCTATTGCATAAAATAGGCATCTCTTATGCGTCTATAGGCAAATTCAATAAAGCTATTGAATACGTGGAGGAATATTTAGAGCAAAAACCAGATGATATCGAAGCGTTAAAACATCTTGAAGCGTTAAAAGAGCAAGCACAAGCATTTAGTAAATGCGTAGAATGTGGACTTAAAAACGCAATAGGAAGTGAAGTATGCTCTAACTGTGGGGCAAACTTACTTGATGATATATTTGTGGCAAAGGCATTATCTACTCCTTTTCATTCTAAGGAAAATGTAAATCTTTTTGATAAAGGAATGAATTTCATTCAAAATAGAGATCCACAAGCTGCTATTAAATGCTTTCAAAAAATTCTTAAAAATGAACCGAATCATGCGGTCACATTGGAGAAATTAGGACTTGGTTATATCACAACCAATCAACCCCAAGAGGCAATAAAAACCTTTGAAAAATTACTCTCGTTAGATCCCGATCAAATGATGGCCCTAGACAATCTTTCTAATTTATATTCTCAGACAAATAATAGTACCAAATTACGCAACATTATAGATAGAATATATAATGCAAAGGACAAATATACTAACTATATAATCCAAATTGGAAATGAGTTTGCAAAAGAGGGAGGCTTCAATTTTGCGGTGAAGTATTGGGCAAAAGCATTTACCTTCGATCCAGAAAATAAAGACTTAATCAATAAGTTAGAAGGAATTATGCAAAACCAAGCTTATTGGAATCGAATTCCACCCCCAGTCCAAGCAACAGTAAAACAGTTACTCTCCACCTCATTTACTTACATTTTGAAAGGATATAATGTTGATATCGATGATATAAAGGCGCATAGGAAAGAACAAGAAAAAAACTATCCCGGGTCGGCTACAGGAGGAAAAATAGAAAATAAAGAAGTAGGCAATCTTTATAATAAAGCAGGGTCACTGAAAGAAAATCAAAGGTATTCAGAAGCTATAGCCGTTCTACTTGACGCCGTAAAATTAGATCCTGATGTTCCAATCCTTTATGAGCAAATAGGAGTCAATTATCATTTAAACAAAGACACTCAAAATGCAATAAAATACCTTGAGAAATCAATAGAGTTAAATCCCTATCAAGTATTAGCATGGGAGAATTTAGCTGCTATCTATAATAATCTCGGAAACACCAGAAAGGCAGAGGAAATACTTAGAAAATTAAACAGTTTTGGTCCTATGTACGCAAATTATATGATTGATAGTGGGAAATCGGCGTTTCGAAAAAATATGATTCAGTCGGCAGCACTTTGCTGGGGAAAAGCATTAATGGCGGATCCTAATAATAAGGAGGCGCAAATCTATTTAACAATGCTCAAGCAACGCTTCACATAGATTAAAAAAAAATAGATATTATTAAAAGTTTTTATGACAATAACAACATATAAGTTGAAAATCCTCATAACATTATTATTCCTCCGAAATATCAAATTCTTTTTTATTTCTTTTTTTCTTTAAATAAATTCTAACTTCAATGCTAATATATGATAAAAAATTCAAAATATAGTCAGTTCTTCCCTTATCCTTCATTTCGCTTAGAACAAGAAGAGATTATCGAAAAAATTGAACGCAGTACGAGGTTAAACAAAAACACCTTACTCGTCGCACCAAACGGAACAGGAAAAACTATTATGGCTTTAAGTGCTCTTCTTCCAGTAGCTTTAGAACGAGGGTTAAAGATTATCTATATGTGTAGAACCCACACTCAATCTGATAGAGTTATTAAAGAATTAAAGAAAATTCATCATACGTGCCCTAAAGGAAACTTAAGAGTATTTGGACTTTCGATTCGTGGAAGAAATGAGATGTGTCTAAATAATACTCTGCTACGACTTAAAGCAAACCCGTCTGAAGCGATGGCGATTTGTAAAAGTCTGAGAGTAAATAAGAATTGCGCATTTTATCGAAATATAAAAACATCTACAAATGGCTTCAAAAACTTGGATATGTATCAATTTACAGAACCTGTAAATGCTGAGGAATTAATTAAATTATGTAAGGAAAAACGCTATTGTCCTTACTTCTTGTCAAAACGATTCTTAAAAGATATACCTATTATCGTGTGTAACTTTCAATGGATATTTAATCCGGATATCCATTTCAGGTTTCTAAAATTGTTAGATACGAGCCTTGAAAAATGTATTCTAGTTATTGATGAGTGCCATAATATCATCGATGTGGCCACACAAGTAAATTCTGAAAAATTAATTCCTTACTTCCTTACATCATGCCTAAATGATATGTATGATCTCAGGCTATCTGAAAAGTATGTTCAATTTGTGAATTTCCTAAAAAATCATTTGTCACAAAAAATACGAGATTTACGTTCTGGAGAATATGCAATTAACGCTGCTGAGTTTTTATCAAACCTTTGTAAAAGATTAAAACTTAAGAATTTTTCAGAGTTTCCCATTTTTTTAATGAATTTACTTACAGAATATGACAGCAAAAAAGAATCACTTAAAAAATCTGATAATAAAGAAGTATCAAAAGATAATATCAAGTATTTGGTTAAGTTCTGGATGAGATGGAGTGAAAAGTGTGATTCTAAGAAATTTTTCTTCTGCTATCATGTAAAGAAGAGTGGAAGTAGAAAGTTTATTGCCATGGAAATCGTGGCATTGGATCCTCGGGATATTACCCTACAAATATTTAAGAAAAGCTATGCATGTCTAAATCTTACCGGCACTGTAAATCCCTATGTGTATAAACATTTGACGGGATTACATTGGAAAAAAGAGGGATATACTGAAATAATTGCTCAATCTCCGTTTAACAGTCGTAATATCTTAGCGCTGATTACTGAGGGGGTGAATACAGCAAAAGATAATCGAAATCCCTTCATGTATCGAAAAATACTTGGAAAAATAGAAGAAGTAGTGGCAAATACTCCTGCTAATATTGGTATTTTTTGCGCTTCCTACACTATTCTAAAAGGCTTAACTGATAAATATCACCAACCTGATATAGAATCCATAATCCGAAAATATGGGAAACGAGTATATATTGAAGAATCGAACATTTCTGCTTCTCAAAATAGTAAAAAACTTGAAAATTTTAAAAAAGCTTCTAAAGAAGGTGGTGCTGTCTTATTAGGAGTTTGTGGAGGGAGGAATTCTGAAGGGGAAGATTATCCGGGTGATTTTATGAATGCAGTAATCATTGTCGGAATTCCATATCACCGACCTACACCACGAGTAGAAGCGAAAATTAAGTATTATAATAAAGAATTTCATAACAAAGGGTGGATGTTTGCTTACTTAAATCCGGCAATGCAGAGGGCAAATCAAGCTTCGGGTAGACCGATTCGTAAAGAGTCAGATAAAGGGGTTATTGTGTTCATGGATGACAGGTTTAAAGATAAGATGGGATGGATTTCAGAGTGGGTAAGAAAAGAAATAAAACTTGTTCTTGATAAAAAGGGAATCTTAACTAATAGTATAGGAAAATTCTGGAGAACCTAAATTATCTTTAATTTTTCTTTAAATATCTAGAATTCAATTTCTAGATAAAAAATGAGATGAGGAATTATTACTGAAAACCAAACTCAGATTAGTATTTTATTCAAGGAAATGCAAGAATATGCGAATAAACAGGATGACGATAATATTTTAAAATATATGGACAGAATTCTTAAAACCACGCCTCAAAATGCTGATGATTGGGAGAAGAAAGCGTTCGTTTATAAAAACATGAGAGAGCTGAAGAAAGCTGTTTCTTGTCTAGAGAAAGCTATAGAATTATCGCCTAACAATTCCGGTTACTACGAGAAAACGGGTAATCTACTATCAGACCTTATACAATATGAAGCTGCATTAGGATATTACAATAAAAGTGCTGAGATCTCTCCTGAATGTGGAGCTTATTGGAATAATCTCGCGTTATGTTATGACAATTTAAATGATTATAACCATGCTAAAAAGTATTATGAAAAGTCAATCAAACTAGATCCAACTATTCGTACTGTATGGTATAATCTAGGGGAATTATACCTTAACAATAATGAAATTGCGAAAGCAAAAGAATGCTATGCTGAATTGATCAAAAGAGATACAGAGAACGAATTTCTGTTAAAAGTTGCTTTATTCTATAAGAAAATAAATGCTTATAAGGAAGCTACTAAATATCTCCAAAAGCTTGTTGACTTAGAACCTGATAATGATGAAGCATGGTTTCATTTGGCTCATTCATATGATCAACAAAGAGCCTATGATTTGGCAATAGAGTCATATAAGAACTGTGTAAACCTTAATCCTCGGAATTATTCTTCTTGGAATAATTTAGGGCTCATGTACGCTCTCAAAGAAGACTTTAAAGAAGCAATTAAATGTTATAAAAAAAGTATTCTCATAAACCCAAAAAGTGATATAACATGGGAAAATCTTCAACTTGCTTATTATGGAGTAGAAAAATTTGATAAAGCAGAATTATGTAGAAAAAGAGTAGAGCAGTTGAAAAATGAGGATGACGAATTACATGAAAATAAAACAAGATCTAATGATGAGAGTAAACAATATTACATCTGAAAACAACTGAAATCTTAACTCTTATTTTTTTTTAGCTTATATGTACCCTAACCAAGAACTTCAAGAGTAGATTTTTTCGTAAAATTAAGCTCTTTTTCATTTGTATATGAATTTTCCTTAATAACTATATTAGATAATTTAACCTTATCTCCGTCGGTAATCAATTTTACACACTCAACCGCCTGAAGTCCCCATATAGTGACTTTAATTGATGCCGACTCATCTGATAGCACCAATTTAAACAGAAAGGACTTATCACCATTCTTTAATGTTAGTTCCTTAAAAAATTCGACCTCAACTGTTCCGGTAATGAATCTAACAAATCCTTCCTTTTCATAAAGGCTCTGAACAGTCCATTTAGATTTCTTTTCTTTGCTTTCTCGTACAGGCGTGCTCGAAGGTTCTGAGGACTTGTTCTCTGAGACTTTTAATTCTACAATTTCATGAATTTTCACATTTTCAGGGGCTAAAATAATATTTCCTTGTCTCCCTAGATGAACTTCTAAATTCCCGTCCCTTCCCTTCTTTGAATATGCTCCAACTACTTGAATTATCTCACCCTTCTTAAAGAGCTCATTTTCCATTATTTCCACGCTTTCATTCCACAAGACAACTTTTATACAATCAGAGTTATCACAGATCTGAAATGAACCCACACGTCCCGGAGTATTATCTTTCTTTACAAAATCTCTGACCTGATACACAGCCTCCACTCGACCTGCTATTACGATATTTCTCAAATTTTCCAGAACTGAGGAAATCGGGATAGCAGAATCGTTATAATCAATGACCTCTTCAGCTATATGATTTAAAATCTCCTTATCTTCTCTCGAATCTACATCGATCCCATGCTCTTTTGCAATCAAGTATAAGATAGCTCGCTTTGTCATAAATCCTTGAAATTCGGTCTCTTTTTCGTTTACATGTTTGGTGAGTTCCTTTTCACTGATTCCTGAGTTCAATAAAGCTTGATATATCTCTTCAGCTCGTTCTACCATTTTTTTCACATTCATTTATTTTATTCAAAATTAAATTTTTGAAAATTAAGTCCTTTTTGTAATTTACAGTTAATCCAATTTTATTTCGCGTTCTATGAAAGGCATATGCAGAACAGCTACATAATACTCGGAGGTTAGATTGAATGATTTTACACTCAGAACGAGAAGAGCAATCATCTAAAAGGTCAGTAACAAAAACCACCACTGCGACTTGAGTCATGATTTGAGGCCTAAAACATAAATGATCTAATTTCAGCTGCAATCTCCTTGCATTCTCTCTTGCCCTTCTATAGTCGAAAACGGGAGCTAATCGGTGAAATTTATGTAAATATATACGAACCTTTATTCCTTGATGTTTAGAAGTAAGAAGGTTAGCATTCTGTTTAAAGAACTTTCTAATTCGTACAAGGTTAACCAAAAAACGAGTAATAAACCTATAAACTAACACTCTTGGAACGTTTAAAGCTTTACTTATCTGAATGTACTCGGAATCTGTGATTGCACGTATTTTTTCCTTAGAGGTAACAAACCCGATGTTCCTGAAAAGATAATCCAATACAACAAGGCGAAGTGCTTCTGTGTCTTTAAAATATTTTGTATAATACTCGTTAACATCCTGAGCCTCAATATCTGGCTTCTTTAGAGTCTGAGTCATGATTTATCCAATGATTCTATTTAATCTTATATTATGAATATAGCAAGAGTATTTAAACAAAAAATATCAAATGATGAGAAGGTGAAAACTTAAATCTAAAAAGTGATGATTATAAAATGACAAAAAGATGGTTTGTGTCCGGTGTAAATCAACAGTGAACGTAATACCGGTTGAGAGTGACATGTTTAACGAGGAGGCTAATGAAGGGAGAGTTCTCGAATCTAATTTATGTGATAAATGCATAGAAGACTTTTCAGAAAAATATTGTACGTGGAATCAAAGAAAGTTAATTAGAAAAAAAATGTGTGTGGTATGTATGGCAGAAGCAAATATAAGTTCATTTACTCTTTTTTATGCTGATGATGAAGCTGAAATAATAGTGGAAAAAGTAAGTGCTTTTTGTGAATCATGTCTAAGGGGCGTACTGAAGGAATACTTCCAATTTGAATATGGAAAATCTGATAGATATATACCCGCAAACGTTCGAAGTGAAGTATGGGAAAGGGACGGGGGTAAGTGTGCGGAATGTGGCAGCAGAGAGAAGTTGGAATTTGACCATATAATCCCATTTAGTAAAGGAGGTAGTAATACCGCGAGAAATATTCAACTTCTATGTGAGTCATGCAATAGGCAAAAAAAGGATATAATATAATTAAGACTATTTAAACAAAAGAATTAATAATTAGTACAAATATTGTGGAAATTGTGGACCTGAAGAAAGAAGAACAAAAAAATGTTGAGGTAGAGGGTACTTTTGTTTATAAATACACTTTTACTAATCCTATCAGTGATGTATTTGAATTATTATTAGACTTACCAAGTCTATTATTTTATTCTTTTGAAGAAACTAATGATTCAACTGAAGATACTAGATTAGTTAAATACGCTATGCTTAGCGAAGAAGCATTATATAAATTTAAAATTATAGAACAAAAACCAAATAGATTAATTATATATGATTATGATTTTATGGGAACTATGGTTGGGGAAAGAGGAAGATTGATGCTTAAATTTCATGAGATCTCTAATGAAAGTGTAAAATTAATTGTACAGCATCAAATTATTGATTCAAAATCTAAACGATGGGAAGGAGAACACAAGAAAAAAGTTGCTGGGCTTCCTCCAGGGTACCAACATCTTTCAAGGAACCCATTCAATGTGCTCGAACAAAACTGGTTAGGAATGAACTTAGATAAGAAACTAAAAAGACAAGATATTAGTAAAATATTTGTAAGGTGTAAAGGGAAAAGAATTATAGTTGAAGAGGGTAGCCTTGCAATTATGCAAGGGTTCACTCTAGTCTTAGATAACCTTGGTATCATTGATATAAAGAGTGAAGTGGAAGGACTTGAAAATTTCACTGAATTAACTGACTTACATCTTAATGGTAATAATATTAAAGAGATTACAGGTCTTGATAAGTTGGTAAATTTGAGAAATTTATATTTGAATGCTAATAAGATCGAGTGGATAAGCGGATTAGAAAATCTTTCCAAATTGGAACGCCTTTATTTGAGCGGGAATAATATTCAAGAGATAGAAGGTCTTGAAAATCTCACCAATTTAAGGATCCTACTCCTTAACGATAATAAAATCTCCAATATAAGGGGAATGGAAAATCTTGCAGCTCTTCAACATTTTGAAATTATAAACAATCCAGTTCCTGAAGATATAATAAAGGATTTAGGCGGGTATGCAAAAAGCTACTTTGGTAAAGAACTGGATCATGTACGATTTCCGCAAAGATTTGTAAGATATTGTCAAAAACCAACCTCGGAAATAGATTTAAGGGAATCTGAAAGAAAAATGGAAGAAGAAGCATTAAAGAGGAAAGTAGATGAAGTTCTGAGAAGTTCCCAAAAGATTCGCCTTAGTATGTTTCGGAATGCGTTAAATTTAGATAAAAGTAAATTTGATAATAGAATATTAGAATGGACCAAAGAATTTAATTTTACAATTGATGGAGATTTTCTAATAAAACTACAAACCGCACAAGCTCCTGAGTTAATAATGGAGACAAGTTGGGAAGATAAGAGTTGTCCAGCTTGCGGAAAAAGGATAGTCGATACCCAACAAAAAATTTGTGAATTTTGTGGTACAGAATTATAAAAATTTCAAGAATAAGTAATTTAACTTTTATCTAATTTTCAGATTCGTATTTAATCTAATGTTAATTGGATTTTTTTAGGCATTTTTTTGTTTGTAGTAAAGAATTTTCTACATTTTTCGTAGTTTCTTCCCAATTTTTCAAGGTTATTCATTACTCGGTCTTTATTTAAATGATGTTCCTCACACATCAGAGATTTTGCTCGTTCTTTATTAGGATGATTCCAAAGAATATTATCAAATTGAGTATTAATTTCAGGAACCAATATGATTTTTCTTACTTTCTTAATTAGTTCAGGAGTAAGCGCGCTAAAATTAAAATTCTTCCTTTCATTTACTATAACGGATGCTAAACCCTTATATTTCCTAATAAGAGTTAATGCTTTTTTTGGTCCAATACCCCTAATCCCTGTAAAATAATCCGAACCTTTTTTAGGTGACAAGTAAATCTAATTACTCATTAAATTTATAAATACAAATTTTTTAAATTATTATGTGAAATATCATGACGATAGAAGGTTGGATTCATCCTGTCCATACAGAATTCGA
>Ga0114922_10001850_pt1 | contig 20035 bp, 20 predicted proteins | sample AartaG_FD_100975 | JGI IMG/M metagenome (GOLD analysis project Ga0114922, IMG submission 100975) | Deep subsurface microbial communities from Aarhus Bay to uncover new lineages of life (NeLLi) - Aarhus_00045 metaG | ecosystem: Environmental > Aquatic > Marine > Oceanic > Sediment | place...
ATCTTTTCCGAGTGTTTCCCCTAGCATGGTGCGTATCGCCTGTTGCCTCTCTTTGTGTTCTGCAAGCACCAGGATAGACGAGGGCGATAGGGCTATGGTGCGCCTGCTCTTTTCCGACTTCGGTTGTGTGAATATGTAACTACCATCCTTCAAGTGGTGTAATGACCGGCAGACATCGATTTGCTGAACCTCGACATCTCGCCACTGTAACCCCAGCAATTCAGAGCGTCGCATCCCGGTGAATAGGGCTGTGTGGAATAGTGCGTAATAGATGCTATCCTTAGCGGTATCAAGGAATTGTCGGACCTCGAAGTCATCCCAAGTCTGCATTTCAGTATGGCCGTTCCTCGGCACGTCCACGCCATCGGCTGCATTGCGATATAACATTCCCCATTTGACGGCTGTCTGCAACGCCTTGTGGATCACGGCATGGTGAAATTTGATAGTCTCAGGCTTAAGCCCCTGGTTTCTTATGGTTGTATAGTGTTTCTGAATGTGCTCAGGTTTAAGCTGTGTGAGTGGGATATCCCCCATTTCAGGAATGAAATACTTCTTGATAACGCCAGCGTATCGCTCATAGCCACGCGGTGATATGTTGGGCTTGGCGTAGTCCTGTAACCACCTTTCCAGATATTCAGCAAAGGTTGTCTTGCTGGGTTTAATGAACATGCCAGTATCAAGTTGGTGCAATAACTCAGTCCTTTGCCGTTCAGCTTCCTTCTTTGTCCCTTTGACAGTCTGCCAATGGTAGTTGTACTTCCCGGTGACGGGGTCCTTGCCTAGACTGATAAAGATGGTATATGAGTTCTTGCCGCGTTTCCTGATTCCGTTCTTCATTATTTGCCTCCTTTCCCTTTCTTTGACTTTGATTTCAAGTCTTTGATGAATTCGTCACCGTATATCGCCTTTACGATTTCTATAGCCTGTTCACGCTGTGAGGCAACGGCATGTTTTTCTCTGTATATTAGGGGAGAAAGTTCATCAAATGTCTCTTGAGGCATTACGGTCGCTAGTGAATAGATGAGGAATGTCGTACTTGCCGACGAAAGCTGGGGTGTGTCAGTCAACTCTCCGATTAGCTCCAATTCAGCGCACACACTAGCTGCATGACCAACAAACCTCAAGTCCTCTGTCATCCTAGAAAATTGGGCAATCCATTTTGCCTCACGAATAGTAAGCGGCGGCGAATTCGAGCTTGCCTGCATCTGAAGCCATATTCGGAACACCTTTGGCAACGCTTCAGGGGGTAACGAGTCCTTCCCTAGTGTATCCAGAGTCCAGGGTCTATCCTCAAGGGAACCAAGCTTCTCATTCTTGCGGATCGTGGCTAACATCCTTTGAACGCTGCTGAGGCTAGGAAAGCCTACCGGTGACCCAGGGTGTTTTTTACGCCAAGCTTTTTCTACCTCGTAACGTACTTTCGGTGCCTTCCAGTCTGGGTGCTGGCGATGCGTTCTTGCGATAATAGCTGCGAGCTCCGGTGTCACTATGGGTCCCTTTGCCATTTTTGCCCCCTATACACTTTTTGTAGCTAATTGCCCTTCGCTAAGCGAACTCATAAGCGAAGTTCAGGTTAAGCGATATCCACCTTAGCTTTACTAAGATTTGACACTCTATTACCATGTGCTTAAAATGGTAGCATATGACAAAAAGGTTGTCAAGTAGCATGTAGGAGGTAGACATGAGAAATCGCTTAGCGGAGGTAAGAAAAAAACAGGGCATAAGCCAGCTAAGGCTCGCATACCTCACAGGAATACAGCCACCAGAGATTTCCAGGATTGAGACGGGGCGACTGAAGCCATACCCTGGCTGGCGAAAGCGGATTGCCCGGGCTCTTAAGGTGTCCGAAGCGGAAATATTCCCAGAGGACGAAAATGCAGACTAACGAAGGCAAAACAGAACGGCTCACGATTACGGTCGAGCAAGCCGGGGCAGCTTTAGGAATTTCCAGGGCCACAGCTTATATGCTTGTGAATACTGGACGGCTCCCGGCTATTCGGATCTCTGACCGGCGAATCATTATTCCCAAGAAGGCGATAGACGAACTGTTAGCCTCGGCCAGCAAGCAGGATAGCTAACACATGAGGAGAAAAACACTCCTTCCCCGGGAGGTGCGCGATGAACTGTGAAGAATGTAAGGAAAGATTATATCCTGAGGACCCCGAGGTGGGATACTGCAACCCTCACACAAAGAGATACTTAACGCCACTTTGCCAGGGTTGTTCTAATGCTTACCAGAAAGAGGATGATGAGGTAGCTGACCGGGTGAGCAATCTTGAGGCTATCTCAGCACAGGCGGGGAGAATTCCGAGAGAATATCACAGGAGATTACAGCAGCTACAAGGGCAGACAATCTTCCTTCAAAACAAGGTATATGAACTGGTCGAAGGGAAACAAAGAGTTAAAAAACCTGGCTATCAAGGGTTAAAGGTTGGTGGCAATGGAAGTTGAACCTAAAATAGACGAGCTGATTAACGGTTATCTTATTACATGGCCAGCACCTTGGTACTTATCTGCCCAAGTTAGCCGACTCCGGACTCCGAGGGACGGTCAAGTCCGGGGAGAGCTTGAGATCAGACACACCAATGGCACGAAGGAATCTGTCCTCTTGGTGCCGACACAGTTCAACTTTAGCTCTGAGCTGACCAGGGCAAAATTTGCCGAAAAGCTCAAAGACAAGATAGACCTAGAAATAGAGTGGAGAGAGGTCTTTGATTACCTTTCACAAAAGATTCAGGAGTTGGCAAGAGGTGGCGAGCCAGCAATTGAGATTACAACGGCTGGGGATATCAAACCACCAGAATACCTAGTTTACCCGCTAATCGTAAAGAAGTACTCGAATGTGATTTTTGGTGACCCCAGCTCATTTAAAACCACGATAGCCGTGATACTAACACAGGTGGTCATACTACCCTGGCATGATAATCCTATGGGGCTTGCAGCCCCGGACCATTCTATAAAAGTGCTATATCTGGACTGGGAGACTGATGCCGAGACAATACAATGGCAAACAGTGACGCTACAGCGAGGTATCGAACACATTGGAGTAATGGGTTTGCATTACCGCCATTGCGCACAGCCACTAACCAATGATTTGGAGGAGATCAGGCGTGATATAGCCGATATAAAGGCCGAGTTAGTCATAATAGATTCACAGGGGCTAGCGGCAGGGGGTGAGCTTAAAGAAACGCAATCCGCACTCGGCTTCTATGCAGCTCTCAGGCGACTAAAGGTCACCAGCCTGATACTAGCACATAACTCAAAGGACAGGGAAAGTAAGACACGCTCAATCTATGGCAATCAGTTTTTCACTGCCCAAGCTCGTAATATATCGGAAGTAAGGAAAAACCAAGAGCCCGGCAGTAATGAGATTGACATAGCACTATTCCATAGGAAATCGCCACCATTTGCGGGCTTGCATAGGCCATTGGGATTCAAAATAGTATTCGATAATGATGTCGGAACTATGAATATCAAGCCGAGTGATCCTAAGACTGTAGGAGAATTCCTAGAGCAGATGGGTCTCAAGTCGCAAATACTAGAAGCATTGAAAAGCGGCTCTATGACAGTGAGTGAATTATCCGAAATGCTAGACAAACCAGCGAACCAAATTAAGGCTAGATGTAATGAACTTAAAAAGAAAGGTAAGCTAGTCAAAATAGGCGAATCATGGGGATTAGCTAATGATGAACTTTGAAGCGTACAGGGTACCGTACAAGGGGTATATTATATATACCCCCCCCCCTTGTACTGTACACCCCCGTACACCTGTACCGTACACCCCTGTACGGCATGTACACTTTCAAAGCGTAGCTTTCCTACAAAGTGGCATTGAAACTGCTGAAATGAGGGAACAGAAGTGGCTTGAACATGACTATAGGCTGACCGGGAGCAAAAAATAAGCTATCTCCCGCTGATAGGCAATGAAAGAACAGCGGAAAAGAGGCAATCCCGCCTGGGTTAAGGGGATATCGGCTAATCCTAAAGGCAGGCCAAGAGGCCAGACCAGCGTTGAGGCTTTCCGGCGCGATCCTGACCTTTTTAACATTCATCATTTGCGTTGGGAGAGATTCTGTTGGGGCCTTATGTTGTTCTATGGCAACCAAACGGCAGCAGCCATCTATGCTGGATATTCTCCGAAGTCAGCTAGATTTATCGCATCCCGGTTGTGGGAAAAGCCTGTCATTAGGGAAATGTTTAGGAGATTCAGAGACCTTGTTCACTCAAGCATAGTATATCAGGACCCATTTACAGGGCAACGCACTGTTATTAGACCTTCCTCACCGAGAATCACCGTTACAGTAATGAAAAAAAATTGATAAAAGTCAACCTTTTTTAATAATGGGGACTCTTCGGTTGAAGTTGATATAAAAAAATAGCTAAAAAGTACTATGCCTTATGTGGGACTTGACAGACCAAAGGCCCTGCGTTATGATAATAATAACTTCAAGTTGTTCTGTCAATTTGAAGTTATTTAGCATCTTCCAGTTGTTCCGTCAACGGAAGCAACTTAGATAAAAAGCCTTATCTTTTGGTAAGGCTTTTTTTATGGAAGCCAGCAATCAGTAAGATAATCAAGAGTCAAGGGAATCCTCTTATCTGAAGCCTCTCTCAATGTTCTGTTCCAACTTTTGTCTGGTATGCAGGCGTTTTCAACCTTCTTATGGGTATGTTCACGAATAAAATTGACACCTTCAACCAAGTCGCTGTCTCCCGATATAAGTATGGCTACATCGTAAGCCTCAGACACTGCCAAAGTAACCATATCTACGGCAATCCGAGTATCTACACCTTTCTGAATATGTGTTTTGTATTCTACTTTCTCTTTGCATTTTGGACATTCAATCGTATATGTTTTGGGCATTATTCGACCCAATCTGACTTGGAGATTGTCAATCCATCCCAGTCTTGCAAGAAATTTCTGGTTAGCTTGTTGCTCTGCAGGATCTTGACTAGGGGTAGGAGTGTTATAATAATAGATACGTACTAGTTCTCTATTTCCAACAAGCTTATGTGCCAAGACATCTACCTTGACCATTTTATCTTGCTTCAACCCGAGTTTGATTCCCATATATAGATTTGCTCCATCAATGAAGACCATGACACGCTCTGCCATTATGCACCTCTCAACAAAACATTGTAGCACAAATATTATGAGATTACGCTTAAATCTAATCAGTGTTGATTTGCCTATCTCAACTGTTTATCTAATTGTTGCTCTATAATTTGAGCTACGGTAATTGGCTCTATTTCTAAGCCTTCTTCCCTTTCGGCACGTCTAGTTTCGTGTAGAGCATCACGGCTAAAATCAAAGCCTACAAAGATACCCGTATCTCGCTTGCCAGCCGATGAGCTTGGTTGTAGCCAGGGACACATTTTCAGAGTCCTGAAAGTGAATCGGTTAAATTTGAAGGATGTCCTCAACAGGTAGAGTCCCAAAGACTAAGGCGTTCGTTTGTTCCAGCAGCCAATTGCTTTACCCTATTACCTACCTTTTCGAGAATCTCGCCTAGTGCAATTTGTAGTGTGCTAGGGCTAATGTTACTACTTGTCAAAGCCGAGCATAACATGCGACCAAATTCGTGTTTTGGCAATTTATTGCCATAGCCTATCATTAGCAGGACACCACAAAAAGCATATGAATGAGATATGTGGCTATCTATTAGTTCCCTTAATATGGAATCAGTCACATACGGCTGGGTTACCCTGAAAAGATCTTGCCATTGCTCGTCCTTGTCACGCAATTCTCCCACTCCCATATGGATGCTGTCTAGATGTGCAGCTGCGCTTACCAAATCTTCAATCTGCCACTTCCTTGAATTGACTAAGTCTTTGACAATGGCCTTTGCCTCCCCGATCACTTTGTAACGCCACAGAACCGTACCTTTCTGATTACGACTTCTAGGGACATTATGTTTGACTCTCTTGGCGACTTTTCTCTCGAAAGCGCTCCATTCACTCGCTTTTACGATTCCAAGGCGGTCAAAGAACAACGGGCAAGCATCCTGGAAGCGTTTCTTCGCAAATCTCTGCTCTAGTCTGATATCTTTCAGATTAATCATTCGATCGTGCATCCTAGTCAGCGTCTCTATAAGTGAAATGCCCTCCGACTCTTGTAGAGAGATTCCGAAATATGTGAACAGCAGACGGTTATTCTTAGGCAAAACCAACTGATCCTCTAATTCCGCTTTACCCCAAATATAGTATTCACCTAACCCATATTTGACACACTCGTCCTTGAAAGCATCTCGTGCCGACTTAGAGAAGTCACATGCAGCAACGAGAATGTAGCCATGCACAGGCTCTTTCAAATTGGAAAGGTTGTCAGAGACTATGTCTCTTACCCTCTTGGGACCTATCTTGGCTTCTCTCTTGCACTGGATAACCCAGACCCGGTCTCCCGATCCAATATCTCTAGCCGTGTCAGACTTTTCACGAACGACCTCATGCGGGTAGACGGTATCAGCCGATGTCGCTGCCTCAATTGCGCGGATATCTATCCCTTCATCAGACCCCGTGCGTCCCGTGGCCTCGAGTTCTTTCCACCGCCTGAAGTCATGGACCAACTGCCGCACCAGATCTTCAAATCGATGAGGCTCTAAATCCTCGAAGTGCAAGGGGCCAAAAGTCCTGCTTGGTCGCGACATGGCCTTAATTCTCTCAATCCCTACTTGGTGTTGGCGTTCTGCAAAACACCTGCAACATCAGAGGGATGCGTTGATACTGCCCACTGCCAATTACCAAATCCACCGTGTTCATTTACCGCTCTCACCCATTCGTCCAAAAATTCGCGCTTTGTCCTATCTTGCTGGGTATCCTGCCCCTTTACCTCCAAAACTAGATGACTCCCGGTCTTCAACTGAATAATGAAGTCCGGCCGATATTTCTGTACCACTCCCTTAAAGATGTACAGGATTTCAAACCCCAGATGGTCATTCTTAACCCATGCTTCAACATTGGGATTTCGGTCAAGTTCAAAAGCCTCAGTAGCTTCCCAAGTGCTATCAAAAACACAGAAATTAATATGGGACTTCTGGGTATATTCACACGGTTTTCCCGTCCACCAAGTTCTCATATCACCGGTAGAGCGAATGGGATTATCGGTATTAAAAACAGGGGTAATGGCTTCAGTATTCTCGAAGCGGATTTCCTGCCAGATGTGCTGTACTACTTTGTTCATGTTAAGCATAAGCAGGATGCGGCGCTTCAGGTCAGCTTGATTGAACAGTGGTGGAATTATCTGGATCTTGCGCGAGGAAACAAAATCCTCTACCCGTCTGATCAACTGTGCCAGCAGAAATTCCTTGTTGCCAGGCCACGTTGGTTTCATCTGGTCATAGACATCTATAGCTGCGGTAAATATTACCTTTTGCCAGCGGTATTTCTCACCCAGGTTTTCCAAGTCAATCTGAGAAATTCTAGTCACGTCCGGTTTACCAGCGATGATAGGTGCCAACTCCGCCAGCATTGCGGTGTCATAAGCATCTAGTATCAGAGCCTTCACCTGGTTCATGTCAAGCGTTAGTTCAGGACGATAGGTGTGTTCAATACGAATGACGTTTGGCCAGCGTATTTCATATTGTTGTTTTTCTGTGACAGGTTCTATACGTGTTTTGGGAGACGGTGGTGGCGGCGGCGGGCCATCGTGTGATTCATGAGGCAGGAAAGTAAAAGGAACGCCAAAGATGTTTACATATTCAGCGTCGAATCTATCTGTCTTTGGGTTAACCTCGTACGATGTCCTGCGCAGACCTCTGCCAACGACCTGCTCGCATAACAACTGACTGGAGAAGGCACGAAGTCCCATGATGTGAGTGACAGTCTTAACATCCCACCCTTCGGAGAGCATACCTACGGAGATAACCTTTTGAATCTGTGCGCCAAGTTTTCCTACTTTTCCAATGGTATCAACCTTAGTCCGAAGTTGTTCGGCAAGCTCTTTCTTAGAGAGCCTGTGAACAGGTTCATTATTCTCCTCAGCCTCCTCAACAGGCTTCTCAACCGAGGTTTCTTCCTCCTGAGATTCCGCCATTTCCAGAACTTTGGAATCAATATGGAGTATCCGCTCTGGGACACATAATTCATCGATATGGATTTTCTTATGGTTAAAAGCATATTCAATTCGTGCTGCGGTTTCGACTCGATTGGCCACAGTAATCATCACTGGAGGAGTTTCATGGCTAGACTCCTTCCATTTATTGACCGTTTCTAGCCAGTCCTTCCCCAGGAGCAAATAGCCGTTAGCCACTAAATCAGGCAGAGGTTCATGCTCCTCAGCTTTCTTGCTTAAGTCATCCTTGACCTCAGGGTCGTTGTAAATATGATAAAGCCGTGACTTATAGTCCTTGCTCAGCCTACCATCATCACGTATCACCACACGAGGAGTTTTGACAAGCCCGGATTCTATAGCGTCGTTCAGACCGAAATCGCTAATTATCCAAGGGAACAACGCTTCTTCATAGACCTGCTTTCCCGATGGGGCAAATGGGGTTGCCGAGAAATCGTAACAGCTAAGGATGCCACGGGACTGATGAATTCTATCCAGTCCCCCTATCCACTTGGTGGCTTCCTCTATATCTTCTTTTTTCAAACCTTTAACCTTTGATTCTGCCGGTATACGCCAGGCATGATGAGCTTCATCATTGATGACGATTATATTGCGGGCACTTGCTATGTCTCCCAACACTTCACGAACATATGCCTCATCACTCTTGGCTCCGCGCTTATCCACGCTTCTCTTCTTGCTGAGCTGTTCCTCAGTTTCCCAGTTCAAGGTATGCCAGTTATGAATCAACACTTTGCCCTGGCGCAACTTTTCGAAAAGGCCCGGAGGAATGATATTGAATTCGTCATAGTAGTTCCCGATTGAGGATGGAATCAGCACCTGAAGGCGACTTTTTACTGTTAATCCTGGCGCCACAACGAATATATTCTTGGAGAATCGGGTATCCTGTGGGTAGGTAACCTTATTCAATACCTGCCAAGCAATGAGCATCGCCATGACAATGGTCTTGCCAGAGCCAGTCGCCATCTTAGAGCATAGACGCTGGAATGAGCCACCATCCGACGGAATATCAATACCAACCTTTTCTGCCTGTGGCGCTTCAGTCAGCCAGATAAGTGTCTCTATTGCTTCGAGCTGGCAAAAGAAGAAACGGCGGTCTTGCCGCTCGTCTAGATTGTACCAGTGCTCCAACAGTCTCTTAGTGATGCCGGTAACACCGGCATAGGGATTAGTCGGATGTTCGCGCCAGGCTTTAACCCGAGGCCGAATCTGGTTGACCAAGGGTATCTCGATGAATCTACCTGGGTCGTCAAATGCCTTCGAACCTTCCGAGGCGACTACATATCCGGCAGGGCGACGGCCAGTCTCCAAGGTAAAAGACCGGGTTTCGCGGTCATACTTCCAGTAGTACTCAGGTTCTTTATACGGTGAATTTTTGATGAGCTCATCTATTCCGGATTTGACCATCACCCCACCCCCACGATTTTGAGGCTTTCAATTCCACGGTCGTCAATGATCTTAACGGCGATGCGCTTGTTATCGCCGGGCTTGAAAGGCAGCGAGACGGTACCCCAGTAAGCCTCAATCAAGTCCTCGTCAATCTCAGCCTTGAGATTTTTCGCCAGCCGTGCCCAGCCTTCTTTCTCTCCGGCCAGGGGAAAGAAAACCTGTCTGGGGAAAAGGCTTCTGCCGTCGTAGTCGGTATCGAGCAGCCACATGGCGATATTGGCGGTGCCACCGGATTCAAGAGAGCCTGTCTTGGTGTTGTAGTAATCGAAGCCGAGGACTCTCACCTGGTATTTGCCTTTACCTTTACCTGCGGTAATCTTTTCCAGACTTACATCTGGCTGACCAATAAGCCAGTAACTGTCACTGCTGGCTCGCTTCTTCTTCAGATCCTCAGTGAGCAGGTCAGCGTTCATCTGTGCCTTTAGCAGCGTAACGCCGGGCCAATCCGTCTCATCAATGTCTTTGGCTGCCTCAGGGTCAAACTGAAAGGCGGCAAAGACTATGATCTTGGGCTTGGGAACAAGCGTCTGTGCCTCCTCAATGGCGAGCGCCACCTGCCTCTGCTCCAATGGGGCATGCTCGGGGCCAAAAGAAATAACTGCCCTTTGTGGCTCAGCGAATATTGCTCGGCCTTCTCTTACGGAATCGGCACCTCTATCGTTAGGTTTGGTTTCAGCTTCGGCATGCAGCCAGCGGGTGCCAGGGAGCGGCTCCACCCTTGAGAACAGGATGTATTGGCCACGTTTTCCCCTTATACCAGTTTTGAGCAATTCGTCTCGCCACTCGGCCTGGCGCACGGTCTCGCCAGAACGCCTAATGGATTCGTCTGCCGGAAGTTCCTCCTTTATCTCTGTAAGCGGCTTAACCGCTGGTGCTGGCACGGCCTCAACGGTAAAAGGCCCGCTCACTCTGGCTTTGGAGTTATCAATAAAAGGCTGGTCGTAAAGAGCTTCATGTGCCGGTGGCTCGTTATTAGCGATTGATTTCAGAGTTATATGTGGCATTGTCTGATACTTGAAGCCACTGCTGACGCCTTCTTCTGGATGGGAAAGCTCGTAGTAATCGTATAAGGCGGTCATCAACCTCAGCTTTGCCAATGTAAGAGCGACACGTGAGGTGTCACACGTAATCCAGCGCCTGCCCCAGTGCTCGGCAACATATGCGGTGGTGCCAGAACCGCAGGTGGGGTCAAGGACAAGGTCACCCGGGTCAGTGGTGAGGAGAAGGCAACGTTCTATTACTTTGGGGTTTGTTTCCACTACATACGTCTTAGCAGAAGCGTATGTACTTCTGATTGTATCTTCCCACATATTGTTAAAAGGTGCGAATGGAAAATCCTCTTCATACCTTTTAAACGTCAGTGTGTTTCCGACCGCGAATAGCCGCTTATTCTCTGCGAGCCGGGCCAGACCTTCCCGATGAGTCTTCCAGTGCCGATTTGCGCCGACATCGAATGTCTTTCCGTTGAATTCGAATGCTTGTGAACCCATTTCTGAAAAGCCTTGAGAAGTTAGATTGGAACTTTGGAACCTCTTGGATTTAGGAGGGTCGTCAGACACGCGTGTATTGGCTTTGACAATCTTCCCATCATTAAGTTCAATCCAAGTAAATCCTGATTCGATCATCTTAGAATCTCTTGGTTTATATAGACGACGGACTTTGACTTTCTGCATGTCCTTTGCATACCAGAGTAAGAAATCACATACATTCGCCAAAAGATTTGTTTCTTGGTAGGCTGTCTTCTTGAACTGAATCAGAGAGACGAAGTTTTTACTCTCGAAAACCTCGTCCATCATCTCTTTAACATGATGCACATTCTCATCAGATATCTGCACAAAGATACTGGCGCTTTCGCTGAGTAGTTCACGTGCCAGAAGCAGCCTGTCTCTCAAGTAAGTCAGATAGGAGTGAATCCCGAGTTCCCAGGTATCCCGGAAGGCTTTAATCATCTCTGGCTCTTGGGTCAGATCCTCGTCTTTTCCCTCCTTCACATCCCGTTTGTTGACGAAGGGCTGAAAGTTGGAGCCATACTTAATGCCGTAGGGCGGGTCGATGTATATCATCTGCACCTGTCCGGCCAGGCCCTCCTTTTCAATGAGCGAATTCATCACCAGTAGGCTATCGCCGGCAATCAGGCGGTTTGACCAGCCGTGTTTGTGCTGGTAGAACTCGATTGCCTCACGCAACGGCGGATTCTCTTCCACTAGGTGAAAGAACGACGCCTGTTCATAATCCTTGCCATTGCGCTTGCGAACTGCCTCAATTATGCTGCGAGGGTCAATACGCTCGTGGACATGGAGAGAAATGGTTGGGACTTCGAAGGAGGTGTGCTCCGCCTTGCCAGCCCAGACTAGCTGGGGGTCAAGGTGGGGATCATAACAATAGGTCTTTTTGCCGGTTTCCCTGTCAGTTTCTGGAGTAACCAAGCCGACAGGCGGATTATTTACTCGCGTCTTTCCCTTGTGGTCATATTGCTCAATAGGTTTCTTCCCTTTAGCCATAAGCATCACTCCTTGACTTACTTTGAGCGTACTCTAAACGGCAGACTAATCGGCCTTCTCCCTTTCCTCGCGAATCAACTCCTGCTCTATTGCCAAGGCTACCCACTCCTAAATGGTTTTATCACTTTCGGCAGCTCGCATTCGTAACTTCTTGCTCATCCAATCCTCCTCTCACAATAAAGACTGTCAGTCCAATCCTTTGAACCTTCCACACTATCTCCCGTTTGAATCTATCATATGGGAACTGGCGGGATTGGTCAATACCCATCTTTACGGTGTTCCTCGATACCTAGTGCCCTCGCCAATCATCAATATCAGGATGTCTAAAGGCGTAAACAACGACTGCTATTAGCATTATCACGCAGAATAGAATATCTGGTCTAAGCAATATCTATCCTCTCCAAATCCGCTGGCTGGGCTGTTTACTGTCGACTGATAATTCTTTTTTCAGCAAAGTGCGCCAGCAAATTTTCCTCAATTACGCTCTTGCTAGCTTTGGCCGGAATTGCCAAGCTATTTGTCCTGATGAATTGGTCCAAGTGAACAGAAGAATGACTGGACACATACTCCTTCACAGCCTTTCTTCCGCTGGTTTTGTAGTCTTCCCACAGTTTCTCGTACTCTACCCGCAGCGCGTCGGGAGAGGAAGTCTCGGTCTTTGGCGTCGTCTTCGCCCCCATGAGCTGAGGTTCTATTGCATCCCATAGTTCGGCGAAGTAGTTCTCCAGGTCTGGCGGTATCCGCCGACGAGCAGCCAACGCGTCTTTTATCCCTTTGCGCTCGGGTATGAATATGTCACGTAAAAGAGTGATTGAAGTTTGGGAGCTTCTCTCATTATCGACGCGGAGGGCGACATCCTTGTTCAAGAATTCACTGCTCTCCCTTGTTAATGTCGGTTTGCCCGTCATTCTGTCTACTCGGCTCTTAGCGCGGTTCATGAAGATAACAAAAGGCGGTAAAGGTTGCAGATGTTTTTTTAACCCTTTCAGCATTATTGAAATCCCAAAGGATGCAAAAACGTCGGGATTGATCGGGACAAGGACTAAGTCAGAGTGCGAGATTACCGAGAAAGACAGACTATTGAAGGCGGGAGGACAGTCCGCAATACAGTACTCAAAACGAGGAAGTTCCTCTCGTTGGTCAATAAGCTTCAGCAAGGAACTAATGAATCCACGTAAATCCTGGGCTTTCGGAGCCTCAAGGTCATACCAGTAAAGCTCCTCGTTACTTGGTAATAGGTACAGGTTAGGTCTGTGAATGTAGAGCGGTGACTCAGCGAGGGAGACATTTCCAGAACGGGCATACTCAGCCAAAAGATGGTAGAGAGTAACATTCTTCTGCTTCGCTTCGTTAACCCATTTCTGGAACCGTTCGTCTAGCACTCCTACACCTGCTCCCGTTTCCAGAAGCTCGACAGCCGTAGTCAAACTCATCTGGGGGTCAGCATCGATGACCAGAACTGTCTTACCCTTCATTTCAACTAAGTATCTGGCTAATAGCCAAGTGACCGTGGTCTTTCCCACTCCGCCCTTGAAGTTTAAGGTCGATATAAGTTTCATTTTCGTCTCCTTTTCAATCGAACTTCCAAGTCTATCCAAATCCGCTAGCGGGGCTACGCCTTCGCGTGCCATTGCACTGAATATTAGGAATGCTCCTGCCAGTAGTTGATGACCCTTATCAGCTCCCTCGCCCAGAAAACAGGACGCTGTCTATTTGTTAAGTTTGAAGGGATGCCTGATAATCCCCAGAATCCTTCACTCGGCATTCCAGTAGCCTTGTTAACTACAACCGCACTGAGCAAGGGCCGGCCTTGGCTATGTTCGTGTTCGCAAATGTCACCAAGAATCTGTCCTGCCGCCTTCCCTCTCCCAATGCCCAGTTCACGGTAGAAGATTACTTCCCCCGTCCTTGCTACGCCTATGAGCCTGTTTCGAATATCCTCTCTCATTATGGCACCTCCTTTGCTCTACAAATCGCCAGCTGGGCTACTCATCAGCCACAGCATACATCGTAATCGTTATCGTCGCACTTGCGGAAGAATTGCTTGCCTTGCTTACACTGCTAGTTGCCTCACTATTGGGAACGCCGGTATCAGCAATAGAAATGCTAGTATCAGTTAGCCCCAACAAGACTAACCCTGCCAGTATGATTGCAAGAGTAGCTCGTAAGAATGGCTTCTTCACTTCCACCCTCCCTTAATTATACCTCTAACCTACCACAAATAGAAGATAATTGATATATGAGAGAATTCTAGCTATAATATTACCTTAGGAATTAATTGCTATGGGTAAGCTAATATGTCCACATTGTGGTGATGCTACTGCGCCAATACCATTTCTATTTGAGGCAACCGTAGTTTTGAGCGATCATAGATTGGCAGCTTTTATGCAGAGTTATCCATATGTGAGCGGAAAAGCGCAGGCAATTACTAACCCTGAACCTGACCAAACTACTTATGGAATTATAGTTTGCCAAAGTTGTAAAAAGCATTTTGTAGCTACAAAGGAAGAGGATGGATGGTCGGCAGTATATCCCATCAAGCATAAACCTGTGGCTGAGGAAATACCAGAACCCATCAAAAGTGAATTTGAGGAGGCCAACCTGTGTTTTGCTATCGGAGCATATAAGGCCTGTCTCGCAATATGTATGGTAGCTTTGGAAAGTCTATGGCAGCAACAAAATGCCTCTGGTCTCAATGATTTGAAAGCTAAGGAGGTTATTTCCTCACGACTATTTGACCGGGCGACTGAAATCAGGCTTTGGGCAGGCTTAGTGAAGCATGAGTTAATTCATGAGATAGTTACAAGAGAGGAAACCGAGGAACTGTTAACCTATTTAGAGGAGATACTTCACGATATCTATGTTCAGCCTGCTCGCTTGGCTGCGTTGGCCGAGAAGCGTGAGCAAGTAAAGAAGCGCACCTAGGCCTCAGTTGCATTGGCAAACGGGGCATAACGCCTGTGGGTATCGTGCATTTCCTCTAGGTCAGTGAAGTCTGGGGATAGTTTGAGGCTCTATCCGACTGTGAAGTAGGTTTTCTGAGAAACAGTTTTGCCTCCATAGGTTGCCGTTATGACTATTCGCCAACTGCCAGGTGTTGTCCTTGTGCCTACTTTCCATGTCCAGGAAACACCACCATTCATATCTGCTTGCTTAGCATACAAGCCCTGGGCCGTGCTAGGACCAGATTTGTAATATACTGTAATCGAACACTGCGCTCCCGGGGGTGCTCTCGCTTTCAGCGTTGCATAAGCACCAGGACTGATAGGTGATGTAACGGAGACTATTTCAAGTGAAAGCCCATCGGTAGGCGCTGGTGGAACAGTATTCTCCTCACAAGCTGACCATAACCCACGGTCATTATCTCTCGCCTCTCTTTGAGCTTCGGCAAACTGTTCAGCATATTTAACATCCGGAGGATATGTATAGGCATAAGCATAACCTTGCCTGACAAGGTAATCATTGACCAAAATGTCACCCGCCCAAACATAGCGGAGAAGGCGTCCATATTTGTCTGTTTCCGAAACATCTTTCTCAAGTTTTACTATTTCCCCTCCTACTAACTCTAAGTTCTTATCCGACGCTTCCTTGCCAAAACACTCTACCGGTTGTGAGGGATGGACGATTTCTGGAGTGTCTATGCCGATATACCGAACCTTATAAATTGACCCACCTATATCAACCTCAATTGTATCCCCATCTATCACTCTAGTTACCTTGGCTAGGTCTTCAGTCGGCGGGTTTATCTGTGAAATATCATTATCTGGCGAACCTATAGCTATGACTATCACCGCCACGATAGCTATAGTGCAAGCTACGACAATTCCCGCTAGCTTTTCCTTGCTCATTCCATCCTCCCTTCACGTTGCGAGTTTGATTCTCTGAACCATTCTATCTACACTACTCATGAGCCACAGTATACATTTTGATCGTAATTGTAGCACTTGCTTCAATAACTGAACCCCATCTAGCAACCTAAAACCTGTCAAATCGTACCAATGTATCCCTATATCGCAAAGTAACCATTTGGGTAATAACGTGTCAACGGTTAGTTTTGTTCAGAGAGAAAAATCAGCTGTGATTTTGAACTGTTTTATGCAATGAGTAGAGACTGTGTACAAGCGTCGGTTGTTCGAACAATTTCTATTTGCTGTTGCCGAATATTGTGTCTATCTACTTCCCGTAATCGCGTCCCCATGTACCGAGGAATACACTTCCGCCATATGTATAGGTCCCCTGTACATGCCTTCATGAGACGCGACCCCATCCTGCAGTTTAAATACAATGCTTTCTATAATTTCAGATTCGTCTATTTCACGAGCCATGACGATCCCAAGCACCTTTAGGATATACTGTCTCGCAACGCGCTCGACATCCCAAGCCCGAGCAATAACTACTTCACGCTGAGTCTCGCTCAATGCATCCATTCGCCCGTGTGCGATCTCATTCCTCAGCTCGTACAGAGTTTTATCATCTATCTTGAGTTTGAATAGTAATTCAACCGGCTCAGACTCATCGCAAAAGACATTCATCAGATGTGATTCCAATCGCTGTCTTATGCCTACGATACAATCAAAATATGCGTTCTTTACAGCTCTTTCGGGGTCCACATCAAGAAGTTCAGCCATTTTATTTCTGATGCAGTTTTGACGCCATTCTCTACGCTGTTGCCTGGTTAGCCGTTCGCTCCTCAGTTCACTAAAAACGGAGGCCTCTGTCGATTCTTCTTCAATATACGTAGCTAGAGATTCGATAGCCAGAATACCAAACAGAAACCTGGCGGCCGGTTCATTGCTCCTGACACATTGAGAAAGCCAGCCGATGCTACTTAGGAAGGCCTGTGCGTCCGGCTCTCTCATTTCACTTATAGACTTGCTCAATTCATTTACGTGCGTTATATCTTCACTTCTGAAGTTATAGTATGAACCGCCTTGCATGATAGGACTATACTTAGGTTCCCAAGAGAACCAAGCTGAGGCCCGAAGGGCAAAGACCGACAGCGCTGAATTGATCCTTCGTACGGCTTTACGTACATCTGCTAGTTGCCAATCCGTTATTGGTAGCCAACCGTCGTAAACAAAACACGCCCTGCGAGCCATTTCTGATGTGAGTCGAGCAATTGTACTATCGGCTCCCTTCAATTTCGCTACAAAGCATGGAACGAGTGTAATATGTCCAGGCAATCCCACCGGAAGATTCATGCGTGCGTTACTAAAGACGACGAATTCGAGTCCTTGACAGTCAACGAGTTCATGCGTATAGAACGTCGCCTTCTCTGACAGTGTTAGATTTGCGTCCTCCACGTACTTGTCGGCCCGTTCTCTTTTCTCTTCATCGCCACAGACTAAAAGGCGGCGTTCGCACCACTTGTTATACTTCCCTGCTGGTACCAACATCCCAAATTTCCGTATGGGACGAGTTTACCATGTAAGGGTTAGGCAAGCAATCGTCACACAGGCAAGGCCGAATAGATAGAGCAAAACAACGTGTTATAATGCTTCAAAGCATGTCCAAAATAGTAGGTGGTGATGACTGATAGAGATAGACACAACGATGCCATTCAGCTTCGCAATCAAGAATCTACAACTCTTGGAACGAGAACAAATATTTTTCTAGTAGTCCAGTCTGTTCTTGTTGCCGGACTTGCGAACATTATTATTTCAGGAGTAACAGCTGTTCCCTATGTATTTGCAGGTGCTGTGAGTGGTATGAGTATACTTGGATCTATATATTGTCTTATGCAATACATAGCAGGTAGGCAGGGTGCGCTGGCTGCTTTTAGATGGCAGCGATATATGCGTTATGTTGAAGAAGAAAAAGAACCCGGAGAACCTTGGCAATGGTTCTATAAACAGTGGCATCAACGGAAGTTAGCTGAGTGGGAAAATCCTACTCAGATAGGAGAACCAAATAAGGCTAGATTAATCCGAAGATTACTTCGCAAGCTAGCATATCCATTTATTTGGAAAACACGTGAGACTCAATTACTATATAAACTGCCATGGCCATCTACTTGGCTGTTCACCCCAACTATTTTTTCATCGGTATGGTTCATTGCCGCCCTATATATAGGCGTAAGATTATGCTATGCAACTGACCCTATTAGGCTATCTCTAGATGCATTGTGGAACACGTATTTAGAGTTTGTGTTAATCGCCATCATAGTAGTTGTGGCATTAGCTGTCATAATTGCTTCAGCTGTTTTCATTCGTATGATAATTAAGGTACTAAAATGGTGGTACTGCACAGACCTTGAAACTTGATTGACGTTATTTTGGCGTTAAAATGTTTGGGAAGGGCTGGGACATAATGGGACTTCACGAACAAAACAAGATCTTAGTGATTAACACAAAGGTTCTATTTTATACGTAAAGTGACCTTTTGGGACATCTGGCTTGGCATTTCAAGACCGCCAGCATGCAAATAGAATGGGTTTCCACCCTGGCACTACTTGCAGTAGAATATACTATCATAATGAGCCTCATGGCTATGTTGGGTATTTCCAAGAGGGCGTTTTCCAGATGATAACTGGACAACTTTCGCTTACCTTATGTGTGTATAGGCTACACCGTTTAGAGCGATATACTTTGCAATAAGGGGATGTAGGCAAGCGGGGGAAGCGGCCGACAGGAGCTTCAGCGGTTGCGATATAAGCCGGTGGAGGAAATGAGTATGGCGGAATACGCACGTTACCGACAAGGAATCTGAGCTGGCGTGGAACAAGAAAAAGAACAAGTAGAGCTTCAGACCATCTAGGTAAGAACCTGAAATGCCTCGAGCTCGCTCTGAGGACGCGCTGAGAGGGCATTGGCGGGGCTGGCATACATCTTAAAACTATGTCGGCTCCGCTTATGCCCTCTTTTCCAATCCCTCGCTTTTCTTGATTTTTGATTAGCTATAAATCATAGGGGGGAAAATTGTCAAGAATTTGTCAAGAGACGCAATGTCACTGGTTTTCAGTTGTTGCGATTTTACGAACAAAATCGGGTTTTGGTGAAAAACCTGTTTTCAGTGGTTCAAAGCTAAAATCAGTTGTTGGAGGCTCAAGAGCAAATCCGGTATGCGCTACCAATGATAAGATTGCCTCCTGTTTTGAAGCCAAATTCTCGGAACAGGGGGCTTGATTTTATAGACTCTTATGGCAATAATCATGCTTAAGGAGGAGATTGCGATGAATTACGAGAGCTTCCTTGAATTGGTTAAAAAAGGCCTGCTTGAATATCACATTATGGTTAGACGGTGAGAACGTAGAAGTCACTCAGGTGTTATAATAAAGCAGATTTTGCTACCTCGTGGGGATATGAGGTATGGCTGTTCAGTTGGAGTTTTTGAAAAGCATTCTATACTTTTCCGATCTTGGCCTTGCTGAGCTTGAGTTGATCGCAAAGCTCGTCTTTGAGAAAACTGCTGACAGAGCAGAAATGGTCTTGCTTGAGGGTGAATCGGCTGAGAATCTGTATTTTGTCGCTTCGGGGGTGGTGAAAGTGTTCAAGACCTCGGCCGAAGGAAAGGAACAGATCTTGAGCATCGTGCGCCCCGGAGAGTCCTTTAATGAAGTCCCTATCTTTGATGGTGGTCCAAATCCCGCCAGTGCTCGGGCTATGGGCCCCGTTCTTCTTTATGGGATAAAAAAGCATGACATGGAAGCTATCCTCCGGGATCATCCACAGATAGCATTGAATGTAATTAAGGTACTGGCAAGGCGGGTGCGCCACCTTGTATCGCTGGTTGAGGATCTGTCTTTCAAGCATGTCATCAGCAGGGTAGCCAAAATACTCTTTGAGCACGTCGGAGGTGAAATGGGCCGTGGGCCACGGCTTACACAGCAAGAAATGGCAGCTATGGCAGGTACTGCTCGGGAGGTAGTGGGCAGGTCGCTAAAGGCATTAGAGGAAGAAGGGGCGATCAAGTTGGATCGCCATCGCATAATAATTACGGATAAAGAAGCTCTCCAAAATATAATGGAGGTGTCTTCTTGAGACAAATATCACAGACAGATGGCAAGCTTTGCTTTTAAAAT
>Ga0114922_10001851_pt1 | contig 20032 bp, 13 predicted proteins | sample AartaG_FD_100975 | JGI IMG/M metagenome (GOLD analysis project Ga0114922, IMG submission 100975) | Deep subsurface microbial communities from Aarhus Bay to uncover new lineages of life (NeLLi) - Aarhus_00045 metaG | ecosystem: Environmental > Aquatic > Marine > Oceanic > Sediment | place...
CCGAGACGGGCAGGATGTTATCGAGAACGCCGATTTACAGCCCCGACCCTGAAACCGGAAAACAGCCTCCGCAATTCGCCCCGTCAGCCATGCCGGGTGCCCGTGCGGATATTCTGACGGGTGATGAAAGCTGCATCTATTTACGGGACATGGTTTTCGATAAAACCGGCGCCGTGCTGCCGGAGGGAAAGTCGCACTTGTTCACGCTGACCGATTTTTTGGATGACTCGTGGGCTCACCGTTCCTATTGGATATTCGGTAAACGCTGTTCCATCTCAACCGGTTGCAGCGGTCGCGACAGAAATCTTATCTTCGGCAGGCTGCTTGTTTTTAACGATTCGATGATTTACGGATACGGACGCCGGCAGGTTCACTGGTCGAACCAGCTGCAGGATGGAGCGTACCGTCTGTTTGCCGTAAAGCGGGACGATGGGAAATCACAGTGGACAAAGCCTTTGAAGATTCATGTCAGGACGATGGTTCTGGCGGACAAGGTGCTGTTCATCGCCGGGCCCCGCATCGACGCAGGCAATGGGCGGACGGATCTTAACGAAAGCAGGCAAGCGGTGCTCATAGCCATCTCAGCTTATGACGGGACCGAGTTGGCGCGGTACCGGCTCGATTCAACGCCTGTCTTTGATGGAATGGCCGCAGCCTATGGACGACTCTATGTTTCAATGGAAGATGGTAATTTGCTATGCCTGGGTGAAAAGTAGCTCCGCAATCTTAAAGCCAATTAGCTCTGAATCGATACTTCTGACGTTACCTTCAATATAATATCCGGTGCTCAGTAATGAATGATGCAGTCATCAAACACTGCCGGGAATTGGACCGCTGTAATCAACGAGGCGGACGGATGTTGTCTGTCTTTGATTTACTTGCAGCAAAAACTTTAGACCTGGATTTGGCGGCTTATCTAATGGCGCGTATCAGCAATGGTTCGTCTTTCATGGTTGGTTCAGTCCCCGGGGGAGCAGGCAAGACGACCGTTATGTGTTCCTTGCTGAATTTCGTACTGGTGGATGTTCCGCTTATTGCAGCAACACCGCAGGAAGTTTATAAGGTATCGAAGTCAGCAACATCGCCGCGGGCTTGTTATATATGTCATGAAATTGGCTCCGGGCCGTATTTTGCATATTTGTGGTCGGATGCATTGAGGGCTTATTGTGGATTGTCTGAAAACGGGCATATGCTGGCGACGAATCTGCACGCAGATGACCTGGAAGAGGCAAGAGATCAGGTATGTGTTGATAATGGTGTTCGACGAGAACTTTTTAACAGATTTGAGCTGCTTATATTTCTGCGCATCGAGGGCACTTACCTTAAAACCCATCGCCGCATTGAAAAAGTTTACTCAAGTGACGGCTTGACTAACCATATATTGGTATTTGACGCAGGCGATAACAAAAAGATTGAGCCAAAAGTAAATAACTATATGGCAGAGCCGGATTATGTCAGCGCTTGCCGGGATTTCCTCAGGAAGACGACCCCGAAAACTCGCACCATAAAGCAGACTCGTCAGCAGGTGGTGGAGTTTCTTGCTCAAAATCTTTCTATGTAGTAGTATAGAAACTGATGGGATGGTTAACTAACAACAGGATGGAGTGAAACTCATGAAATATCGACGGTTGGGAAAGACAGATATTCGCGTGTCGGTCATTGGAATCGGAACATGGCAGCTCGGAGGAGAATGGGGCAGGACATTCGAACAGGCTGAGGTTGATGTGATGCTTGAGAGAGCCGCTGAGCTGGGTGTCAACCTGATTGATACAGCGGAGTGCTACGGCGATCACCTGTCGGAAAAGCTGATTGGTCAGGCCATCAAAGGCCGGCGGGAAAAGTGGATTATCGCTACCAAGTTCGGCCATGGATTCAAGCCGAATTTCGAGCGTGACAACTTATTTGAGCCGGCGCAGGTCCAGGAGCAGCTTGAAGAATCATTAACGTCGCTGAAGACCGACTATATCGATCTTTATCAGTTCCATAGTGGAACCGATGAGATGTTCGATATGCCCGGATTATGGGAAATGCTGCAAAAGCAGGTGAAGGCCGGTAAGGTCAGACATCTGGGTATATCGATTAGCAGCAAACTAAGAAGTGTTTATCAGGTCAATAAGTCATCTGCGGTGGGAGCAAAAGCAATCCAGGTCGTATATAACCGGATCGAGCGAAAGCCGGAAGAACAGATTTTTGAATCCTGCATCCGGCAGAACCTGGGCGTGCTGGCAAGGATTCCTCTGGCGAGTGGATTTCTAAGCGGTAAGTACACCTGCGATGCGAAGTTTGCCGGCAGCGATGTACGGAGCATCCGGCAGGATGATGAAATGAGTGAAATTCTTGAAGAGGTTACAAAAGTAAAGAGCGAAGTTCCACAGGGTACCCCTATGGCCCAATGGGCCCTTGCATGGTGTTTGCGACACCCGGCCGTAACGTGTGTGATCCCGGGCTGTAAGACTGTTGAACAGGTTGAATCCAATGCTATGGCCGCCGATCTGCCGGACATTAGCAATGATCATCCGCAGGCTGTATAAGTGTTCAAATTCACTTAAGCTATAAGCAATTTTCAATAAGTTCCTAGCCTTAAGAAGAACATCTACGAGCAAGCAGGCAGTTTCTGTCAGTACGGCTTTGTCCGGCCCGGCATGGCGCAGGTGTAAAGGCCGTCGATATCGGGTTTGATAGGTGCCTCGGCATTCCAACTGTAACGTTCCGGGCCGAGGTCGGTATCGGATTTCATAGCCTCGTCCCACTTGACGACCTGACCCGAGTATGTTGCCATGCGGCCGAGGATGGCCGTCATTGTGCTGGTGATACCGTAGTCGCCTTCGTTGTACGGCCGGCCTGCATCCAGAGCGGCGAAAAGGTCATCGTGTTCGGCCTGGTGACCGGCTACGCCGCGCTCAAACCGAAGCGGTTTTTGTCTATCCAGACTGAGCAGACCCTTGCTGAGATCGGCCTGACCTTTCGTGCCGTGAGCAATACCGCCGAAGCTGCTCCAGCAGTTGGGTATGTGCCGACAGAACAGAAACATCTTTGTGCCGTCACCGTAAGTATATTCGACGGCATGGTGGTCGTAGATTTCACCATAGTCGGTGCCGACTCGCACCTGCCGTCCCCCCATCCCCTGGGCATCGACCGGATGACTCCCCATTGCCCAGTTGACAAGGTCCAGCGCGTGGACTGTCTGCTCAACAATCAAGTCGCCGCACAGCCAATTGAAGTAGTACCAGTTCCGCATCTGGTACTCCATTTCGCTTTGACCGGGCCGGCGGGGCTTTACCCAAACACCGGCGTTATTGCCATAGGCCCGCAGGAAAGTGACCTTACCAATTGCTCCGTTGTGCACGCGTTTAATTACCTCGCGGGAGTTGTTCTGGTGGCGGATATTCAATCCCACTGCTACGGCTAATCCCTTCTGCTTCGCCAGCTCGTTGGCTGCTATCACCCGCCGGATGCCCGGCACATCAACGGCAACGGGCTTCTCCATGAACACATGCTTATTGGCCTTGACCGCTGCTTCAAAGTGAAGAGGACGGAATCCCGGCGGCGTAGCCAATAGCACTATGTCCACATCCGCACCTATCACCTCCGAATATGCGTCCATACCGACGAATCGCCGTTTGGGCGGCACGTCCACGCGGTCGGGGTGCGCTTGCGAAACTGCCTTATGACTTCGCTCAAGGCGATCTTTGAACGCATCGCCCATGGCGACGAGTTTTCCCCGTTTACAGGCATTAAGCGCTTGTACCGCTGCTCCGGTACCGCGTCCGCCGCAGCCAATCAAACCGATTTTCATCACTTCCGCACCGGCTGCATAGGCTCGGGCTTGTAAAGTTGTGCTCAACGCGGTCAGAGATGCCGCCGTCGCCGAGGTTCTGAGGAATTGTCTTCGTGAAATACCTTCTGTTTTTGTTTGATTATCTGTTTTCATTGAGTTTCCTTTCCGTTTGTTCACCTTTCTCGTTCTATTATCTTAGATATACACTGTGGCATATTATACCGGATGAGTGCGAATTAGCATACCCTTAAAGCGTTGGAATAGCTTCCGGCATGCCTTTGCAGAAGAGGAAATATCCGGTTTGGAAAGAAGTTATGGTATCGCAGTGTTGACGTAATAAATCTGTTTATAATATAATGGCAGGTGAAATGACAGCCTGCCTGAGGGGCACAGCAGTCATTGATAGATGTTGGCTAAAGTGAAGGAGGTCAATCTATGTCGAGTAATCCTATTTATCGGCGTGATTTTCTTGAGAAGCTGGGTAAGGTTTCGTTGTGGGCGGTTATGGCCGGTGGTCTTCCTGTACAGAGGGTGAGTGCGCGGGAGCAGCAGGGGCAAAAGAAGTGGGAACCTGTCTCCGAACGAAAGGTGCGCATCGGTATCGTCGGTTATGGCGTATGCCGTTTTGGTGCGGCCTTTGGCTTTCAGGACCACCCGAATGTTGAGGTTGTTGCGGTCAGTGATTTGGTTCCCGAGCGCCGGCAAGGGCTGATGAAAGCATGCCGGTGTGATAAGTCGTATGAATCTTTAGAGGTGCTGGTGAAGGACCCCGGGATAGAGGCGGTGTTCGTTGCAACCGACGCACCGAGTCACGTGCGGCACTGCATTGAAGTGCTCAGGCACGGTAAGCATGTGATGACGGCCGTGCCGGCTGTTTTTGGGTCTATCGAACAAGCCGAACAGCTCTTAGAGACGGTACAGAGAACGGGCTTGAAATATATGATGGCTGAGACGAGCTGCTTTCGGGCCGACTGTTATGGCATGCGTAAAATCTATGAGGCTGGAGGGTTTGGCCGGCTTGTCTATTCGGAAGGAGAGTATTATCACTTTCATACAAAGCCGATTGGTTCATTCAAAGGCTGGAGGGTTGGCATGCCGCCTCTGTGGTACCCCACACACTCCACGGCTTACTATGTGGGCGTGACGGGAAAGCGATTCACCTCGGTATCATGTATAGGTTTCAATGCGGGATTCCAGGCCTACAGATCCGGGGCCAACAAGTACAACAATCGGTTCACAGACGAGGTCGCTCTGTTTAAAACCAGCGAAGGCGGCTCGTCTCGAATGCTGATGTGTAAGGGCATCCAAAGCCTCATTGTCGAAAGGGGCCGCGTCTTTGGCGAGCGGGGTTGGATGGACGGCATCAAATATCACGGCATTGCGAAGAAGCTTCCCGACATAGCCCGTCCGCCGCTTCCGCCCGGGATGCCCGCCGGCGGACACGGCGGCTCACACGGAAATTTGGCAAATGAGTTCATAACCTCGATTCTCGAAAATAGAGAACCGATGATAAACGTCTATGAGGCACTTGCGATGACTGTACCGGGTATTGTTGCTCACCAGTCGGCGCTCAGGGACGGTGAAACACTTAAGATACCGCAGTACGTCCCAGCCAAAGCTTAGATACTAACAGTCAGTAATCGGTGTGCCGGTGAGCTTACCCTGGACAATCTGGAAAGGAAAAAACCATGATTGGCAAAATGTTCATTAGAATTCTTCTGTCCTTTTGTATTCTGTCTGTGTTTGCCTGCCTGAATATGGTGGGCGAGTCAACAGCAGATGCGGCCCAGCAAGTAGCTGCTGCTTCGGAGCAAAACACAGCCGAGACGCCCCTTTACGTTGGTTGGGCAAATGCGGACATTACACCGGAACAGCCTGTCGCATTGGTGGGGCAATTGAGCAAGCGGATATCGAAGTCTGTGCGCGATCCTCTTACTGCAACTGTTTTAGCACTGGAAACGCTGAGACATAACGAAAGGCCGGAGCAGGCCATAATGATTTCCTGTGATGTGCTGTTTATCAGAAAATCCATACAGTCAAGACTGAGAAGGCTGGTAAAACACAAATTGCCTGATTTCGATGTGGACAAGCTGTTCATGAATGCAACTCATACGCATACCGCACCGGGTTTTATTGATGGTGCCTTCAAAGGTCTGTACGATGTCAGCCGGGACGAAGGTGTCATGAAGGCCTCTGAGTATGCCTCATTTTTTCTGGAGCGTATTGCGCAGGCAGTTGTAGAGGCCTGGCGGAGCCGGCGGCCGGGCTCAATGAGCTGGGCCCTTGGTCATGCAGTAGTTGGTCTGAACCGGCGGGCCCACTATTTTGATGGTTCATCTGTCATGTATGGCTCGACACAGCGGGATGATTTTTCTCATATCGAAGGTTACGAGGATCATGCGGTGGAGATGCTTTTCTTTTGGGGGCAGGATCAAAAGCTCACAGGTGTTGTGATAAATCTGGCTTGTCCTTCTCAGGAGACGGAAGGTCTGAGCGTTATCTCCGCAGACTTTTGGCACGATACGAGAAAGGAAATTCGCAATCGCCTTAGCGATAATCTAAACGTCCTTGCTCAGTGTTCCGCAGCGGGTGATATCTCTCCTCATCGAATGTTTCGCAAGCAGGCGGAAGACAAAATGCGGCAAAGCAGGGGACTTTCGTGGCGACAGGAAATCGCACGCCGGATAGCAAACGCAGTTGAGGAAGGACTTGCCTGTGCAAAAAAGGAGATTCATACAAAAACTATTTTTAAGCATGTGGTGGCGCGAATTGACCTTCCTGTCCATAAACCTCCGTCGATACCTTTCTATGAGACAGATTCTGTAGAGCCGATTGAGTTCCATGTTATACGCCTGGGTGATATTGCGCTGGCTACGAATCCATTCGAGCTGTATCTCGATTATGGAATTCGCATCGAAGCACGAAGCCGTGCTGCTCTGATTTTCCTGGTCCAGTTGTCGTGTCAGCACAGCGGCTACTTGCCGACAGAAAAAGCGATTAGAGGAGGCGGGTATAGCGCCGATAAGTTCGTAGTCGGGCCCGAAGGCGGCCAGGTGCTGGTGGATGAAACCGTCAGGCGAATAAATGCACTGTGGGACTAACAAGACCCTATATTTGGGGCTGGCTGCTTAAATCAGGAACTATAAAAAACAACGAAAAATTTTAAAGCAAAGGGCGGATAATAATATTCGTCTGGCTTAAAGAAATCGCAACCTCGCAGGGAGATGAGATGAAAACATACTTATTGAGTTGTCATTTGCTGTTAATCTTGATATTGATTATTCTTGACAATTGCAGAACATTTTGCTCTAAGTTGAATTGTGGAATTTATATAAATCCTTGGAAATAAACAAGGGGGAAATTTTTCAGGAGGCACAGATTAAAAATGAAACCTAAAAAGAACATGAACCGTCGTGAATTGCTGGGCTCTGCCGCAGTTTCTTCAATAGCTTTTGCAGTTGTCCCCAGGCACGTATTGGGAGGCCGCAGATATGTTGCTCCGAGTGATAAGGTGACCGTTGCCAATATCGGGTGCGGTACGCAGGGCCTTCGCGAAATGCCGGGTATGCTTGAAAACCCGGACGTGCAGATAGTGGCCGTATGCGATCCGAATAAATTTACTACCAATTATATTGACTGGTCACCGAACGGCATACGAAACGGCATTCGGAACACGTTGAATGACCCGACCTGGGGCGCTGGCTTTAAGGGTATTCCCGGCGGGCGTGACATAGGCCGGGAGTACGTGGAAAAGTATTACGCCAAAAATATGCCTTCAGGGAAATACAAGGGATGTAATTCTTATGAGGATTTCCGTGAATTGCTCGAAAAGGAAAAAGACCTGGACGCCGTAAAAATTATGACGCCGGACCATCTTCATGCGACAGTAGCTATTGCTGCGATGAAAAATGGAAAGCATGCCATTACCCATAAGCCGATTGCGAACAGGCTGTCGGAAGGAAGGCTGGCCATTGAAACAGCTCGAAGGAAAAGAGTCAAAACGCATCTTCTGGCCTGGAGCAGCAGACCTGCAAATAAACTAACGCGGAGATGGATAAGGGACGGTGTGATTGGGACTCTTAAAGAAATACATAACTGGTCTCACAGACCCGTATGGCCCCAATGGACGTCAAATCCGACGGATACCCCACCAATACCGAAAGGATTTAACTGGAAGCTGTGGCTGGGACCTGTGCCGGATCGTCCTTATCACCCGAATTATACACATAACGTTTTTCGCGGCTGGTATGATTTTGGCGGCGGCAGCATCGCGGACATGGGACATTACAGCCTGTTTCCTTTATTTGTGACCCTTGGTATAGAGACGCCGCCAATCAGCGCTGAAGCATATGGAACAACTACCCGGACTATTGTAGATCAAGTCAGCCGGGCGGTGAACAATAATGTGGCCTTTCCTTACTCTTGCATGATCCGGTTCAAATTCCCGAAACAGAAGGATTTGCCGGCTTTTGATCTCTTTTGGTACGATGGGGGCATGAAGCCCTTTCCTCCGGAAGAACTTGAGGTGGATAATAAATCGATCCCAGGCGAGGGAATGATGTTCGTAGGTGATAAAGGAAAAATCTTAGCCAGTTTCCATGGTGAAAATCCACAGATTATCCCGGAAAAGAAAATGCGGTCTTATGCCGGCGAAAAAGAGATTCAGCAGGAAGGCCGGTCAAGAAGATCGAACACATGGGTAAATTCCATTAAAAACAATGAAGAGTCACCTGGCAGCTTCCTGCTTGCAGGTCCTGTTACTGAAACTATCAACCTCGGTGCTGTGGCATTAAGGGCGGGAAGAAAAGTGGATTATAATACCGCAAACATGAAAATAACCAACTTCCAGAGGGCAAATAAATATCTGACACGGGAATACAGGAAGGGTTGGGAGCTTTGAGAATATATCTGATAAAGTAAATTTCCACGGGTTTTGACCCGTGGAAATTTACTAAGAATCTTAAGGCAATCCATATCATCAATTATGCATTAAGAAATACTGCTAATTATATGAGTATTTTTCCTTTATCTCTTTGTATTTTAAATAATCTCATTATATTTCTGCTCCTTCTGTTTTGAATTTTCAAGTTCGGTTCCGGGCGGCATCTTTTCCAGTTTTGTTAATCAGAAGCTTCCCTGCCTGGAATTATCGTAAATCCTTTGATTTTTTTGCTGCTATATGGTAAGGTGATAATACAATCCAGGGCACGTATGTATCTGTGTATTCTGCGTTTATTGGTCTTGAAGGAGTAATTTATGCGATGCAAAATAGCAGTGGTGCCGGAAAAATGTTCCGGCTGTCGTGTTTGTGAGATAGCATGTGCCATACACAGGCAAAAGATAAACAATCCCAAGAAAGCCAGGATACGAGTAACTACTATATATCCTCATCCGGTGGTGCGTATGCCGGTGGTATGCAATCAGTGCAAGGATGCCAAGTGTCTTTCCGCGTGTCCGACCGATGTGATATACAGACAAAACGGAGTGGTTAAGATACATGAGGATGGCTGCATTGGCTGTCATGCGTGTGTGGACGCCTGTCCTTTTGGCGCGATGTTTGTCCATCCGGATATTGATGTGCCACTGAAATGCGACCTGTGCGAGGATAGCGGCCAGCCGCAATGTGTTAAGATGTGCCCGACGGGTGCGATATTGTTTATGCCGGAGCATGTTTTCGGCCAGGCTCATCGGTTAAATAATGTCCTCTCATATACTCACATGAAGGAGATAGAGTACATTGAAGAGGGCGAACCCAAACGCCTGCACTATGCAGATAACAACGCCGCCGAGGGTCGCGACAGAATGGGAGGCGGATAATGAAACAGCATAAGGGCGGATATTTCCGGAAGATACTGCATATTGACATGACCAGCGGCACCAGCAGAACCGAAGCTGTTGATGATGAGTTTATCGCCAGCTATATAGGTGGAAGAGGTTTTGCGATAAAGCTCTTGTGGGACAACCTTGCAAAGAATGGCCGGGTGGATCCGCTCGGGCCTGAGAACATGCTCGTAGTAGCGGCAGGGCCGCTGACCGGCGTTTACCTGCCGAGTTCGGGAAAGAATTCCTTTGCTTCGATTTCACCGGCAACCGGATTGTTCGGAGATTCGAGCATGGGCGGCGGTTTTGGTGTCGAATTGAGACAGGCCGGCTACGATGCTGTCACGATTGTTGGAAAGGCCACGGAGCTGAGCTATGTGTTTATTGATGATAATTTCGTTTCGATAGTGCCGTGTCCGGAACTCAAGGGCAAAGGAAACCTGGAGACCGAGGGCAAGATTCGAGACAATCTTGGGGACCACGATGTGAAGGTGGCGTCTATCGGCATAGCGGGTGAAAACCTTGTGCGGTTTGCGTGTGTGACCAGTGAATGGAGCAGGAATGCCGGCCGAACCGGAATAGGGGCGGTCATGGGCAGTAAGAATATCAAGGCAATCGCAGTTCGGGGACAAAAGGATTTGCCGGTGGCTGATGTTGATAAAGTAATCGAAATTTCCGAGCAGGCGTATAAGGAGCTTGGGGCTCACAATATGATGAGCCACTGGCAAAGGCAGGGGTTGATGGGTGTAATCGATTATGCTAATATGATGGGCATTCTTCCGACATATAATTTCCGCGATACGCATTGGGAAAAGGCAAAGAATATCAACGGCAAGACGATGCTTGCGAACCATAAGATTGGTAATACTGCCTGCTTCGGGTGTCCGATGTGCTGCGGTAATATCAATCTTGTCAAAGAAGGTAAATGGGTGGGCACTGTTGTCGAAGGACCTGAGTATGAAACGGCGGCTATGCTGGGCTCTAATGTCGGGATTGATAACTTTGCAAGCATTTTAAGGGGAAATCATCTTTGTGACGACCTGGGCATCGATACGATATCCACAGGGAATTTGATAGCTGTAGTGATAGAAGGTTATGAAAAGGACCTTTTAACACTTGATGATCTGGACGGCAAACCGATTACCTGGGGTGATGATGACCGCGTAATGGAGCTTATCGAGCAGATTGCCAAATGCCAGTCCATTGGCGCAACCCTTGCTCTTGGGGCCAAAGGTGTGCTTGAACGCTGGCCTCAACTGAAGGATATCGTGCTGCATGTCAAAGGTCTTGAGCAGTCGGCCTATGACTGCAGGGGCGCAAGCTCGATGGCGCTTGCTTACGGTACAAGCGATATCGGTGCTCATCACACACGGGCATGGACTGTAGGCAAGGAGCTTGAGATGGGCGCCGACTGGGGCATCGACGAAAAGGTTGATCTGGTAATATATCATCAGCACATCCGTTCGCTGTTCGATATATTCGGTGTGTGCCGGCTGCCCTGGATTGAGCTTGGTTTTCACGAGGACTTCTACGCCGAACTCTACAGTGCGGTTGTTGGCTGGCAATACAGCCTTGATGATCTGTTGGCCCAATCTCGGCATTTATATGATATGACCCGGGCTATTAACGTTAAGCTTGGTGCAACCAAAGCCGACGACTATCCGCCGGCACGCACGTTTATTCCCATCCATAGCGGCCCGCTGGCCGGTAAGGCCTGCAACAAGGACGAATACGAAGAAATGCTGGCGCTGTACTACCAAAAACGCGGCTGGGACGAGCAAGGTAACCCACAAATAGCCTGTGATTGATTCCTTTGACGGCACTCTGTGTTTTTCATCCGGTTTCTTAATTACGTTTTTCAGCCGTCACACATTTTTGCCACGGGACAAAGTCAACAGACCTTATGAGCGGCAGTTGCAGTTCTAAGGCCGGTTCAAGCGGATAGAGTATATCAGTTGTTATGATATTCGTTACGGTTTGAGCTGGGCTGAGAAACCGCCGTATTTTGGCAGGGTGATTTTGAGCTTATCAGTGGCGGTCAAGGATTGGCTGTATGTTTTGAAAGAACTGGGCTTTGCACCATCGCAGATAATGGTAGCTTTATATTGTGGCACGGGCTTCAAGCCCGTGAATTCACGGCCAGAATGACCGTGCCACAGGAAGCTAAGGTCGAGATTGAATGTGCGAGCAGTGTCCTGGCCGCTAAGACCGCCGAGAAACCATTGATTACCCTTACGGCGGGCGATGAAAATATATTTGCCCGGATATCCTTCGATGAATTTGGTGTCATCCCATGCCGCAGGTACATCTTTTAGGAACTGTCTGGGTGCTTCAGGCAGCTCGAGGTAAGCTTTTGTGCCGTCGGCAAAGTGCATCCAGCCTGATTCATAAACAACGGCCAGGGCGAGTTCATGGGCATAGGTTGTCAAGTGGGGATAGACATTGTCCCAGAACATTACGGGGGTGTAGTCCATAGGGCCGACAACGTTGCGAGTAAAAGGGATGATTGTATTAAGAGTAAGTGCCATTTTTGGGTAAAGTTTATCGAAGCTGTAGCATTCCTCACCTCTCATTGCTTCCATAGTCATCAGGTGGGGGTAGGTGCGTGACCAGCCGCGGGGCAGAGTGCAGCCGTGGAAGTTTACCATAATCTGGTAGTCGGCCGCGTCTTTTAGAATGTCGTGGTAAAGCTGGATGATGTTTTGCTTGTCGGACTGGAAAAAATCGACTTTTACGCCCTTGATGCCCCATTTTTTCAGCATAGCGAATTCGAAGCGGCGGACTTCTTTTAGGAACATGGTGCCGCGGGGCTTTTCAGTGACAATATTGTGAGGACCGCCGGAGTTATACCAGAGGAGCAAACCGACACCTTTTCGGTTGGCATAGGCTATGAGGTCGTGGATAGTACCGTTTTTCATAATAGTCCAGTTGGCGTCAATAAGGGAGTATTCCCATCCCATATCGGCGGCAAGGTCGATCCACAGACGGAGCTTGTCGTGGTCCTGTGGACTTTCGTGATCGAAGAGCCAGCTCCATGAAGCCCGGCCGGGCTTGATCCATGAGGTGTCTTTAATTATAGAGGGTGGATTAAGGTTGCTAACGAGAGTGGATTCGACGATAGGGGCAAGGCTGTCACCGAGGATGATAACACGCCAGGGGCTGGCCCATGGCAATTTAGACGATGGATTGATTTGGCCGGTGTTGTTTCCTTCACCTTCGTTGGGGAAGCGAATGCGGTAGAGACCCTTAGGGGCGTTTTGCTCTAACCGGCAGCCGCAGTAGGTCGCATCAACGGCGGCTTCGGTGATAAGGCCCCAGCGGGTAGTGTCCGCATTTCGGAAAAGGACCGGAAAGGCCCAGCCTTCCTTGTTGGGTGAGGATGTGCCCACGGATATGCCGTCGTGGTAATAAGTTTCGTAGGCGGGGCTGTACTTGGTGGCTTTATCGTAAGGATGAAGCCAGACTTTACCGCCGGCGGGGAGCTGGAAGCCTGTAAGCTCTTTAGTGATGGTATAGGTCTTGTCGCTTTTTTCAGGGAAGCGATAACGCAAAGCCGCGCCGTCATTATATGCTCGGATTATAACTTCGAGCCCTGCACCGTTATTGTTCCGGAGTTTAATTGTTGATTCAGAATAATAGTTGCGGCAAATACGACGTTTACCATGCGGCATAGTGTAGGTTTCATCGACTACGGGACTGCTGACAGTATCAATATGTTTCAGGTTATCGGTAAATTTTTGGTCGGCACGAATGATACCGAGGGGAGAGTACGAAATTACCTCTCTGTCGGCGTAATCGACTTTGTAATCCAGTTGGGCTTTGTTGTTGGGATTTCTTGCTTGTCCCGGGTTGGATAAACGGACGGTTACTGTTATTTTTTTGCTGGGTGATTGAACTTTTATAATTTGTGTTTTTCCCGAATCAGCGGCGAATGTATATCCGGCAAGAATTAGAATTGCACAAATAATCGTCTGTTTGCGTTGACGGGTCATGGGCCGGCCTCCTGTAAAATTAATTCCCCCATAAGGGACGCCTTACGGCGGAAGTTTCTCATTTCTTGATACTAAAAGCCCGATTACATCTTAATTTTTAACAACGATGAATCGGTCTTTTATCAACATACCAATTTTGAGCTGATTTTACCAATATGTTTCTTTTTATACTGACTGAAGAGAACTTAATTTACAATCGATGCGTATATATTTATAATACAATTCCTAAGCTTATAGTGTAATTGGACTGTATTTTGGGAGATAGGAATTGACTACTACACAAATAGAGAATCCAGTATTGGCTCCGTTAAAGGAGAACCTGCAGAGTGTTATCTACGGCAAGAGCGAATGTATAGATGTAATGATAGTCTGCCTTTTGGCAGGAGGCTCTGTCCTTATTGAAGATGTACCCGGTGTAGGCAAGACGACCCTGGCCAAAGCGCTGGCCAAAAGCATTGACGCCAAGTTTCGCCGGATTCAATTCACACCTGATTTATTGCCTGCGGATATTCTGGGCTCTTCTATCTACAATCCGATTAGCGGGGACTTCAAGTTCAGTCCCGGCCCGATTTTCTGCAATATACTTCTTGCAGACGAAATCAACCGCGCCTCACCGAGGACCCAATCGGCCCTTCTGGAGGCAATGAATGAGAACCAGGCTACGATTGAAGGCCAGCGTTATCCATTAACTAAGCCGTTTATGGTTATTGCCACGGAGAATCCCATTGAGTTCCACGGCACTTATCCATTACCTGAAGCCCAGCTTGACCGCTTCCTGGTCCGTCTTGCGATAGGTTATCCGTCGGTCGAGGTCGAGATCGACATTCTCAAGTCGCATGCCCATGACGAACCGCTCGACAGAATAAAGCCAGTACTCCAGCTTGATAAGGTCCGGCAGATTCAGAAAGAGGTGACCGACGTTCACGTCGATGACAGTATTCTGGAGTATATTGTTGAAATCGTGCATGCTACCCGCAATGATAATCGCCTTCAGTTAGGTATCAGCACCCGCGGGACCTTGATGATGTCACGGGCGGCACGTGCCCGGGCATATTTCCAAAAGCGAGATTTTGTCGTTCCCGACGATGTCTTGTGGCTTGTTCCGTATGTATTGCCGCATCGCATTCTTTTGACCTCTAAAACACTACACAGTGGTGCTACGCCTAAGGCGATTGTAACGGACATCGTCGGACGTATCAAAGTACCCGTTTGAAGATGGCCTCTGCTATGAGAAAAACCGATGGAAGATTATGTCTTGGTTTGACTGATACCGGCAAGGCAATTCTTCGAGGAACTTTCTATGTGGCTTTGGCGGCTCTGATTGTTCCTGCCTTTGGGATACTTTCGGCTCTGGTGGCGATTATGCTAATGGCTTTAGTGGTCGGCTTTGTTCTGCGGCCTAAAATCCGGATAGACGGTAATCTGCCTGAACGTGTCATCGTAGGACAGACAACAAGCTTCAGTTATATTCTCAGGAACACCTCGCGACTGCCTGCCTATAATCTCTGTGTGGAATTTAGTGCTTTGCCTGAATCGATTAAACAGGTCGCAGGCGCACAGGTGATTTCCCGCCTTGGACCCGGCGAGACTATCGAAGTGACTGTTGCGATAAAACCCACCCGGCGCGGCTATTACAAAATCAAACAGCCTGTTTGCCAATCCGGTTTTCCTTTTAACTTGTTTAATTTTGGCACATCCCGTGATGACCGGGAAACTCTTGTCGTCCTTCCGAATTTTTACCGGCTCCAATTCTCACCCAGAGGCCTGAGTCAAAACATTTGTGCCGGCGGCGCGAGGCTCGTCGGTCAAAGGAGAGCTTTTCCTGAATACGCCGGGAACCGTCCTTTTTTGCCGGGTGATTCCCCTCGAAGGATTGATGCTCGTGCCTGGGCACGCCTTTCTGTGCCGGCTACAAAAGAGTACCACGAAGATTTTGACAAGCGAGCTGCACTCATATTGGATACATCCATTTCCGAATTGCCTTTATTGTCAAATTCAAACACAAACAAAAAACTCGAAGCCGCAGTATCTCTTTGTGCTTCTGTGGCATTCACAATCAACAATGATTGTCTTATTGATTTCCTTCTTGCCGGTATCGAAATTCATCAGCTCACTTCTTTGCCCAGAATGATACGCCTTGATAAGATACATGATATTCTGGCGGGAGTCGAACCATCTAAAGGATATTCACTTGAAAAGATATCACCGGCATTAATAAGTCAGTTCTCTCGAATCTCTGAGTTTTTTTTCATTCTATTGAGGCCCAACAAGGCATACCGGCATTTGCTTCAGCTGGCCAGGCAGGCCGGCTGCCATTGTAATGTTCTGTTGATAGGCCAATCGGGCCAAATGCATGTGGATGATGACGATATGAGCCGGAATAGAAATGTCCGGCTTCTGTCACCAGATGAGATATTGACCGGGCGAATAAAACGCTTATGAAAACACAAAAAGCCATCGCTATAATTATAGTACTGACGAGTTCGTTGCTCACCGCGCTGGTCTCTGGTGATATTCCGTATCCGACTATTCTGTGTATGTTGGGCCTGCTGGGTTTACAAAGGCGCTTTACGTGGGATATAAAGCCGGAAAGACGCGTTATAACGTCATTACTTCTGCTTTTCCTGGCGATTATGTTTTCAATTCACTACCGGTATGCCAACTCATTCCACCGTGTAACCTCCGTGCAAGCCGAGGCTGTCGCCTGGCAGACAATAGCCCGCTACTTCCTGGCTTCAATGATCCTCATACTGTTTCTTGGCAGACCCGACCAGCTCCCTTCTTCGCTGGGATTGTTTCACGTAGCAGTCACGATATCCGCCGGACAGGTCCTTTTACTTAATGATATGCATATCACATTTCGGCTCTCAGAGCTGCTGTCGGTCGTTCTTGTTGTGCTTTATGCAGCCTCCGCTAACTGTTCGATGGACAGGCCCGTTCACGGGCGTATGTGGCGAATGTCCCGTTGGCTTGCTTTTGGCCTGATAGTGGTCTTTACGGTTAACGCCGGCTGGATTATGAGTTCAATACTATATCGTCATGTGGAGGTTCTCAATCTTCCGGTTTTGTTCTGGGGTAGAGGCGCCGCTCTTGGGGGGACATCAGATGGTATGTCACGGGTGGGATTCTCCAACAGCGGCAAGCTGTCGAGTGTGCTTTTAATCAAGGGAGAGCTGGATCCGACGCCCGCGTTGACTATCTCGAGCGACATAAGCCCGGGCTACTTGAGGGCCAGAGCATTTGATATCTATCGTCAATCCGAATGGCACGATGTGTCACACCAGGAGGCGCTCTTTCCCGAACAAAATATGTCGTTAAGAATGTTTTTCGTAGGCAAAACGAAGGTCTTTAGCCTGGAAAAAACAGATGCTTCCCTGTGTAATTATATGACCGTCCGGCATGAATCACGGTTCGGTGACACTATGTTTACGCCACTCGGAACGTCCTTTATTGAGGCGCCGCTCAAGTTGCTGATGCGCGACAGCGATGGTATTGTTTATAATCCTAAGTTTCGTAGCGACCTGAGATACCAGATTGCCTTCACGCAATCAGCCTCTCAAAAGCCCCCGACCGGGATGCTGAATGTCCCAAATGAGCTTGATCCGCGCATACATGAGCTGGCAGAAAGGATTTTCGCAGGATGCACCACCACGACCGAAAAAATCAATGCTGTCATTAGCTACTTTCGCACAAACTACACATATGTGCTCGGGCTGGACGTCCCCCTCGGCCGGGACAAGCTGACTTACTTTCTGTTAGAGGAATCCATCGGCTATTGCGAGTATTTTGCCTCCGGTGCTGCGATTCTGCTGCGTCTTGCCGGCGTTCCGACTCGGTACGTTACAGGTTTTTTAGTAACTGCGAAAGATGAGCAGAGTGAATTGTGGGTTGCGCGGAACATGGACGCTCATGCCTGGGTCGAAGCATGGGACCGGCAGCAGAAACAGTGGACTAATGTCGAAGCTACACCGGGGGAGGATCTGGATACAGCGCCGGTCTCGGAAGAGTTGGAAAGCATGGGTGGCGGTATTGGGTCTTTTAGTCAGCTTCTGCAGGCCTTGTATCAATATGGTCTTTTTGGTGTGCTTGGCTGGTTGTTTAATTCCTATGGCGTACTTAAAAGCTTAGTTCTGCTGGTGAGCCTTTTTGGCGGTGGGCTGTCCCTGGCCCTGTTAAGATACAGCAGGAAAAAGTCTAAATATAAAACAAACCAAAGGCAGCCGCAAAGCCTGGAGCTTTTGACTTTGCACAAGATGCTGACCAGGATGGACCGCAAAGTTAAAGCAGCAGGCTCACAGCGTCATTTTAATGAGCCTTTACATGCTTTCTCTCGGCAAATTCGACAGCGAGACTCCGGAAGTGGATTGTGGACAAGGATATCCGACTGGTATTTCGAATATGCGAACCTCCGATACTGCAGAAAAATCAGCCCCGAGCGGGTGCAGAAGCTGCAACAGCTTTATAAAGGGCTGCGGTAATCATTTTGAATTACGACAGGACGATGAAGTTACACTAAAAGGCCTTGCTACGCGCTACATGTTAACTTTTGCCAATTTCATTAAATGCTTTTGGTGGAAACCTCTAAGACCTACTACTGGCGAGTTGATGAGTTTGATGGTATCGATACATACAAAGGCGAGGTTTGGAGCTTTACAATTGAAGGTGCTGTCGGAAGTCCGAGTCCGGCAAAAGACGCCGTGGATGTCACGCAGACACCTGTTCTTACCTGGGTACCGGGAGTTTATGCTGCTTCACATCAAGTTTATTTCGGTACAGATAAAGATGTCGTAAAAAACGCCGATACGAATTCTCCCGAATACAAAGGCACTGGAAACTTAGGCTCCGAAAGCCATGACCCTGGACCGCTCGAATGGAATACTACTTATTACTGGCGGATTGATGAGGTCAATAACACCAACGCCGACAGGCCCTGGGCAGGCCCTCTCTGGAGCTTTACTACGGCCACCTTCCTTATCATTGACGATTTTGAGGCTTACAATGACCTTGATCCTGATGATCCAGATAGTAATAGGATATTTATGGCGTGGGTGGACGGATTCGACAACCCGGCTGTAAACGGCTCTATCGTTGGATATGAAAATCCTCCGTTTGCCGAGCAGACTATCGTTCATAACGGCGACTGTGTGAGCACTTGAGATGCGGTGACAATCCGGATTCGCTTTCCGGGAAGCGAAGAGAGAATTTTCTATAGAGAAACTTGTAGGTTAACAACCTCTGATTTATAATCATGTGATAGTGCATTAAATACCGGGGGTACATAAAGCCGGTGAACCTTGTAGATAATAATGAATAGAAGATTTACTATCACAGGTGTCTTTTGCGGTGCTATCATCCTTTCCGGAGTGTGGCTTATGTCCCGCCCATTCGAGGTCATGGACAACTGCACGCAAATCGCTTACGAACCGAATATTGTCCCTGACTACTCAGGCGTTGTTATCCCGCATAACATTGCCCCCCTGAACTTCAGGATTTTCGAAAAGGGACAAACCTACCGCGTTAAAATCCATTCGAATCGCGGCGCAGCCATAGGAATTGTCAGCAAAACAGGCCTGATACGCATCCCTTTGCGAAAGTGGCGGGCCTTACTTAATGCAAATAAAGGTAATAAGGTATTCCTTGACGTCTATGTCAAAGATGCAGACAACGGATGGCGACAATTTCAGCGTATCACCAATACCATAGCTGAAGAAGACATTGACGAGACGGTGGTATACCGGTTTATGAAACCCATTTATAGATGGTGGAAAGACATGGGGATTTATCAGCGCAGCCTGACCGATTACGATGTGTCCCTTGTCCTGCATGGGCGTTCTTTCGGTGAAGGGTGCCTTAACTGTCACAGCTTTGTCGGCAATGCACCGGATACGATGACGATCGGCCTGCGTAGTGAGACCTATGGCAGTCACACACTTTTGGCCCGGAACGGCACCATAAATAAGATTGGTGCGAAGTGGGGCTATACCGCCTGGCATCCGAGCGGCCGAATGGCCGTATATTCTATGAACAAAGTGCGTCAATTTTTTCATTCCGGCGGTATGGAGGTCAGGGACGTGGTAGACCTCGATTCCGCCCTGGTCTGTTATCACGTTGATAGCAAGGAAGTGGAATGTCCCCCGGAGCTGTCAGAGAAAACCCAGCTCGAGACCTATCCGGCATGGTCTCCGGACGGTCGGTATTTGTATTATTGCAGCAGCCCCATTCTATGGCAAAATCGTAACATTGTTCCGCCTGAGAATTATGACAAGCTCAAGTATGATCTTCGGCGCATAGCTTATGATGTCGAGACAGGTCGATGGGGCAAGGCCGAGACTGTCCTGGCCGCAGATGAAACCGGATTGAGTATCCTGTTACCGAGGATCTCGCCGGACGGCCGATTTCTTCTGTTCTGCATGTGCCGATACGGCTGCTTTCCTGTATATCA
>Ga0114922_10001852_pt1 | contig 20025 bp, 15 predicted proteins | sample AartaG_FD_100975 | JGI IMG/M metagenome (GOLD analysis project Ga0114922, IMG submission 100975) | Deep subsurface microbial communities from Aarhus Bay to uncover new lineages of life (NeLLi) - Aarhus_00045 metaG | ecosystem: Environmental > Aquatic > Marine > Oceanic > Sediment | place...
AGCCCGGCCGCCGCGCAGGGCTTCTTCCATTACTTCGCAGGGCTCGGGATCTTCATGGTTTGCCTGGTGCTACTCCTGGTGCTGTGGCAGGCGCTGCAGGGCTGGGAACGCGGTCGCCAGACAGGGCAAGACAGGGAGCCTACGAATGGTTTAGCCAGGGGGGTCGGCCGTGCATCATCTGGGAGTCCGGCTCGGGAGGGACTCGCGAGGGGCGGGTTGGCCGTCGTGGCGTTCCTCGGGCTCGGGATTGCCTACCAGGCGGTAGAGGTCGGACACGTCCTGGCCGCGGAGAGCCGCGCCCAGGTGCGCCCCCTGGCGGCGATCCCGATGCGGATCGGCAAGTGGACGTCTGAGACGCTGCCCGACCCTAGGGGTCTGAAGCGCCAGCGTCACGTCAGCGACGCATTCTACAGGGAGTACCGCGCGCCCGGGGAGCCGCCGATCCGCGTCGCCCTGCTTTACTGGCGAACAGGTGAGGGAACGTTCCTGGGCCGCCGGATCCACTTACCAGAGGTCTGCTACCCGTTCCACGGCATGGCGCAGAGATGGACGGAGCGGCGGGAGCTGGAAACACAATCGTGGGTCCTGCCGGTGGTGGAGGTGCGGACGAGTGCTTTCGCAAGCCCCGAAGGCGACTTCATTGTGACGAGCTGGCAGCAAGCAGGACTTCGCAGAGGGCCCCTTGAGATAGAGGCCTACTCAGGATGGGCAGGCAAGCTCGTATACGGCCTGCGCGAGATCTTCAGTCTAGGCACCGACTATCCTGCTGAACTGGCGATCCAGCTCTCCAGCTCCCAACAGGGCCCAAAGCAATGGATCGTCGCGGCTCAGTCGCGGCTGGGTGCCGAGATAATAGGCCTAGCCGTCGACCACGTCCTGATGGATGCGGCACCAAGTGGCACAACGCGCCGTCTGCCTGGATAGACAGCCCTGGCTGGACCTAACTCTAGTGGGCGCACGTTAGCTGGAACCACTCGATCGTGCGACGGAGGCCCTCCCGGAATGGGACTTGCGCCTCGAAGCCAAACTCCTCTTTTGCGCGGGAGGTATCTAGCATGCGGCGCGGCTGACCGTCGGGCTTCGATGCATCCCACGCTATCCTGCCCTTGAACCCGGTCAGCTCCGCAATCAACTCGACAAGGTCCCGGATTGAGATCTCGAAACCCGAGCCCAGGTTGACGGGTTCAGGTTTGTCGTAGTTCGCAGCGGCCATCAAGATGCCCCGAGCAGCATCCTCAACGTATAGGAATTCGCGGGTCGGCTTCCCAGTGCCCCAGCAAGTGATGCTCGTGGCACCGCTGTCCCGTGCCTCGACGCACTTGCGGATGAGCGCAGGGATGACGTGGGAGGTCTCGAGTTCGAAATCGTCGCGGGGACCGTACAGGTTGACCGGCAGCAGGTAAACGCAGTTCATGCCGTACTGCTGCCGATAAGCCTGAGACTGGACAAGAAGCATCTTCTTGGCGAGCCCATACGGCGCATTCGTCTCCTCTGGATAGCCGTCCCACAGGTTCTCTTCGCGAAAGGGCACGGGCGTATGCTTAGGGTAAGAGCAGACAGTCCCGGCTGTCACGAACTTACCGACTCCAAAGCGCCGTGCGTATTCGATGAGCTGCATGCCCATGACGGCGTTGTCGTAGAAGAAACGGCCTGGATTTGCCTGATTCGCGCCGATGCCGCCGACCCTGGCGGCCAGATGGACAACGACGTCCGGCTTGGCGTCCGCGTACATCCGCTCGATGTTGCCGGCCTCGCGCAGATCGCAGTCGACGCTCCGGGGCACGAACAGTGTCGCCGGGCCCTCTTTCTCGATCTGTGCGACAACCCACGACCCGAGGAAACCTGCCCCCCCAGTAACGACCACGCGCTTGTCCGCCCAGTAACTCACTGCACTCCCCTATCCCGCCTGCATGCCGCTCGCCACCGCCTCAATATCCGCTTCCACCATTATCCGCACGAGCTCTTCGAAGCGCGTCCTCGGCTCCCATCCCAGGCGCTCGCGTGCCTTTGCTGCATCGCCGCGGAGCACATCGACCTCGGCGGGTCTCAGGTACCGTGAGTCGATCTCGAGCAGTGGCCTCCCGGTCGACGCGTCGACGCACTTCTCAGCCAGCCCCTCGCCCTCCCAGCGCGGAGAGAGGCCGCCAATGTGAAACGCTAGGTCCGCGAACTCCCGGACGGTGTGCGTCTCGCCAGTTGCGATGACATAGTCGTCGGCCTCGTTCGCATTCAGCATCAGATGCATCGCCTCCACATACTCGGGCGCGTAACCCCAATCGCGTTTGGCATCCAGGTTTCCCAGATACAGGACATTCTGCGCTCCGGCACGAATTCTGGCCACTGCTTGGGTGATCTTACGCGTGACGAAAGTCTTGCCCCGCCGGGGCGACTCGTGATTGAAGAGGATCCCACTGCAGGCATAGAGCCCATATGCCTCGCGGTAGTTGACAGTAGCCCAGTGGGCAAACAGCTTTGCCACCGCGTAAGGACTGCGGGGATGGAATCGCGTGTGCTCGTTCTGCGGCACCTCGGCCGCCTTGCCGAACAGCTCACTCGTGGACGCCTGGTAGACCCGGGTCTCCAGCCGCGCCTCCCTGATGGCCTCCAGCAACCGCAGCGTCCCCAGAGCATCCGTGTCCGCCGTATAGACTGGCTGGTCGAACGAAACCGCAACATGGCTCTGCGCCGCGAGATTGTAGATCTCATCGGGCACAGTCTTCTCAACGAGGCGGGCAATACAACTGCCATCAACCAGGTCACCATAGTGGAGATGCAGGCGCTGGTTCGGGTCGTGCGGGTCCTGGTAGATGTGGTCTATCCGCTCGGTGTTGAATGTCGATGCGCGGCGAATGATGCCGTGGACCTCATACCCTTTCTCGAGCAGGAGCTCGGCAAGATATGAGCCATCCTGTCCAGTGATACCGGTGATCAGTGCTTTCTTCATAGTTCAGTGGCTTCACATAGATCAGCTAAAGGCCGTTTTCGTGGGTATGTAACTCAGACGAAAGAAAGGTCTGAGTCCTGCCCGACTGGCGTCGGCGCCGCTGCAGCGCCTGGACATCAGGTTCGAAGCGCCGGGGCCCCCTGCTGCCGGTGACGACCGCGATGATGGACGCCACGCTCCTTTCACGCCCGAGGAACCGTTCATAGTGACTCCGGCCAGCTTGCCCCAGCCGCCGTGCGTCTACCTGGTTGGCGGCTAGGCGCCGGATCACGCTAGCCAACCGGGAGGCCTCTCCGGCGCGGAAGCTCTCCCCTGCCCCGCTGGCCCGGATTAGATCCGCCACTTCGCACCGAGGCGGCCCAACGAAGAGAGCCGGCCGGCCTGCCGCGAGGATGCCGTATATCTTGCTCGGTACGAGAGTCCCCAGGACCTCTTCACGCATGCTCACCAGATGCACGTCTGCAGCCGACAGTAGCTGCGCCAGTTCACTGAGCGGCCTGGATTCCAGGAAGGCAACGTTCCGGAGACCGCGCACGGCTACACCCGCTTCCACTTCGGCCCGACGCTTCCCACCCCCGGCAAAGACGAACTGGACAGCGCGGTCCTCTTTCAACAGGGCGGCGGCATCCAGAATGGTCTCAAACTCGTGGGCCATGCCCATGTTGCCTGAGTACATGACGACGAAGCTGCCGTTAAGAGACACAAGCCCTGGAAGCTGCCACGCTCCCCGAGGCAGGGGGCGCACGGCCTCTGCGGGTACCCAGTTGTGCACAGTCGTGATCTTGTGGGTCGGCAGGCCGCGTGCGGCCAGTCTTTGGCTCATCGTCGGACCTAATGATATGACTCGGTCCGCGCCTGAGTACAGCGCCGCGGCAACACGCCCGAGGGCACAAGACGCCAGCCCCTCGCGACGGACGCTTCCCAGAGCCTGGGCGACATCCGGCCACATGTCCATGCTCCACAGCACGAGGCGGGTGCCCCGCAATCGCTTGATCAGTAGCCCGACGGCACCGACAAAGGGCGGAGTGGTCAGGGCGAGGCAGGTGTCGAAATGTCCCAGCTGCAGTGCTCTCTTGCCCGCCAGCACGTAGTAGGAGCCCCAGTCGAGCAGTCGGTCCAAGGCCCGGACACGCCCCCGCGCGGTCGCCCCGACCCGATGCACCCGGAGGCCGTTGCTGTTAGGTCCGCAGCTGCGGCCCAGTGTTCCGCCACCGTACCTACCCGTGCTGCAGATGACATGTACCTCGTGCCCATCGCCCACAAGTCCGTCGGCCACGTCGCCAAGCAGTTGGCCAGTTGCGGCAGTGTCAGGAGGGTAGTACTGGTTCAGTAGCAGGATTCTCATCGGTCGCTCAAACGCTCACAGTAACCCGCATCTGCTCGGCCACGGAAAGAATGATGTCGTCAAGGGTCCGCCTTGTTCTGAAACTTATCAGTCCCCTGGCCAAGCCAATATCGGGCACGCGTCGGCGCATGTCCTCGAATCCCTCGAGGTAGGCTTCCTCGTAAGGGATATGCACGATGGGAGACTCTGAGTTGAGCAGCTCTTTCACTCTTGCTGCTAGATGGTTAATCGACACTTCTTCGGGGTTCCCGAGGTTCACGACCTTGCCGGCCGCCGAGTCACAGCACGCCAACGCTGCGAGCGCTGGCACAATATCAGCCACGTGAGCAAAACATCTGGTCTGGTTTCCGTCGCCGTAAACGGTTATAGGGTCGTTCGCGAGCGCTTGCATCACGAAACGAGGAACGACCATACCGTACTGCCCCGTCTGCCGAGGCCCGACTGTATTGAAGAGGCGCACGGAAACTACGGGCAGCCTCGTTTCGTACCAGTGGGCCAAAGCGAGGAACTCGTCTACTGCCTTGGCGGCCGCATAGGCCCACCGTCTAGTCGTGGTCGGTCCCTGAACCGTGTCATCTTGCTCCGAGAAAGGCACCTTGCTGCCTTTGCCATAGACCTCGGACGTAGAGGTTATGAGGACTCTTTTCCGGTACCGCCTTGCCAACGACAACACGGCCTCAGTCCCTCCCACGATTGTCTGGATGGTCCGGACCGGTTCGTCGATAATCAGGCGGACACCAACTGCTGAGGCCAGATGGAACACAACGTCAACCGTCTTGACCAAATCCTCCATGAGCTGTTGGTTCAGGACGGTATCGATTAGCAGCCGGAAACCTCCTCTACCCTCCAGGTGCTGCACGTTCGAGTAGCTTCCTGTGGACAGGTCGTCAACCGCATCAACCTGCCACCTGGAATCCAGCAGATGGTCGCACAGATGCGAACCAATGAAACCTGCACCACCAGTGACCAATGATCTCATGGGATGTCTCCCTTCACTCCCTGTTGTTCACCACATGAACTTGCATCGACCGAAGCCCTCTCGTCAGACCGGTAGTCCCTTCTCATGTCGCTTCAGTTCCTTGATCTTCAGGCAGATCATGTATTCGTAGATTGCCTGGAGTGTGCAATAGGTTAGGCCGGGCGCTCCATCCAAAAAACCCATCCGCAAGACGTACATGTACATGAACTTCAACCACGGCCGCAGCGGCAACCGAAAGGACAGCTGCTTCAACGCCATGCGGCGGCGAACTGGATCGCGGGAGGTCAGTCCCTCCCAGTCCATGCCTCTACCGCGAAGTTCGCTCAGGCAGGCCCGGGCCTCATTCGTCGAGTACCGGTTGTGCTTGTCCAGCCATTCCGCCATGCCCTTGCCAAAGTTGTAGTGCAGAAAAGGCTCTAACAAACGGCCAATCGGGCCATCCGCTTCGAAGCCCTCTCCATGGCCCCGCTCTGTGTAGCGGACACGTCCACGGCGCACCAGGCGCAGGACCCAAACGGGGAAGGCGCTGCTATGCTTGAGCCATCTGCCGTTGAGCATTGTCTTGTATGACAGCAAGAAGCCGGCCGTATCTGGCGGTGCCGACGCGATGGCCTCTCGAACCTCTTCGGCAAGTTCAGGTGTCACGATCTCGTCGGCATCAAGGTGCAGGACCCAGTCTTCGTGGATATGGCCGTTGTCCATGGCCCAGTTGCGCTGTACCGCGAAACTCGCGAATCTGTGCTTCAAAACGCTTACTCCGTGTCCCTCGGCGACGGCGCAAGTAGAGTCGCTGCTGAAATCATCAATAACGAGCATTTCGGAAGCGACGCGGCGCGCAGCTTGGAGACATCGGGACAGATTCTTCTCTTCGTTAAGAGTCAGTATGAGAACTGAGACAGCCACTACCGGCCGTTCCTTATCTCTTCATGAGCCAATTGATGACGTGCTGCGGGGGCGTTTGTGAGAACGTCCCGCCTCGGGCAGAGCAGAGCTTGTGAGGGGTTCTCACGGATAGTGTACTGTCACCAGTCACTTGAAAACCGTCCACGGGTGGTCACTTCAAGACCAGCCCGTTTGTGTATGGTAGTTCGCTGACATTAGACTGCGCGCGCGGGCCAATGTTGCCCGAGCGCCGCCCCAAACGCGATCGTCGACAGTGATGGGACAATACCAGCACGCGTGTCAGGATCGCGATATCCTGGGAACCACAGACACAATACTCAATACTGCCTCACGGTAGCCTTCCCGCCCGAGACGGTCGGAATCACACCGCAGTGACGCCGCGGTCGCCGAGACAGGTAGCCGGTCCCGCAGCAGGGCTCCACGGTCCCCAGATACGACATGAGGGCCAGATGACAATGCCTGCCGCAGGGCCGGTCCCGAACAGAGCAAGCAAAGACCGAAGCCAGCCGTCAGGGCACATCACTGAGTTGGGCCAAATAGGAGACCCGACATAAGATCCCACGCTACGCGGGCAAGCTGCCTGCCGGGTGGCAACTTGTTGCGGTATCTGGGGCTCTCCTGTCTGCTCGTGCCGCCATCTGCCACGCACGTAACTCGGCTCAAGAGCACGAGAGGGCTCGGCGGAGGTCTCTGGCCAGAATGCCCCACACGGCCTTGCGCACGGTTCTCGTGCAAGCGCGCTTGATGAGCGTCGTTGCCCTCATGTAGGTGCGTGTCGCAAGACCGAATGAATCTCCCCTTCTGTACGCGTCGAAAAAGACCGCCCGAGCGCTTGGAACACTCGCCGCGTTAGTCAGGTGGAAGTTGTGCGAGGCAGCGTGTTCTAGATCGCATTCTGCGGAGAACAGGCGCCTGACGCATGCTTCGAGTAGTCTATCTCCAAGACCTGTGTTTGCCAGTACTAACGATGTCCCTCCGTTGTCGTCATATTGCGGGTACCGGGTGCCTACGCCCCAGTAGTCACCTAGGGTGATATCGGCCACACGTGGAAAACCGGTGAAGCGACAGCTATAGCAGCTTGGCCGCAATAGTACGTTGAGCAGGAAGCCGTGCGTGAAGAGATCGCCCCAGTCCCAGCTGGCATACACCCGTCCGTTGCCAAAGACTTGGCGCACGATGGGGAACTTCCAGCCGCGTGCCTTGTCTCGAAAGTTGTACGCTGTCGTCTGTGCACCGTACCGAAGACACTGCTGGGCCATGTATGCTGCGAATACGCCCGGCGACGGAACGCCATGGCAAACCAACTCGCAGGTCAGGAGCTCGCCAGTCTTGGCATCCAATAGCTTGCGGAGTCCGGCAACCTGGCAGGGCGTTCCCACGAACAGCACTTGCTCTCCAGCACTCAGACGCTCCGTTACCTGACGGAGGGCCTCAACCGTACTGCTCTGGACGTACTTTGAGCCTCGCAGCAGTTCCAGCTCTTCGGCCGTTCGGGCGGACACATGCGACACCTCGGTGAATCCGTCCCCAAAGGCCGCACCGAAGACAACGCCGCCGCCAGCGAGAACCTGCTCAGCCAGCGCTGAGAATGCACCACCAGAGGAGCTCTCGAACCGGACTTGCGCATTCCTGTGCCAGGCTGCGTACGCTGGCGGAGGGTCGGCATGGCCTTCCGTGCCCGGGGGCTCGACCATCGGACAGACTTCGATGCAGCGTCCGCAGTCCGTACAGCATGAACCATCCACACAAGGGTAGTCGAAGCCTTCGTCGTCGCGCACCATAGAGATACAGCCGGTGGGGCAAGTAACGACGCAGGCGCCGCACCCGCAGCATTGCTCCTTCGTGTCTAACTGTATGTGCGCCATGCTATCCTCGCGCCAAAGCGTCTGCGAGAAACAGCTCTGCCTCGGTACGCCAGGGATCGAGCCGGCGAGACACGGCATCCCAGTCGATGGGAGTCTCCACTAGACGTCGGACGTCCCCTTGCTGCTCAGTCGCGAGAAGCCGGTTCTCTAGGCCCAACCTGAACAGCATGGAACGGAAACGCTCGTTCAGCTCCTCGTGCCGGCCAACCAGAGGAACAGTGGCAAAGGGCTTCCCGAATAGAACGCTGAAAAGTGTTCCGTGAAAGGAGTTTGTGACCACAAACCGAGCCTGCGCGATGCAGCCTAGCCATTCAGCCGGGCCAAGGTCTAACCTGCTACTCCGCGCCCCCCAGCGTTGCTGAGGATCATATGGTGTTAGCAGTGGGACGCCGCAGGCTTCGGCCACTTGATCCTGGACTTGGCCGATGAGCGCGCTCGTGCGCACGGAGTATCCGAAGACAAACGCGTCCTCAGCAGGTGGCACAAGCAACGGCCTGTAATCCTCCAGCAGAAGCGTTGGGTCCGGCAGCCATTGGGCTCGACGCCCGGAGAGCTCCTGCACCAGACGCACGCCGCTCTCTTCTCTCACCGAGATCGCGTCCAGCCCGGTCAGAAGTTGGCCGATTGCCTGGCGGTACTCCTGGGGGACCTGTGCCCCTCCGAAACTCGCTGCATAGGCCACCCGCCGCACACTCGAGTCGCCAAACGCCAGGTAGAAGGCCGGGTCCACGCCCGCTCGGGGGGGGGGGTTCCATATCTGGTCACTGCCGCAGACGTAAACGTCAAATGCTGGCGGCTCAGCTCTTAGCGCCTTTAGGGTGGGGTAGGTCGTCGCGCCTACGCTCAGCATTCTCTCTCGGAATCGCCGGAAAGCTTCGGTTCGCTTTCCCCCTCGCAGGGCCGCACGAAGTCGTGAGAGTCTGATGAAGAGCACGGTCGCGTTGACGTATAGGTCCCTCCTTGAGCGCGGTAGCCGCAGGCCACCGCCGTTTGTAAGGTAACTAGGCTGGTAATCAATGATGACTGCGTCGTGGCCGGCTCGATACAGGTAGGTCTGCAGCGCATATGCCTGCAGTACAGCACCGAAGTTGTCAGCAAGGTGGAAGGTCACGATGCCTATATTCATACGGAGGCCCCTGAATAGGTGCCCACTACGTATCCACTTCGTCGGTCCAGACCCCGCCTTCGGTCAAGCCGTATCCAATGCTGGCCAAGGAGAGACTGATCGCGCGTGCAAGTTGCCCAGCATGCCATGCAAAGCAATCATGCAAACCAAACACCTCAGAAGGTCCATGCGAAATCAACGTCAGCACTCCTGCGGCAAAGCGATGAAACGAGGCCTAGGCTCCAGACCCATCAACCACTTGTACATCAGCAGCGTCTTGCGCGCGGCGGACTGCCACGTGAACTTGTTGCGGACAAGACGATAACCCCGCATCCCCATTCGGGCAAGCTGCGCGTCGTCCATAGCGGCCAGTTTCGTTAATGCCTCGCTAATGCTGCGGATCTCGGCCGCACAGGACAGACCAGCTCCATGCTGCTCCACTTGCGGCAGGTTGCAGGCAGTCGTAATCAGGACAGGAAGCTTATGGCCCATTGCCTCCAGTACGGCAACCGGGAGCCCCTCACTGAAGGACGTAAGGACAAAAGCACTTGCCCGATTGAGCCAAGCTTCTTTGTCTGCGCCGAACTGGGGGCCGACGAACCAAACGCTAGTTCGGAGGCCCAATTCAGAAACCAGCAGTTCTGCCAGCGTTCTCTGTCCTTGGTCGGGGCCGACGAAGACGAGACGCCAACCCGCTGAGGCGATTCCACTTCTACGCCATGCCCTTATGAGAGACAGAATGCCCTTCTTGGGATGCAGCCGCGAAAGGAAAAGGAGAACCTTCTCGTTTGGGCGCCGCCGGTGCTCCTCAGGGCTTTCACTCGGACAGCCATTCTCGCCGGGTATTCCTACGCCGTTTGGTATTACGGCTATCGGCGTACTGATACCGTAGTCGGCAACGCTCCTTGCTTCAGCGGTGCAGAGGGCGTGCAAACAACTTGCGCTCCGCAAGTCCGCTCTCTGATACAGATGATCGGCGATTAGCTTCTTGAGTCGGCTCTGCTGCAATGCCCAAGGGTCCAGCATGCCGTGTGGCGAGACAACAAGCGGACATCCTGTCCTGCGCGCTGCACTTGCTGACTGGTGCAAGTAGAGCATCCATAAACCGTGGCAGTGTATGACGTCTCCTTGTCTGCATTCTGCTTCTAGGCCGCGCAGCATGGCCCTAGAAAGACCCAACCATGGCGGACCGTCACACTTGTAAGACCTTACCTCGACTCCTGCCGAGAGCATGTTAAGGCCATTGTCACCTGCCATATCGCCTCTATGCAGCCAAGCCGACATGCCAAGGTCGTGCTGAGCATTGGCCAAGCCGGCAAGGGCAAACGTCGGGCCGCCGGACGCCAGCAACAGACCTCCTATAACATGGTGTACTCTCATCGCTGGCTCTTAAGCTATTGAGCCCTGTATTGCTAGAGTATGGGCGCTAGATGCCGATATTGGGGGTATGAGACCCCGCGGAAGCGCACAGGAGTTGGAAGCCCGGCGACACCATGCGGCCCGCCTAGTCGAGCAAGGACACTCCCAGGCGGAAAATGGCTCGGCGTCACACCGCAGAGCGTGTGGCGGTGGTGTCAGGCCTATCGGGAGGGCGGCCTGTCGGCCCTGCGGGGAAAGCCCCCGCCGGGCCGCAAGTCCAAGTTCTCTGCCGAGCAGAAACAGGACCTTCGCCGCCGCCTCCTTCAGGGAGCCCGTGCCAACGGGTTCGCCACTGACCTGTAGACCTGTCCCCGCATCGCTGAGCTTATCCGCCGCCGCCGCCGCTAACGGAGCCAGCTATCACGTCGATTCCCTCCCCCGGTTCCTGTGCGCCCTGGGCTTTTCCTGTCAGCGGCCCCAGAAGCAGGCACTGGAGCGGGACGAGAAGGTCGTGGCCCGATGGGTAGGGCGTGACTGGCCCCGGATCAAAGAGAAGCCGCCCGTCTGAAGGCTCATCTGGCCTCTCTGGACGAAACGAACTTTCTGATACAGCCCACGGTGCGGCGCACGTGGGGCCTGCGTGGCCGCTCCCCGGTGCTGCGGCACCGCCTGTGCCATTGGGGCAAGGTCCTCGGCCATCGGAGCGCTGACGATTCTGCCACGGCGGCAGCAGCCTGGCCTGTGCTTGCACCTCTATCCGGGGGCGAACATCGCACAGAATGCGGTGATCGCCTTCTTGCACGACCTCCGGCGCCACCTGCAGGGCCCGGTCGTTGTGGCCTGAGACCGCTGGTCGGTGCACCGGGGCAGGCGGCTTGGTCAGTATCTGGAGGGCCAGAGTTGCATCCGCCCCGAATGGCTGCCGCCCTACGCGCCGGACCCGAACCCGATGGACAAGGGATGGGCCTGGATGATGTCGCGCCGGCTGGCCAACTACGGGCCAGCGCTGTTGGAGGAGCTGACAGAGGCCGCGCCCCAAGCACACCAAGTCGCACAAGGCCATCAACATCTGCTGCGCGGCTTTGTGCGCGCCACCGGCTTGCCCATCCGCCTGTGATCATGACAACATTACCTTTACCGGACTCAATAGCCCTTATGGCTGCTCGGAGAGCGAAGGTCCTGAGGGTCTCCAACGACGAGGAACCCACGATAGCAGCGCGACTAAAGAGACCAGAGACGTCCTGTCTCCCGGATTGCCGAAAGACACCCACGTATTGTTCATAAAGAGAACTGTGCAGTAAGCGAGTGTGCCAATGAGGAAGCTCCTTCCCGGCGACAACTGGCGCCTTGCGGCCGCCCAGACCGAAAGAACGAGTAACGCAAACAGAGCCGTACCAGGTATGCCGATTTGCTGAGCGACGGTCATAAAGGTATTGTGCGGGTCCATGTCATAGCCGTACCTCAACTCAGCTGCCTCGTCTAGTGTACTGATACCCTCGAGGGTACCCCATTTAGAGAGGAAACCATAGCCCGTCAAGCCATAAGACCAGAAGTGCGAGTACCCATAACCGTAGTACCTCCTTCGCGCCTCGATCAGGCTTTGGACTCCCTTCGGGACCCGCGCGAACTCCATGAGTTCCTGAACGCCGATCACGTGAGAGTATACCAATGCTACACCGGCGGCGAGCGCCACGGAGGCAACAGCCGCCAACCTGAAGGCTATGCGGCGAGCCCCGACTTCGGGTGAGCCGATCGCCGAGAGGATAGAGGATAGAGCGCCAACTGCACAAGCGACGCAAGCAGTACGCGACCGCGTAAGGACAAGAAGAACCACAGCGGCCAGCATCACAGGCAGCCAGTACCGCGCCTTCGAGGTCCCGAGAATAACCATGAAAAGCGCCAGGAGCGCTAGCAGCGAATAGGCGCGGCCAGCGTGCGTTGCATTGAAAAACATGCCCACCAGACGGCCAAGATCCAAGCCGTTGACGGGGTAAGCTGCAACGGACAAAACCGCGCACGTCAAGAGAGGCACGAGGATCACCAAGAGCCTGTGCCGCAGGCTCCAGCCGGCAAGAATCACAGGAACTCCCAACCATATCACCCATAGGTTGGTGCACCATACGACACAGTAAGCCACGTTGAGCAACCATTCCTCCTGTAAAGCTGAACTCACAAGAGCCCAACCCGTTAGCGCCGCCAAGCAAGCCAACACTGCCGGACTCCGGGTCAGTCCCGCACTGCATAACCAGCGTTGCCTGTTGGAGAACGCAGCAAACGCCAAGAATCCGATTAACAGGGCTGTCAAACTGAGATGTACATTCAAGGGGACTCGAAAGGGGCCGAACTGGGATTTCGCGAGCCAAGCTTCCAGGAGGAACAGGTCCAGAAGTGCGAGGTGGTGCAATCGTCCCTTGTGACTACCGGCCTCCATGCGAGCCCACTTCCTGACAGAAATGGCCTGCCGACCAGGAGAGCACTTCCGGGCGCGTGGCGGTTCTTGGACGCCAAGAGACGATGCTGAGGAGTCAATCACTGTGCCAAGTCGCCCTGTGATGTGATTGTCTTGCCGCCGCGCTCTGCAATAGGCGCTCGTAATGGGCGCCAACGGTCTCAACAGAATGCTGTTCAGCGACATAATCCCTTGCGGCCTCGCCGATTTGCCGGCGAAGACCCGGATCACGGAGCAGCAGTAACAGAGCAGCGGATAGGGCCAGAACGTCGTGCGAACCGAAGAAGAATCCTGTCTTGAAATGCTGGATCAACTCGCCGGTGCCGCCGCGTTCGACTGAGCAGACAACGGGCAGCCGATGCCACATGGCTTCGCCTACCACACGCCCAGCGGTCTCGAAGTCTGAACAGAAGATCAGGGCGTCGAGCGACTTGTAGAAACCCGCCATGCTATCGACCCACCCGAGGAAGCGGACTCGCGAAGATATGCCGAGCTCTCGGGCCTGGGACGTCAACTGCGCTTTCATGGGACCGTCGCCAGCGATACGGAATTCAACATTCAGGTTGTGGGACAGAACGGCCCGAGCTACCATCAAGACAATATCGAAGCGCTTCCCCGGCCGCAGCCAGCCGGCGCTGCCCACAACCATGCGGCCATTATCGGGCGCATGGCCACCGTTACGTTCAACATCCGCCATTCCCCCGCGCGTGCCGGCGATAGGCAAGCCGGCAACCACGACCTTGTGTGCCATATCGGGGGCAACGGCCAGCAACTCGTCTCGCTGGAATTCCGTGTCACACAGGATGCGGCAGTAATCGTGCCCAAACAGGCGGTAAAACACCGACCATTTTAGCTTGGCCCGCCACTCAAGCCCATACGGAAAATGGGGCCAATGCAGAGAGAGTATGCGTGCCCTGCAGTTAGCCATCTTCGCGGCCAGACAACCTGCGAACGTGGGGTGGCACACCCATAGCACATCAAAGTCATACTGCCGTATTCGGTTTAGGAGAGACGCAAGCGAACGGATACCCCACGGCCCCCTATAGCAGACGTGATCGTAGTCTCCATTCAGAAAACCGAAGGGGTTGGCACCATCAGGCGGCGGGTTCAGCGAGAGAACCCTGCAGTCATGCCCCCGCCTCAGTAGATACTGCGTTACAGCTGCGCATGAGCGGGCCAGACCTCCCCTTTGGCTATCTGCGGCCAGCACTAGCAATCGCATCGTACCCATTGCTGTGAGAACCACCTCATGCGAGCGCCGACGGGGCACAGGCACCCCTTGCCCACGCCGATCACTATGTGGGGGATGTCACGTAAATGGCACCTTCTGTGCGCCACGAGTCACCTATCAGGCATCCGTGCACTTAGGCTGCACACTGTGGCAGGCCAGAGGCCCCAGCGGTGCGACCGGGCGAGTCACACGCCTACATCAGACCAAGGCGGCAGAGGCGCTCCGGGCCAACCGAAAGCATAACGAGCCGATGGACAGCATGCACAAAACGTCTTCCAGGAGGCAACATGGCCTGCGTGAAGCTCCATGCCTCTCGCGACAGTTCTCCGCTGCCCAGTAATGCTGCTTGGCGAGAAACAGTAGCTGCTCTTCTGCCCAGTCCAAAGCGCAGGGCTCTGTCGACCATGCCCCGGGCCCGCGCGTTCTTGAGTATGGCGCGACAAGCCGCCAACTGACTGGCCCAGCCACGGTAACCCCGCTCCACGGTGGAGATTCCCTGTGGTGTGCGGCGCCACGAGTACAGCAGCTGCGGGAGCCATATGCCGGTCAGGGAACTCATCAGCACGCGTGCCGTGTACTCAAAATCCTGCGCTATGCTCAGTTGCTCGTCCCACGGGCCCACGTTTCTGCACGCAGACCGCAAGTATACGGGCGCAAAAGTGTTTAGGCAGATGGAGTTCACATGCCCCGACAGCGTATGGTTTCTCCGGGAGAAGCGCCATACTTCCAGCGTCGAAACCATGCCCTCATCACGGATTGCCAGGTCGCAGCAGACGAAGTCAGCGCCCGTCTCGCGGAGGACCTCCAAGGACCGGGTGGCTTTGCGTGGGTCAGCTTTGTCGTCGGAATCAATGAATTGGATGTATTCGCCGCGGGATTCGATGAGGCCGAGGTTGCGGGCGGCGGGGGCGCCACGGTTTTCCTGGCGGAAGGTGCGCAACTCGAACCGGGGATCACCGGAGTGCGCCCTGGCCCATTGCTTCAGGACTGCGGATGTGTTGTCCGTCGAGCCGTCGTCGACGACGATGAGTTCGATGGGGCGGTAAGTCTGGGCCCAGACGCTGTCCATCGCCTCGGTGACCAGGTGGGCGCGGTTGTAGGTGGGAATGATGACGGAGACGAGCCCTTCGTCGTATTCAGGACTCATCCACCGGCCGTGACAGGTCTCCGGCCAGAGTCTTTTTGCTTGCTCCGTGTCAATCATTCGTCAGTCACGGGCCCTTCCAGGGCCATTGCTCTTGCGTAAGAGAAGCATGTATCCGTTGCGTTTCAGCCAGGGGAAGCCCCAGCGGTTCAGACGGTGCAAGAACCCGCCGACATACCTAATGCGCAGCGTGAGGGGGGCAAAGCGCCAACGCAGGTGCACGACCTCGTAAGAAGACGGCATTACGGGCAAAGTCCGAGGGCCGGAACGGCGGCAGAGATAGTTCATAATCACCCCAGGCGGGTAGGGCCTGACATGCGTGAGATCGTCCCAGAAGCCCTCCCACATCAACGGACCTTGCAGGACAAAAACGCCTCCGGGTTTCAGCACCCGGTCAATCTCCGAAAGAACCCGATGAACGTCGTGAGGGACCAAATGCTCGAGGACGTGCGAGCAGTGAATCCCGTCCATGGTAGCATCCTGGAACGGGATCGCGCGGACGTCTCCTTTAACAACTTGCCGCCCTGTCTGTGCGGCGACCGCTACGTTAGCATCGTTCCAGTCCAGTCCGATTGCACTCTGCGGCCCATAGCTCAGAAACTCGCCATGCCCGCATCCTAAGTCGAGGACTACGCTATTATCATCGAAGAAGGACGCTGCGAGTTGGTGCCACGAGTCTTTCTGATTCCAGCGGGTTGCCCTCTTTATCTCGCGAAGCATGGTTCCCGCACGGAGGAGAAACAAGGGAAGAACTGGATGCTATTCCAGATTTCGAACACCGCGACCTCGCTGGCCCGCCGGTTCCCTGATAGATGGCATAACTTCACGAAGTCATGCCGTGCGGATGGACCTCCAGGCCTTCAGGGCGTAGAGCGACACGCCCCGGTTCAACCACCTGCCGGTGAGGAGCACCGTCGCACCGCAGACCATCGCCGCGGCCGTCCCCTGCATAACAAGCGTGCAGAGTGGGCCCACGCGTGGGAGCAGGAGCCGGACGCTCAACACGGCGACGGCGACCAGCCCGGCAAGCACAAAGCCCTGGGCCATCGCCCGCAGGATGGCGCCCCACGAGACAGCGCCGATTTGCCGGACGGTGGCCCAGATGGGCAGCGTCGAGCCCAACGCAAGCACAACGGCTACCCCGGCTCCCGGCACACCGAACAGGCGCGTCAAGGGATAGGTGGCCACGGCGATGACGGCGGCCCGGCTGAGGTTTATCCAGAAGGCCATGTGCGGCCGGCCGGAGCCTACGAAGAGCGGGCCGCTAGTGGCGTTTACTGACCGAAGAAGACCCGCCAGCGCCAGTATACGCAACGGCAGGACGGCAGCTTCCCACTGCGAACCGAGCAGGCCGAGGACGATCTGCGGCGCCGCAAGGATGATGAAGGCAGTCAGCGGAATAGCAAGGGACATCACCAGTTCGAAGACTTGCAGGAAGACATTGCCCAAGCGCCGCCGATCATCCCCTATCTTCGCATACGCCGGCATCATCACCGCGTTGGCCAGGTGAGTGATCTCGGTGGCCGGCATGTTCGAGATCGTGTAGGCGATGGTGTAGATTCCGAGCGCTCCGGCGCCAAGCACCTTGCCGAGCATCATGTGATCCAGTCTTGTGGCAAGGAGAACTACGACCGACGAGCCTAGCATCCACTTCCCAAAGCGGAAGAGCTCGTTCGCCTGCGATGCGTCGAAGCGGGCGCGGGGGTGATAGGGGTGGATGGCGTAGCTGAGAAGGACCCGCACGGGTGCGGCGGCCAGGCCGGCCCAGACGAGCGCCCAGACACTGCGGAGCTGGTAGGCCAGGACGATACCGACCACAAGGCCCACGAAGGACGACGCCGTGTCCCAGATGACCTGCTTGTGGAACCGGAGCTCCTTGCGGAAGTAGATGGTGCCGATGTTGACGAAGCCGCCGACCGCGACCGAGATGCACATGACGCGCAGGAGGGGAATTGCTCGCGGCTCGTCAAAGAACCAGCCGACCAGGGGAGCGGAGGCGTAGAGCAAGCCCGCCAGCACAAATCCCCGGATGATTTGCACGGTCCAGGCCGTGTCGAGGTAGTCCTCGGTGTTGTCCCTGCGCTGGATGAGGGCCGTGTTGAAGCCGGTCTGGGTGAACGTCTCCAACGTCGCGATGGCGAGCATGACAATGCCGAAGAGGCCGAAATCCTCGGGGCTGAGCAAGCGCGCGAGGACGACGAGCCTTACGAGTGACATGCCGCGCCCGGCAAGCTTGCCCGCGAAGACCCACGCCGCCCCCTTGACCACGCGGCCGGTCAGCGACGGCTCGGTCGGAGACGGCGAAGCCTGTGGACCGGCCTGAGTTTCTGCGGTTGCCATGTCCGTGCTCAGTGGGGCGTCCGACTGAGGGTAGATCCGGTGGACTCGGCGTGGTCCAGGCGGTATGTGTTGAGCGCGACTGCCTTGGTGAGCAGCTGGAGGGTGTCGGGGACATCGCCTTCGAGCGGGCGGCCGTTGGTGGCCTTGTGCACCCAAAGGCGCCCGAGCCATGAGCCGTTCACCTGCATGGGGAAGACGGCCGTCCAGAGGATGTCGTCCCGGGTCTGGCCGTTGGGGCCGTTCCGCCAGTGGAAGTGGCGGCCGTCCCTGTCACCGCGCCTGTGCTCGGCCCGGCCGCTCATTCCGCCCCCGTCGCCGCTGCCGCCGGCGGGCGTGTCGGCCAGCGCCAGGTCCATGCCGTCCAGACCCATTGTCTTAGCAACCCCGGTCAGCGCCGTCCAAAGGTCCTGGACCGAACGCGCGTTACGCATGCTGGCGGAGGCCACGTTCGCCGCGGCCCGCACTTCCATGCGCCGATGCCGCCGCTCGACGTAGCCGCCGACCTTCTCCTTGAGCATCGCGTATTCGTGACGGCCGATCGTCCGCACGGCGAGGTAGGTCAGCAGCCCCAGCACCAGCAGCAGGGCGGCCGCCTGCCTGCTGTTGGTCGCCGTCATCAGCAGCGCGATCTCGGCCAGGATCAGGCAGGCGCCGTACATGACGATCACGGCCGCCCGGTAGCTGAGGCCCATCTCGAGCAGCTTGTGATGGATGTGCTGGCGGTCACTGCAGAAGAACGGCACCGCCTTCAGCCAGCGCCTCAGGATCGCCAGCGACGTATCCATGATCGGCAGGCCGAGGGCGATGAGGGGGATGAGCAGCGCGACGACCATCTGGCTCTTCTGGGCGCCGCGCAGCCCGACGCAGGCCAGCAGGAACCCGAGCAGCAGGCTGCCGCAGTCGCCGAGGTAGATGGACGCCGGGTGGAAGTTCAGGACCAAGAAGCCGACACACGCCCCGGCCAGCGCGGCCGCCATCAACGAGGCGGGGGCGTTGCCCAACGCCATGCCGGCCAGCAGCACGGTGCCCGAGGCGAAGAATGCCACGCCGGCGGCCAGCCCGTCGAGCCCGTCCATGAGGTTGATGGCGTTCATGCAGCCCAGGAACCAGAACACCGTGACAACGGGCGCCAGCCATCCCAACTGGATCGCCGGGCCGAACGGGTTGCTGACGGCGGTGATTCGAAAGCCGGCCGCATACATGCCGATGCTCACCAGCAGCATGCCGAGGAGTCTCCAGCGCGCCCTGAGACCCCACACGTCGTCCAGCACCCCGAGCAGCATCACGACGGCGGCTCCGGCGAAGACAAGCCGGACGTCCCGCGTGGCCATGAAGTGGTTCAGTTGCGGCGCCTGGGCGAGCGCCCGCACGATGAGGATCGAGCCGCAGAACGCCACGAAGACACCGATGCCACCCAGCAGCGGCACGCCCTGCTCCTGCGTCTTGCGGAAGCCGTCCGGCCTGTCCACCACCCCGGCGCGCTGCGCGCAGGAACGCACGACGAGCGTGGCCGCGAAGGCCATGGCCGCAGCAAGGGCGAAAACGGCGCCGTATGGCATCACAGGCTCGTGATTCCTCCGGAGCAAAGGTACGGATTGACGGCAAGCGATTTAGGCGCTATTGCAGAACCCCATCCTGGCTTCGGCCGGCTGCGAGCGCCGAGGATCTGCGTCGGCCTGCATCGGAGATACTGGCCTCTGCATCGCCTGCTTTGGCCTCCTTGGCCTCGGCGCTCTCGCCCGACCTCGGGCCGACGGAGCGGGTTCTGCAACAGCACCGCAATGACAGCACAGGGCCACAAGGCGCAGAACGCCGCAGAGAGGCCCGCCCTGCCCGCACGAGACGATGGGGCAGGGGAGGGCGCGCGGCCCGCGGACGCCGTCATATCGCCAGCTGATCGAGCCGGCTTAGCTGTGGTTACCACACCGCCCCAGCGCACTTGTCTCTCCAATCTCGTCTCCGACCTCCAGCAGTCATGCATCCGCGGCCGCAAAGCCCAGGCGGATCCGGGAGTTGCCAGCCTGGATCAGGTCTCCGGGCCCGATCGTGGCATCCGACACGCGACTTCCGTTCACGTAGGTGCCGTTCCAACTGCTCAGGTCCCTAAGAGCCTCTAACAGAATGCCGCGTGAGCCGCGTTGCGCTTCCGGCCGGATGGATGCAAGGAAGGGCTCCGAGCCCGTGCCAGGGTCAGGCACGGCGAGGAGACCTGACACAGAAGACGCCGGCTTGAGGCGCAACCCGAAGGGACGGGCGTCCTTCGCCGCATTCCGGCGTCGCGCAGGCTTGGCGCATCGGACCCCTAATGCGCCGGCGTCCGACGCTCCTTGGCCTGCGGCGAAATCCGCTCCGTCGCGGCCA
>Ga0114922_10001853_pt1 | contig 20017 bp, 19 predicted proteins | sample AartaG_FD_100975 | JGI IMG/M metagenome (GOLD analysis project Ga0114922, IMG submission 100975) | Deep subsurface microbial communities from Aarhus Bay to uncover new lineages of life (NeLLi) - Aarhus_00045 metaG | ecosystem: Environmental > Aquatic > Marine > Oceanic > Sediment | place...
AGTCAACGAAAAGAGCTTTGTAGTTCGAATACCCGGGCATGGTTCTGATATATTCATCAATCGTGATATTGAGCTGCACAATACCCTTTCCGCCTCGAAAGTAGGGGTTGGAGCTCATGTACACCATTATTTCAAGACAGATCACGTGGTGATTGCCGAATTTTTAAACGGTTCGACCATGTCTATAGAAGCCTTCAAAGACAGGGATGCCATCATCAGGGCAGTGGATGCAATCAAGAAGATCAACACGGAAGGTGATTTCATCTCGGAATTCATCATGTTCAATAAGTTCGAAGAGTACATGAGCATCGTTAAAGATCATAACATTGAAGTCCCCGGTGGCTTCGACCATGGTGTAAAGGTGGTGGAACGGGTTCGTGGGAGCTTTTCAACCACTATGCCCGAACTCCTTTCCTGTCACAATGATCTCCTCGCAGAGAATTTCATCGATCAGGGTGAATGCATGAGAATTATTGACTGGGAACTCTCGGGTTTGAATGAGCCCTGTTTCGAACTTGGTGATTTCTCTGTTGAACAGGGATTTGGAGAGGATGAAGATAGGCTCATCGTGGAACGCTATTTCGGTTTCTTTGATGAACAGAAGTTTGCAAGAATGAATATATACAAGTACATGGCAGACATGCTGTGGACTCTCTGGGCGGTTATTCAGAATCATTTTTCAAAGCTTGATTTCGACTTCTGGGGTTACGGTATAAAAAGGTTCAACAGGGCCATGAACGCATTTGATTCTGACAAATTCCCGAAATGGCTCGAAATCGCCTGAAGTATTTTATCCATGTGAAGCTGCGTGATACAAACCACAATTATACCGTACAGGTCAATGATGAGACCTTTGTAGATGGACTATGTCACGCGGTACGACGCGCCCCTCCCGGAGGATTTTACATGGATGACTGAAAGGGCAAACAGTATTCAAGAGGCGATGATACAGCCCAGGATTTTGGTCACCATAAATTAACTTGACGAAAGCTGTATAGACAGCTATAATGCAAACACACTTTGTATGCGGGAAGGAGGCTGTTTCATGGGAAAGAAAGAGGCATTCTCGAAAATGTTTAAAGCGGTACAGGAAGGTGATGCTGATGCACTGGTAAGCGCTGTAAATGAAGTGCTCAATGATACCGATCCTCTTGAATTGATACAGGATGGTATGATGCCCGGTCTGAAAAAGGTCGGTGAAGCATTTAGTGCCGGAGAAATCTTTCTTCCTGAGATGCTTATGGCTGCGGAAGCTTTTCAGGAAGGAATGAAGGTTATTGAACCAAAACTTGCCCAAGCGGGTAAGCAGGTTAAGAGCGCCGGGAAAGTGGTTTTCGGTACTGTTGTCTCAGATATTCATGAACTAGGTAAGAATATCGTTATTACGCTGATGAAAACCCATGGTTTCGATATCATTGATCTTGGCGCCAACGTGTCTCCAACGACTTTTGTGCAGGAAGCGGAGAGGGCAAACGCGGATGTTGTTGCCCTCTCAGCACTCATGACCACGACAATGACCTATCAGAGAGACACGATCAACTATCTCAAGGAGAGAGGCTTGCGTGACAGGTATATTGTGCTGGTTGGTGGCGGCCCGGTCGATGCGGAATGGGCGGAGCAGATCGGTGCCGATGGAACGAGCACGTCAGCTGTTGGCGCCGTTGAGATAGCCGAAAAACTCATCGCACAGAAGGGAGGTACTTCCTAATGGTTAATTTCATCGATGTCATCGACAGGGCAGCAACCGGTCCCATGATGTCTCAGAAGGATTTTGACGTCAAGGTTTTCATCCCTGCACTCCGCAGGGCATTGAAGAAGTTCGATATTACCTATGACCGTAAGGAGTATGTGAACACCGATGATGATCTTGCAAATCGTATATTCGAGGCAGCAGTTGAGTTTTACTCCGAAGTCGGTACCTACATTACTGATACCGAACGCGTAATTCAATTTACGAAATCTGAGATTCTGGAGGCAGTTGAGGATGTTCCGAAAGAAGCCTTTTTCGGCGAGGGGCCGGACCGCTGCATCATGAAGGGAAGAAAGCCCGATGATAATGAGCTTCCGCACTGCCATGTGGGTTCAGGTACCAATACATCTGAAGAAAATGCTCTACGGCTTGTGGAATCTTATGCGCGTATCTCAAAAGCAAAAACCATTAGTATTCCGATCATAAACACCCTCGGTCATATCAGAACTGCAGCTGGTGCGCCAAGCGAGGTGTTTGCCGCTATCCGTGCCATGCAGTATGGCCGTGAGGGGTGCCGCAGGGCTGGCAGGCCGGGTCTCGGTATTATAGATCACGTCTCTTCCGCTTCAACGGGTGTTTCGACAATTGCCTCATCTGCACCACAATTCGGTGCCCGTCCCTCAGACGGATGGCTTGTTGCACCCTTTGCAGAGTTGAAAACCGACTACTCTTCACTGAACCAAACTGCTTACCTCACTGCGTGGGGAGCAAACATCGGCCAGGAAGCAGGTCCACTTCTCGGCGGCTATGCCGGGGGACCTGAAGGATTGGCAGTTGTGAATACAGCATACAGTCTGCACGGTATCCTTGTCATCCGGGCTACCTATCATCTTATTTATCCGATTCACATGACACATGTCTGTTCTTCGCATCCGGATGTACTTTGGGCAACTTCTGCGAGTACACAGGCCATTGCGAGGAACATGAATGTTCCCTACTACACGCTTCTCTATGCTGCTGCGGGAGCAGCAACAAAAATGTATTTCGATGAAGCGCTGGCGTGTCTGCTCATGCTCATCGCCTCCGGTTCGGGTATTGAAGATGTGCACCCCGGCAAAGCGAGACAGACAGATGGATGTACGCCCGTTGACATGGAGTTTACCTGTCAGGTCGGACATGCCTGCAAAGGGATAACGAGAAAGGATGCAAACAAACTGCTCGAGAAGATCATTCCCAAGTACGTCGATCAGCTTACCGACGCCCCCCTTGGTGAAAAGGTAAACGAGTGTTATGATCTCGACTATTTCAAACCGAAACCACACTTTGAGAAACTCTATACCGAGGTCATAAAAGAAATTAAAGGGGAGTATAATATAGATCTTGTTCGATTTGAGTAACTCGCGATAATTGGAAGGGAGGCTGATTTCCAATCAGTCTCCCTTCTTTTTAATACGTATCACCTGTTCACAGGTCCTCCCGCGAGAGTTAATGGCACCAATAGTGAGAATTATTGCAGATGAGGAGACGACTATCGGTATAATGGTTGACCTGCCGATGTTTTCAATCCGTTCAGTGTCTTCAAGAGAATCATTCCAGTTATAAATATGTATCAGTGCGAAAGAAATTCCAAAATTACTTGTGAGATACACGGTACTCTCAGATACACCGTTCACCGTGAATATATCTGTCAAACAGCTTTCCACGTCATAACGGACACATCGATTATCAAAGGTGTGAATTGAAGACAGAGGCGATACCTGCGGCAGTATATCGTATAGATCAATACCTGTGTGCAAAACAAAACTTCCATCATGATTGAAGATCTCGTTAGAAATGCCTTCAGCAAAGTGACCGAGCACATCCTTCGCTCTGTATCGGAGTTTAGTACCCCAGGGTATTTTAAGGTCCCGACCAAATCGTTCCTCGAAAAATGATCTTATCAGCCTGTGCATATCTCTTCTTGCTGTGTTTCCCGTATATCCCCTGGGTTTCAGCTGCAGGTCCTGGCGAACACGTGTAGACCTGCGACGGGAAATGTTGTTGAGAACTTTTGCCAGAAGCTCTCCACTCTGACCTACGAGGGCAGATGCGAGAAGAGAATCCTCAACACGGTTGAGTATATTTTGCAGTTCACGGTTGTCCATGAGAGGTATCATGTTGAAGAGAAAGAGACGGTCTGTAATGAAATATGCAAAAGGCGGATCGTCCTTGAAAAGATTTGTAACAATGCTTATTTCATCATCGACTGAAGCAAGGCGGAGCATGTTCAAAAGATGAATGAGTCCACGTTTATAGGTGAGGGGGTGGTCCATACCCATGATAAATCGGGATATGCGGTCCATACCAATGTGCTCAATGTCAAGGTATTCCTTGACAGGAATGTAATTCTTATGCACATAGGCGGATGTTGAAAAGGGTTCTGCTGGAAGGCAGGGTGATTTGCAGGATGTGCAGAAGAGTCTGGAGGCCACGCCTTTTTTTTCAAGAATTGAGAGAAACTTTTTATATTCTTCATTTTCCCGGTCACTATAGGTGATTACTATTCTGTTGCGATAGTAGAGTAAGGATGTTTTCTTAAACGTATGTTCTGCCGTTGAAAACAGTATGGTATATATGCCAGGTAGCTTTGTTGTAAAGGAGACAGTTTCCTCTGAGCGGAGGAGAATCCTTTTCAGCTCTTTGCGAAACACCTTTTCCCCTGCACTGTTGTAGATACTGATATACACATTCCTGTAGGTTTTGTCAGTTGAACGTATACGAATAGTTGTCTCTTCCCCAAGTTTTTGCAGGAATGGATAGTCCATTTCAAGGGGAAGTATGTTGTCGTACTTCACAGAGGGGATAAAACGGTCCCTGTGTTTATAGTCAAGCCACTTTCTCTGAAGGAGAGTGGGGCTGAGATATACCCGTTCATGCCATATAGAAGGAGTCTCCTTTCCCTTCAATCTTGCCTCATGGTCCTTGAACTGTATCTTCACAGGATTTATGTCTGCAACATTGTGAAGAAAGATAAAGTATTGTCCTATGTACGGTGTCCCGAACACGGATTACACCCCTTTCTTATCTGGGGCTGTCGCAACGTCATGCACAAAGAAGCATAAACATAACTTTTTACATTCCGATACTTAAAAAAGAAAACCCAGGGTGCTGCGCATGAAATTTAAGCTCATTATTGCTATGAGTGTCCTCATCTTGCCAATCTCAACTAACATAGTCGCTCAAAATGTTGAGTTTTACAACCAGGTTATTCGTTACGGCACCGATTTGGATATTGCCAGTGCATTTGCAAATGTTACAGAAAACCTCGATGACGAGATCAACGAGGGGATACTTGTTCTCTTTCAGGAGGAGCATTCTGTTGAAGTGTTTTCTGCCCTGGTTCGATACATAGCTGCTTTCGAGCTCAAGACAGCGGAGGAAACACTTGTCAATGAATTATACAATGGGCATGCAGATGAGGATTACAGAGAAATTGTCATTTACGCATTGGGAGTTACTGGATCACGTTCGGCACTCAAGGTGCTTAGAAGCTATTATGTTAATAATAAATCGACAAAAAGAATTAAAAAAGCTATCATTGATGCGTGGGGGCAAATTGGTGACATTAGTATTGAGGATGCTCTCATAGAGATCCTTACTGATACTCGTGAGGATGATGAATTGAAGGGAAGGGCCATTCTGGCCCTCGGTCAAGTAAAAAGTATTCGCTCCCTTGATCTCCTTGAGGAAATTGCCCGAAATAACTACGAAAACAAATACCTCCGTATGTATGCGGTGCACAGTCTTGGTAAAATTGGAGGAGAATCCGTGCTCGACATACTTGGCGAGCTGCTTCAGGATGAAACTCATGAAGTTGCTGAGTACGCGGTAAAGGGCATATCGGATATAGATTCGGCAAAGAGTGGAGAGTATCTAGTACAGGCACTGCGCTCGGATTTCGACAGGGTGCGGTATTTTGCGGTAATTGGACTTGCAGAAAAGAAGTATGTTGATGCTGTGGAAATTCTCACCTTCAAGGCTGAATACGATATGAATGAACAGGTCCGTATAGAGGCGAAAAAAGCACTTGAGAGCATTCAGGCTGGAGTTGAAACAGATAATTAAACTCATAGTGCGGCTTACTACAGCAACCAAAGTAAATAAAATCATATTCGCGCTATACTTTATTAAAGATTTTCGTACCACGGGCACTCCCTTCGGTCGCGCAAGGTACAAAAGTTACAGAGGAATAGCATATCTATGCTTGATTGATTAAAAAACTGTGTGTAAAGAGCATATCAGGGGAACAGAAGAGGATGCGTACAGTTTATGAGGTAATGGACACCGCAGATTCTGCATATATTCTTCAAAAGGGGAAACTGATATTCGAGCTGAGTCCAAAAGATAGATATACTGTTGAGGGAAAAGAGATAATCTTTGGAGCTGAAGAACCGTTCATAGCAAGCATGAATAATAGTGATGAATACTTCAGATTTCAAACTGTCCTTGCTGAAGATGAAGCACTGATAAAAAAAATCCCTCTCGAAAACCTGTACAGGGTAATTGGTGTGTATAACATTGGTTACAGCATAACGAAGAATATCGCGCGCTGTCTGGAAATAACCAATAGAATGTATATTGCAAAGGAGAAAAAACTATCCGGCCATGAAATCTCTGCCAAAGAATTTGCACGAATATACGTTGACGTCATCGATGCACTCAAGGATGCTTTCGGTAAATACAGAACAACATGGCTTGCAGAGATCATTGACCGATACTCCAACAGTTTAGTATTTGCGAAGGGTCAAGCCTTCAGGATAGGATCAGGCCGGTCGGATTTCAAACTGGATATAGATCAGCTCGATGACCTGACATTCAATCTAAAGGCCGGATCCATACTTTGTGAAGAAGGCGATGCCGGGCAGGAAATGTACATCTTGAACAGGGGCAATCTGCAGGTCTTTATTGGTGGCAAGAAGGTTTTTGACATCTTTGATCCCGGCACTGTTATAGGAGAAATGGCACTCCTACTTGGAGCGAAGAGAACCGCCACTATAAAAACCGTCACTGACTGCAACATTACCATCGTAAAACGTGAGAACTTGGAGGAAGTGGCAAAGAGCAACAAGGATTTCTTTCTAAAAATGGCTGCTAACCTGGGGCAGAGGCTTGAACACAACTGTATGCTCATCCGAGAAACAAGCAGCCTCCTGGAGGAAAGTGAATACGCCGATACACCTGAAGCACCAAAGGAGCGTACATCATATAAAGAGCTGTTGACCATGCTCCGCGAACTCGAACGTTACGAGATCAAGTATAAAAGTAACTGGCTGTCCTCTATACTGAACAGTGCCAAGGCACGCATCAATAAGGTACGGGATATCTATGCATAAGAAATGCGTCATGGGTGCAGGAAAAATGAAAATGCGAATATTGCTATTTTCACTTCTCTGCCTACTCTGTCTTACCATAAATCTCTACGCCCAGGATGAAGAGTATCTGAATATTGTCATTCTCGAAGAGCCTTCCTGGGTATACAAAGCAAGGGGAGACAGGTTTTACCGCGAGGGCAAGTACGGGAATGCCCTGGCCCAGTATAAAAAGGCACTCATCAGGAGGAAACGGGGGGGCTCAAATCAAAAGATAGATGGTATTGATATTGAGATGGGGTTGTCAAGGCAGGGTGGCAATCTCGACATCTACTTGAGAAAACTTGATCGATTTCGTACAGAGCATGAAGAGACCTCAGATCATGTTGAAAGGGCTCTCAGGGAAAACCGTTATGATGAAGCTCGATCATTGATTCAAATATTGCAACATGATGCGTTTGATATAGGTGCCGAGATGTTAAAAGCGGATGCCGAAGCACTCGACCGTTCAATTTATGTACGAAAATATGCTGAATGGGATTATCTGCAGGAAAGGCTTTTCGAATCTGACATTGGTGAAAAACAGGGATCACTCACCATCGTATTAACATCTCTCAATGAACAGTACATCGATAATATTGGCAGCAGCGATCCAAAACTCAGGCTCCAGATCGAAGGAAATGCTCCTTATCCTGAAGTGCATTTAAAAATCGCACAGATTTACTTAGAGGAAGGTTTATTCGACCTGTCACTGCAGCAGCTGGATATGGCAGAGAAGGGACAGGAACACTTTCAGATACCAGACCTCATTTTTAGCGTAATGTATACAAGGGCGGAAAATTATCGAACAAGGGCGGAGTTCTATAAAGAGCACGGCAATAAAAAAGGGTTCAACAGGGAAGCTGACAAATATGGAAGGGAACTCAACCGAATCGTTGAAAAAGATGAGAATTGGAGAGGGGGTAAGGAGGGGACTAGTTTCAAGGGATACAAGGATATCAAGCTCAATGAGATCCCCAACAGCCGCATACTCCATCTTTCAGGTGATGCTGAAGGAAGAGAAAAATATGGAAAAGCGTATTTCCTAAGCGGTGCGTACAAATTTCAAAATGGAAGAGATGAAGGAGCGGAACCCTATTTAAAAATGGCATTCTTATATGGATACGAACGAGAGACGGCAAAGAGATACCTCGAGCAGTACTATATATTAAGAAACGATACGGCAAACCTGAAAAAAATTGAAGACATCGAGGCTTTGTTTCGTTAATATTACCACATGCTTCGAGGGTTTCCGCTTACCATCACCGTGGTTGCCATGGCAGTCGTACTTCTCATCTGCAGCTGCGGCATTTACACAACAACAACCCCGCTCAATCCACCATTTGCACAAAGTATGGATTCGGCTAATTTATACTTTGCGGGATACAATGGACAGGACGTGCAACCCGTGCAGGAAGATTGGTTTGCAGGATACAACCTATACTATAAAAAAGCGGCGAATGATTACTATAAAGTTTGTGCGTACAAGCAGGCAATTCCTTATCCTACAATTCCCGAGCAGGTCATCATTGATGGTGATACAGATTATATATATTTTGAGGACAAGACAACAGAAACTCCTCCACGGATCGAATTTACGGTGAACATCGCCAATCTCTATCCGCAGGAAGACTTCTCACGAAGCTTTTATGAGCTGCACAATGATGAAGAGGACAGGCCCCAGTTTTTCTTTGCAGTCTCAGCTGTTGGTGATGATGATGAGGAAAGTGAGCGAATTGATTTCGGAAGGTGGCCTACAAGCGAATGATATCGGAGGAAGTTTAATGGAAGAATGGCTGTATAATCTCATCGGATACGGAATGTACGTAGTAATTGGCTTCATAAGTGCCATCTTCGTCTATTATATCCTTAAAAAGCCCGTGTTGGGCAAATTCTGGGCGGCTTTCATTCTAGGGATTATAGGTTCCGTGCTTGGCGGGTTTTTACTCGATGATGTATTTAAGAAATTAACGGACGTGTATAACATTAATATTCTTGCCTCGGGTTTTCTCAGCTGTGTTCTCATCCTCTTCTACAGCCTCGTAACTCCAGGTGGCAGTAAACAATAGGGCGCTTAACTAAAGGCAGATTTTCGTCGATATTTTAGGTAGCGTACTACTTGTATCCATATGGGAAAATGGGATGAAAAAATTCCTACTCATGGTCCTTGCCCTGATCCTCATTGTATGTGGCATATATGGAATCCATAATTATTCAAAGCTAAAGCAGGCGAAAAGCGACCTGAGTGAGGCTGTCCTTTCCGTTAACGAGGATCAGTACGATGACGCGATCGAGAAACTGAAGACTGTCATTGCCGCATACCCACACAGCATGGTGAAAGCACCTGCACTGTATCTTCTTGCCGATACGTATGAAAAGCAAGAACGTTATGCTGCAGCAGTAGAAACACACCGTTTACTTATCACTCACGAGCATATACCGGTAAACAATGACTGGCTCATCCTTTCCATAATTGCCGTTTCAAAACTCTACCGCAACGACCTTCTGCCTCTCTCAGAGGGAGGCGATGAAGCTGTATACCGATACATCCATACTATTGAGAATGCAATTGACCTTAAAAGGGAACAGCTCTCCCTGTCACCGCTCATTCAGTGGGATGAGAAGCCATTCATTTCACTTCAAAACAATCTTGTATCATTGAAGCTGGACAAAAACGAAATATTGAAATACCTGGAGACTGAGCTTGCGTTTCTTTACATCAAAGCAAAACGCTATGAAGAAGCGGCAATTATTTTCAGTGAGCTCAACACAAACGCTGCGCGATTCGGCATGGCACAAATATATTTCGAGAACGGGAAGTACAGGAATGGAATCAATCTGCTCAAAGAATTAACGGTTTATGATACAACGGGAAAGATCAATATTCTCTACCTTGATAAGATGTACGAATATGCCGAACTGCTTTTTGAAAAGGAGTATTACAGAGAGGCCATTGATATATACATGAAAATCATTTCTCTTTCCCATAACAGCAAGTATGGTGAGTTCTCTTCCTACAAGCTATCAGTCTATTACTATTCGTCTGGAGATTATAAAAACGCCCATCGATATGTGGATACCACAATGACGAACAGCGTCCTCCTGAGGGATGAAGATTCCTATCTCCTGAAAGGATATATGTATTATGATGTCCGGGATTACTACAGGGCACTCAAAATATTCGATGATTTTGCGAAACGATTCCCCCAAAGCCAGAAAGTCCAGACAGCAAGAGAGTGGAAGTTGATGTGTGAACGAAGTATCAAGTACCTGGGTTAAAATATGCAACTCTCTCACCTGAAATAAAAACGCAACATTTCCTGTTAAATCGTATAGAGTCCTCATACCAATCATGGCTTGATTTTATTATTGCTTTGTAATACTTTATTCAACAATATTGCAGTGGACCATGTGCAACTCACCATAAATCCAACGATAGAGAAGTGAGGAAAACCATGGGTGATACAGAACGGGATAGGGCGCTGGAGACCGCGCTTCTGGGGATTGAGAAGCAGTTCGGCAAGGGCTCAATCATGAAGCTAGGGGATAGGGCAGCCGATCTCAACATCGAAGTCATACCAACAGGATCACTTACCCTCGATATAGCACTCGGTGTAGGAGGAATACCGCGGGGTAGGGTACTTGAGGTTTACGGCCCGGAGGCTTCCGGCAAGACAACACTTTCTCTTCATATGATAGCAGAAGCACAGCAGCAGGGTGGTATTGCAGCGTTTATCGATGCAGAACATGCCCTTGATCCACGCTATGCGAGGAATCTCGGAGTGAAGATAGAGAATTTACTCGTGTCACAGCCTGATACCGGTGAACAGGCACTGGAGATTACCGAATCTCTTGTGCGAAGTGGTGCACTGGATATCATCGTGATCGACTCCGTTGCAGCACTTGTCCCGCGAGCTGAAATTGAGGGTGACATGGGCGATGCCCATATGGGGCTGCAGGCGAGGCTCATGTCCCAGGCATTACGAAAACTTACCGGTTTTATCAGTAAATCCAGAACCAGTGTTGTTTTCATAAATCAGATTAGAATGAAGATTGGTGTTATGTTCGGCAGTCCTGAAACGACGACAGGTGGGAAAGCCCTGAAGTTTTATTCAACGGTCAGGCTTGACATCAGACGAATTGAAACCATAAAGAAGGGTACCGATGCCATTGGCAACAGAGTCAAGGTGAAGGTTGCAAAGAACAAGGTTGCGCCGCCCTTCAAGCTTGCCGAGTTCGACATCATGTACGATAGCGGGATATCAAAAGAGGGCGAGCTTCTTGACCTTGGAACCAGTCTCGGTATAGTGCAAAAAAGTGGAACATGGTACTCCTACGGAGACGAGAGAATAGGACAGGGCAGAGAAATAGCAAAGAAATACCTGTTTGACAATCCGTCGGTTAGAGATAAGGTTGAGAAGGAAATACGAGGCAAGTATTTTGGCACTCCGAGCGAAATACCAGACAAGGTAAAAACGGATGGGTAATGATAGACTACGGGTGACGATTTGCGGTGCAGCGGGTAGAATGGGTAAGGCAAATCTGGAAGTTTTTACTAAAAGTGAAGATACAATCGTTGTTGGAGCTATTGAATCGGAAGATTCACCATACATAGGAAAAGATGCCGGCAGCATATCAGGTCTGGACAATATCGGAACCCCTATTACATCGACTCTCGAGTCTGTTATTGAAGATACTGATGTGGTAGTTGATTTCACGACGGTATCTGCCACTCTCGCACACATGCGTGTTGCAATCAAGCATAAAAAGGCTATAGTCATCGGGACAACGGGATTTAACGATGAGCAGCTTGCATTGATACGAAAGTACGCAAAAGAGATACCCATACTGCTTTCACCCAATATGAGCCCGGGTGTCAACACACTTTTCTACCTTGTCGGTAAGGCTGCGGCACTTCTTGGTGAAGAATTTGATGTGGAAATCCTTGAGGTCCACCACAATAAGAAAACAGATGCGCCATCGGGAACTGCACTCCAGTTTGGAAGGATCATCGCTGATGCACGGGGAAAAGAATTCACGGACCTGGCAGTTTATAAGCGGGAAGGCGCCATTGGTGAGAGGAGAAAGGGTGAAATCGGTATCATGGCTCTCAGGGCGGCGGATATTATCGGTGATCATACGATCCTTTTCGGTGGTGCCGGTGAGAGGATTGAGTTCACACATAGAAGTAGCAGCAGGAAAAACTATGCTACGGGCGCGCTGAGGGCCACACGATTTCTATCTGGAAAAAAGAATGGGTTCTATACTATGGCAGATGTTCTTGGACTGCATAAGATATGATGCGTATTCCATTCTCCGGGTCATATCAGTGTTTTAATTAGTCGCTGGTGCTGCTTCCTGCGAAGCAGGCTTTATTCTTCATTAGAGAGTGCATCTTATACACCAGCTCAATCATTAGTTTCTAATTTATTAATATACAATTAGTTATATAATTTGCTTTGTACTTATTTAATAAAATGCGAATTATTCACGAGAAACTAATGAGCTTCGGTTACGGACTGTGTAGTCTATGACTGTAACATTCCTTGGGTTGGGATCAAACATGGGAGAGAGGGAATACAACCTTCTCCAGGCTTTATCTCATATCCATGGACAGTGTCGAATTATCGAATATTCATCCATGTATGTTACAGCGCCCATTGGGTACACCAGCCAGGCTTATTTTTTAAATATGATCGCCAAGGTCGATGCCTCTTCCTATACACCCGTCGGGCTTCTCTCGTTCCTGAAAGGGGTAGAGAACCGAATGGGTCGAAAAAAGACCTTCAGGTGGGGTCCGCGGCCTATTGACATAGATATACTCTATATAGAGGGAGTAACTGTGAAAACGGCTGAATTGACAATCCCGCACAGGGAAATGTTCAACAGGCTGTTTGTGCTCGTTCCTCTATCGGAGTTAACTGATTCGCTCACCATTGATGGTCGACAGGTGGATATCAAGGCGAGCATATGCTCAGTGACCGGGGAAAGTGAGGAATCCCTGAGTACCAGTGTTTCACTTTACAAATCGAAGAGTAACTTTGCCCCCTATGGACAAAACTGATACTACAAACGCCTCATATGTTGTAAAGGTCGACAATTTCGAAGGTCCTTTCGATTTGCTTCTCTATCTGGTGAGGAACTCCAAGATCAGTATACACGATTTACACATCTCAGAAATTACTGCTCAATTCATTGACACAATGCGTAGAAGTACTCTGAATCTTGAAGCAATCTCTGAATTCATATTTACCGCGTCGCACCTTCTCTACTTAAAATCGAGAACACTGTTGCCGGAAGATATTACAATTATCGATGAAGCACCGGATGAACGGAGGGAGTATATCGATAATCTTATTGAGTATCAGAAATATCGTAACGCTTCACAGGTACTGAAAGAGGGGTTTGAGCAGAGTAAAGTACTGATTCGGAGAGATTCACAGCTCATCATTGATTTTGATGACAGTGAAAACTGGGAAGAGATGTCAATCATTGACCTCGTCATGGCTTTTGCCAAAGTTGCGAAAGAGGTTGACAAGTCAGTTTTCAAATCGGTGGAAATGGAGGAGATTTCAATTGAGGACAAAATAGATGGTATATTGAATCAACTCATCGAGTCCAATCAGCTTATGTTCGATGCACTCTTTCCGGATACATTCACCAAATATGAACTTATCATCACATTTCTTGCCCTTCTTGAACTGGTCAAGATGAAAGAGATATATATACTGCAGCACAAGCTCTTCGGAAGTATAAAAATATTGAGAAGAGAAAAGTGACTATGGGGACTACCATCGATAGGAGTGCTGTACAGCTTATTGAAGCGCTTCTCTTTCTCGAGAACGGGCCGATACATATCAGATATATTGCAAAGATAACCGGTGAAACAAGAGAAACAATTAAAGAGGCCGTATCTCAGATTCGTGAAAGACTGGCGCGTATAGAATCATCACTCGTCATCATTGAGAATGAGAACGGCGATTATCAGCTTACCATTACTCCCGAGCTCTATGAGAAGCTGGGAAAACGCTATGATACAAGAAAGAAGCTCAGCATTTCACCTCAGGCACTGGAAACACTGGCTATAATTGCATACAAACAGCCAATTACCAGAGTGGAGATTGAAAAGATACGAGGAGTAGGTGTCGAGCATGTACTGCACGTACTTCTTGAATATGAACTGATCAGAATTACCGGCAGAAAGGATGTTCCAGGAAGGCCCGTACTGTACGGAACAACGAAGAGCTTCCTCAGGTTCTTCGGTATTTTAAGCTTGCAGGACCTCCCGTCAATCAGTGAGTTTGAAAGGAGTTGAACAAGTTCGCAACATCGTGTCCTCCATCCGACTACAGAAACTCATTGCACACTACGGTTTCGCGTCGAGACGAAAAGCAGAAGCCTTGATACTTGAAGGTAGAGTACGAGTTGATGGGGAGGTAATTACAATTCTGGGAACAAAGGTACGCGATGGCGCCCTTGTGGAGGTAGATGGAGTATGTATCAACAGGAATGTTCCACGTGTGTATCTGATGCTGAATAAGCCACCAGGTTACCTCTGCACGACAAAGGAAAGTGACGAAAGACCGGTAGTGTATGATCTGATTGCAAAAAAGTATGCTCCCTTCGGTCTGTTCAGCGTTGGGCGTCTCGACTATTTATCGGAGGGCTTGCTCATTCTTACCAATGACGGAGATTTTGCTCACTCTGTCGCGCATCCATCTGGTGGCATCGTTAAAAAGTACGAGGTTCAAACCGAACAGAACATCCCCTATAAATTAATTGCTGCATGGAAAAACGGACTGTATATTAAGGGGGAACGATACGCTATCCAGGACTACAGGAAGATTTCATTAAAAAAAGTCATTCTTACCCTCGCTGAGGGTAAGAACCGCGAAATCAGGAGACTTTTCGAATCAGTCGATGTCAAGGTGGTGCAGCTCAGGCGGCTAGCAATCGGTTCTCTCGAACTTGGTTCCCTTGCGCCCGGTCAGAGCAGGGAGCTGTCGCATGAAGAGCTGAAACACATTTTCCAACCTACCCGGTAAGGTACTGTGTATTGGTTATTGCAATCGACGGTCCTGCAGGAGCAGGAAAAAGTACAGTGGCGAGGAGAGTTGCGCAAATCCTGAAGATACAGTATATCGATACCGGGGCCATGTACCGGGCCTTCACCTATTTCGTTCTGCAGCATGCTATTGCACCCGATGATACAGGGGCAATTGAAAGACTCCTCGATGGATTCGAGTTAACATTCAGGGGGCAGCGGGTATTTATAGGTGAGGAAGAGGTGACAATGAAGATACGCAGTGATGCTGTCACTGATAACGTGAGTTATATATCCAGCCTCGGTTCAGTTCGAAAAAAAATGGTTGAACTTCAAAGAGACATAGGTAAGAATAGGAGTGTCGTGGCTGAAGGAAGGGATATAGGAACTGTTGTATTTCCTGAGACGAAGTACAAGTTTTACATTGATGCGGCGATTGAGGAACGTGCAAGAAGAAGGATAGGGGATAAGAAAAATCAATCGAAGTTAACCGACATCAATGAAGTCAAACACAGGATTCAGCAGCGGGATGTGTATGATAGTACCCGGGAAATATCACCTCTTACGAAAGCCCTGGACGCACACTACATTGACACCACACATATGACCATTGATGAAGTCTGTAACCATATAATTTCACAAGTGAATGAATCGTAGAGGAGTTTGAAACGATGGCGAAGCATGATGAACTCGAACTTCAGGACGAGATAGTTCGGAATGAAGGTAACACCAAGGGCGAATCAACAGAAGAAACCTTCAATGAGAAGTACATCGAAGACCTCTCATCTTTCAGTGAAGGAAAGATCGTTGAGGGAATCGTCGTTGCTGTTACCACCGATTCGATATTTGTTGATATCGGATACAAATCAGAAGGTGAAATACCGAAGGTCGAGTTTAAGCAGGATCCAGATCAGGGTGAAAAGATACGCGTTATGATCATGCGTATGGAAAACCGTGAAGGACGATTGGTTCTCTCAAAACAAAAGGCAGATGAAATCGTCAAATGGGAGGAAATCAGGAAGTCCTTTGATGAAGGTTTGCCGATAGAAGGAAAAGTCGCTGAAAAGACCAAGGGTGGATTCATGGTCCTCGTGGAAGACAATTTTCAAGCATTTCTTCCTTTGTCACAGGCTTCGATCAGGAGAATTGAGGATCCGGAAGATTACATTGGAGAAGAACTCCTTTTCAAGATTGACAAGTTAAACGGAAAGAACAATATCGTGCTCTCACATCGTCGTTACCTTGAAGAGTTGCGGGAGAAGAAATTAGAGGAATTCTTCTCAACCAAACAGGTTGGAGATGTCATTGATGGAGTGGTAAAGGATATTGTCAACTACGGTGCCTTTGTAGATATAGGGGGTATCGACGGTCTGCTCCATACCAAAGATATGTCCTGGGGACGTATTGAAAACCCGAGAAAGGTGCTGGATAAGGGTGAAAGCATAACCTGCAAGATACTTTCGATCGATGAGGAAAACCGTAAGGTTTCCCTGGGGCTGAAACAGCTTACAGAGGATCCATGGGAAACCTTTGAGGAACGTTATACAAAAGGGAATCGATATAAAGGAGTGGTTAAAAAATTAACGAGCTTTGGTGCTTTTGTTGAACTCGAAGAGGGTATCGAAGGTCTCCTGCATGTGTCGGAGCTTTCGTGGACGAAGCGAATCAATCACCCGAAAGAGGTTTTGAAGGGCGGACAGCATGTTGAAGTCATGGTTCTTGATTATGATCTCGAAAAGAAGACGGTTTCACTCGGCTTGAAACAGGTGCTTCCAAATCCCTGGGATGACCTCGATACACGCTACCCGCCAGGCTCGAAAGTCAGTACTAAGGTCACTAGAATCACAAAATTCGGCGTGCTTCTGGAACTGGAAGAAGGTATTGAAGGCCTTCTTCATACTGAAGAAATGTCCTGGACAAAGCAGGTGAAAAATCCTTCCGACATGTTCAAAAAAGGACAGTCTGTCGACGTTATGGTTATCTCAATTGACAAGGAAAACAGAAGGGTCAAACTCGGTCTGAAACAGCTCCAGGATAATCCATGGACCAGTCTGAAGGAAAAACATCCTAAGGGAAGCATCGTGACTGGTAAAGTGACAAGCATAGTCGATTTCGGTGTTTTTGTACGTGTTGATGAGGATATTGAAGGCCTGATCCACATATCACAATTATCCAATGAAAGAGTCGAAGATCCTCATACGGTATGCAAGGTAGGGGATGAACTGAAGGCGGCAGTCCTCGATATCGATGAAAACAAGAAGAAAGTAACCCTCAGTGTGCGTGAATACTTCAATCATCTCGAGGAAAAGGAAATTTACAAATACCTTGATCATGATGGCGCCGAGACTAACTCCATGCCACTAGGTAACTTAATCGATATTACAAAAATAGGTAAATAGATGGAACCTCGTATCAAGAGCAGTGATATTGACGAGATACTGACCATCAGTACGCTTATTAACTCAACACTTGAAATCAATGAAGTGCTGAAAAGGATTATGGATTCAGCCAACCGTATGGTGGAGGCTGAAGCAAGCTCACTCCTGCTCATCGATGAGGCAACGGAAAGCCTCTATTTTCAGGTTGCTCTTGGTGATAAGGGAGAAGAAGTTAAGAGATTTACCCTCAAGATTGGTGAGGGAATAGCGGGTTGGGTGGCGAAGCATTCCAAGCCGCTTCTTGTTGAAGATGTGCAGAAAGATTCAAGGTTCTTCAAGGATATCAGCAAGAAGATAAACTATCAAACGAAGTCCATTCTCTGTGTCCCCCTTACTCTGAAAAACAGGACAATTGGCGTACTCGAAGTCATCAACAAGAAGGGTGGCGGCTCTTTTACCATTGAAGACCAATACATACTAGAAAGTTTCTCCAACCTTGCCGGAGTTGCTATAGAAAATGCCCGCCTGTATCAGGATATGAAATCCGAAAACATAAACCTCAAAAAGGAACTTACCAACGGCAAGGGCCCTTCCGAACTCATAAGTGTTTCACGTATCATGAAGGAAAAACTCGAGATGGCAGACCAGGTGTCTGAAACGAACACGACAGCTCTTCTTCTCGGTGAAAGCGGCACGGGAAAGGAGCTTTTTGCCGAGCACATTCATTACACGAGTGATAGAAGAAATAAACCACTTATTAAAGTCAATTGTGCTGCAATCCCCGAAAATCTTATTGAGTCTGAACTATTTGGCCATGTGAAAGGAGCATTCACCGATGCCATAAATGATAAGATGGGGAAATTTGAGCTTGCAAATGGAGGTACGATTTTTCTCGATGAAATTGGGGAACTTTCATATTCCGTGCAATCGAAGCTGCTTCGCGTTTTGCAGGACCATATCATTCAACGGGTAGGCGGTACCACATCAAAGAAGGTCGATATCAGGCTCATTGCAGCAACGAATAAGAACCTGTATGAGGAAGTGAAATACAACCGATTTCGAGAAGACCTCTTTTTTCGATTGAATGTGTTTCCGATTTACATTCCTCCTCTTCGTGAACGAAAAGAAGACACTGAACCTCTTGCCAAACACTTTTTACACAAGTTCAACCATGAGCTAAAAAAGAGCATAAAAGGGTTCTCGAAGGAGGTGATGACTACTCTCAAGGGGTACTACTGGCCAGGTAATGTACGCGAACTGCAAAATGTCATAGAGCGGTCTGTAGTGCTCTGCAAGAGTGACACAATCACAGCGAAAGACCTCTATCTCGGTACCGAGAGTCTGCAAACCAGGAGAATCGAAGTCGAACCAGCTCTTACATTGAAAGAGGCAGTAAACGAATTCAAAAGAAATTATATCACCAAGGTTCTCGAAAAGGTGGGTTGGAAGCAGACAAAGGCCTCAGATATACTGAAAATTCAGAGAACCTACCTTTCGCGTCTGATAAACGAGCTGAATATCAGTAAAATGTAATAGGGCGAACTTCGTTCGCCAACACCATGCACATTTGAACCTGATGTATGATCCTTTTTATTGAAGGGTCGGAAAAGAGACTTTTACCATAATTAGTGCGTGGTGAATAATACGTTATTTTGAATGAAACTTACAATGTTTGTTACATAACGCCTTGCAGCGAGACGAGATAAGCACTAATTATTGAACTGGTGGATAATTCGTAAGAATTATTCACCAGGAACTCATCAACTCGCTGTCGACGCTCCCTATACCTCGACAAACTGGAGCAACCTTATCGGAGGAAGTTACACAATGGCAAAAAGCAGGAAACAGGAACTCAAGGAAGATACCTTCACAAAAATCACAAAGAAGACCGAACAATTCATTGTCAAAAACCTGAAAAGCATTCTTTTGGCTATTTCAGCTGTGGTAATACTGGGAGGAGCCTATTTTGCGGTTAATCACGTCCTGTCAAGAAAGGAGAGGGAAGCGGAAAGTGCGTTCAGTAAAATATACCTTGCGTACAGTGATGCCAGTGCCGATACAAGCCTGGATGATGGGCAGTTAAAAGACAAGCTCATGATATTGAATGAGGAATTCGGCCTAGTGTTGGAGCGGTACCCGAAATCATCGACTGCTTCCAGAAGTGCCTACTACATTGGGAACACGCTTTACAGATATGAGGAGTATGAAGAGGCCCTGGAGTATTATGCGAAGGGGGCCAGTATTAAGCAGAAGAGCTACAGTGCGCTTCTCTGTGTGCAGGGGGAGGCCAGCTGCTATGAACAACTCGAAGATTATCAAAATGCGCAAAATCGGTACAATCACATAATCGATAAATACGGTGATTCCTTTCTTGTTCCCATGGTGAGATTCAGCCTGGGGCAGATTTATGAAAAGCAGAACATGTATGACGATGCCAGAGATCAGTACAACAGTATTGTTACAGACTACAGTTGGAGCAGCTGGGCAGATTTGGCTGAGAAAAAGATTCTGCTTTTAA
>Ga0114922_10001854_pt1 | contig 20016 bp, 10 predicted proteins | sample AartaG_FD_100975 | JGI IMG/M metagenome (GOLD analysis project Ga0114922, IMG submission 100975) | Deep subsurface microbial communities from Aarhus Bay to uncover new lineages of life (NeLLi) - Aarhus_00045 metaG | ecosystem: Environmental > Aquatic > Marine > Oceanic > Sediment | place...
GCATCACGCGATCCGTTACGGCGACTACGTGTTCACCGGAGACGAGATCTTCGGCTGTGCGGAATGCGTCAACGGTCCGCGAGGCTACATTCACGTGATCGACGTCAGCGACATCGACCATCCCCGGAAGGTCGGGTGGTACCGCGTCCCAGAAGCCGGGTCACACAACCTTTGGGCCGAGGATGACAAGCTCTACGTCGGATACTACCAGGCAGGCCTGCGCGTGGTGGACATCTCAGGCGAACTGCGCGGCGACCTGTACCGGCAGGGCCGGGAGATCGCCTGGTACATGACCGAGGATGGAACCGGCAGCTTGCCGAATTCGACCGACACCTGGGGTGCGCAGCCCTTCAAGGGAAAGATCTACGCTTCGGATGGCGCATCCGGTCTGTGGATCGTCGAGATGGAGGACGAGCCGCCTCTCGTCCCCTGATCCCGTTCCGCGAGTCCCGGCCGGCGGTCCAGTTTTCGGCGAGCGGTCAGTCGAACAGTCCGTCCGGTACGGGCCGGCCGGGAAACGGAACCTCATTGGTGATCGCGGCTACCCGCCATTCTCCGTCCCGTCGAATGAGCGAAAAGTTGTCTACCCCCTGGTTGCCGCCTCCGCCGGGGACCCGGGCTTCGTACAGCACCCAGACCTGCGCCATGTCGCCGAACTCGGTTGATTTGAGATCGAGGATCGTCTCCTTGAAGCCCTTCTCGGTCACTTGCGGCGTTCCGTAGAACTCATCGAAGTCCTCGATGAATCCATCCAGCGTCAGCATGCTCATGGCGTCGCGGGAGCTGCGCAGAATGATCAGCGCCTCGGGAATGAACAGGGCCCGCACCGGCTCCCAGTCCGGGACCCGGCCCGCTTCGGCGCTGATGATGTCGTACAGCGTACGGACCGTCGTCTCTGCGCTCGGGGCATTGGCCGCCTCACCGGCATCCTGAGCAAAGAGAGGCATGGCCAGCAGCAGAGAAACGAAAACGGCGATCATCGGGACACGGCGGAGAGTCTGCAGCATGAATTCCTCCCGGAGAAGGGCCCGGCGAAGGGTCGTCCTGGATCGGTACACCAGGAATGCAGAATGCAAACATGCTCCCGCGTCCACCCCGCGCGCCACCGGCCGGGCAGGCGGGCCGACCCGTATCCGCGCGTCCGGAGTGGTCCCCGGAATCCAGTCGGTAGTATTCTCTCTCGTGTGACGGCCACGCAGGTGCCAGCGGCCGGGACCTCGCGCCTCCTCTTTCCAGGAACCAGAGAATGTCAACGGAATTCGGATTTCTCGACCAGGTCCACCGGGCGTTCAACCAGGCAGCGGCGCTGACGGACCTGGACGAGGGGCTGCTGGGGCAGATTCGAACCTGCAACAGCGTGTATCGGCTGACCTTTCCGCTGAAGCGTGACGACGGGTCGATCGAGGTGATCGAGGCGTGGCGGGCCGAGCACAGCCAGCACAAGCTCCCGACGAAGGGCGGGATCCGGTTCAGCATGGGAGTTACCGAAGACGAGGTAATGGCTCTCGCCGCTCTCATGACCTTCAAGTGCTCGGTCGTGGACATTCCATTCGGTGGTGCGAAAGGTGGCATCCGGATCGACCGCCGGCAGTACTCGGCCGACGAGCTCGAGCGGATCACGCGACGTTACACATACGAGTTGATCAAGAAGCGTTTCATCGGCCCAGGGATCGACGTCCCGGCCCCGGACTACGGCACCGGCCCGTCCGAGATGGCCTGGATCGTTGACACCTACAAGTCGATGTCGAACGGCGAGCAGAACCCGGAGGCCTGCGTGACCGGAAAGCCGATCGAGCAGGAGGGGATCCGCGGCCGTCTCGACGCCACTGGACGGGGCGTGTTCTACGGAATACGCGAGCTCTGCAACTCGGCCGAGGAGATGACGGCCGTCGGACTTCCCACCGGACTTGAAGGAAAGCGGGTCGTCATCCAGGGACTGGGCAACGTCGGGTACCACGCCGCTCGCCACCTGGCCGATGGAGGAGCTGTCCTTGTCGGACTCGCGGAATGGGAAGGAGCGATCGCCAATCCCGATGGACTCGACCTCGAAGCTGTGCTCGCGCATCGCAAGGAAACCGGGTCGATCCTGGGATTTCCGGGAGCGACTGACATACCAAGGTCCGTCGAAGCCCTCGAGCTCGATTGCGACATTCTCATTCCGGCCGCGCTCGAGAACCAGATCACCTTAGAAAACGTGGGCCGTATCAAGGCCAGGGTGATCGGAGAAGCGGCGAACGGGCCGACCACGGCGGACGCGGACGCGATCCTGCTGGAACGGGGCGTCCGGGTGCTCCCGGACCTGTACCTGAACGCCGGCGGTGTCACGGTCTCCTACTTCGAATGGCTCAAGAACCTGTCTCACGTCCGGTTCGGAAGGATGGAGAAGCGATTCGACGAGGCAGCCCACCGGAGCCTGCTGGTCGAAATCAGCAAAGCGACAGGCGTCGATGTCTCCTCGACCGAACTTCCCGATCTCGGGGCGGACGAGGAAGATCTTGTCCACTCGGGACTCGAAGAGACGATGGTCGTCGCGTATCACCAGATCCGGGACATCGAAAAGAGCCTGGGCATCAGAGACCTGCGAACGGCCTCGTTCGTCACGGCGATCAAGAAGATCGCGATCTCGTACCAGGAGCTCGGTATCTTCCCCTGAGTCGGGCTTCGATCACGGAGGCCTGGCCTTTCGGCCAGGCCCGGTCGGCCCGATACTTGCCCGCTGAGGTACGGAATCGGCCATACCGCTACCCGGGGAATATGGAATGAAGGTGTGGGGATCAGGGGAAACGTGGCACACGGCAGGCGGCCCGGACCGTCGGTTCCTGTCCGTCATCGTGCTGCTCACCCTTGCAGGATCTCTCACTACCCAACCACCCGACGCCAACGCTCAACAGTCACGTACGGCCTCAGCCGGCGGCCTGGACCTTTGCCTCGTACCTGACTCGATCGGTGACCAGCTCCGAAGGATCACGCGCCGTGTCGGCGGAGAAATCGGTGTCTCCGCGATTCACCTGGAGACGGGTGCCCGCATCTCGTACAACGGAGACCGACGCTTTCCGATGGCGAGCGTGTCCAAGGTCCCGATGGCGGTCGAATTCCTTCGACGAGTGGACGAGGGCGAAATCGACCTGCGAGAAGATCTCGTGATTCCGGTCACCGATTTCCGGCCGGGCTACAGCCCACTGGCCAGCTGGTCGGGCGGGAAACCCGAGCAGGCCACAGTGGACAGTCTGTTCCGCCTGATGATCGAGGTCTCGGACAATACCGCGACGGACGTGGTCCTGCGCATGGCGGGAGGCCCGAGTGAGGTCACGCGGCGTCTGCGCGAGCTGGGAATCTACGAGGTCGACGTGGACCGCTCCGAGGCGCGGACGTTCGCGGACCTGTCGGGCATTCCGGACTCCGTGCCGGAGACACAACTGTATCGCTACCGTTACTTCCGCACGCGCGACGCGCTTCCGGCTGAGCACCGTCAACAGGCCCGGCTCCGGTTCGGCGACGATCTGCGGGACACGTCCACTCCCGACGGGATGGCCGAGCTGCTCTCCCTGATTCAGACCGGGGAAGGGTTGAGTCCGGAATCGCGCGACTACCTGCTCAACTCGATGCTCGCGAGCCGGTCGGGCCCGCGACGTATCAAGGGGCTGCTGCCGCGCGGGACACCGGTCGCGCACAAGACAGGGACGATCGCCGGCGCGATCAACGATGTGGGCATCATTACGCTGCCGGATGGGGGCGGGCACGTGGCGATCGCGGTGTTCGTGTACACCTTCTACCGGACCGACTGGAGGCGCGAGCGGACTATCGCCGAGGTGTCACGACTCGTGTACGACTACTTCTCGACCGCACTGGATCCGCTGGAGTTCGGTCCCGTTCCGTTCGCGTGCGGCGAAGCTCCATCGCCGGCAGAAACGTGGCAGCCGGATCTGACCCTCGGCGGTGAAGATCCGGCGATGTGACCTTCGACAGGGCCCCGTCGTCTAACTGACGAGGGCAAAGGGCGACATGGTTAGCAGTCGGCCCCCGGCGGCCGCGAAGGCAGCCGAGGCGATCCGACAGAGTCAGAGTCTCCGGGCATCAGGAGGTTCGTTCCATGCGCGCTCCAGACCACGCAGTTCGATTCGCCCTCGTCCCCATCCTCCTGTTCGCCCTGGCCAGTTTTTCCGCCTGCCAGGGATCGGACGCAGACACCTCCAACCTGACAGGAGTTTCCGATCCGGTCCAGGTAAACCTCGAATCCATCACCGTCGACGACCCGCTGTACGAAGTGCTCGACACCGCCCTGCAGGACGAGTACCGGGCGGAGGCGACGTATGGCGCAGCAATCGAGGTGTACGGAGAGACCCGGCCGTTCACGCGGATCGTACTGGCGGAAGGCCGGCACGTCTCTGCCGTCGCCCGATTGATTCAGAAGCGGGGAGTACCGGTTCCGGATTGGGACTCCGATGCGTACCCGATCCCCGCGGACTTCAACCAACTCGAAATCGCCGAGGCATGCGCCCTCGGACACGAGGCGGAGATTCAAAACGTCGCGATGTATGACGAGTTTATCGGCATCGGTCTGCCGGCCGACGTGGAGTCCGTCTTCCAGTCACTGCAGACCGCTTCGGAATTGAACCACCAGGCGGCGTTCTCGCGCTGCATGTGAGACGGTTGCTGACGCGAGCTCTTCGGTTGGATCGGAAATTCACCCGGAGGTGAGGACCGGGAACGTCGCAGCGCGGCGCTCCCGGTCTTTCCACTCCGGCTCACTCGTAGCGCAGCGCCTCGATCGGATCCAGCTCTGCGGCCTGCCGGGCGGGATAGAAGCCGAAGAAGATCCCGATCGCTCCGGAAAACGCCAGTGCGACCACCACGGTGAGCGGAGAGATCGTCGTCGTCCACCCGGTGGCGGAACTTATGATCCGCGCTCCCCCCAGTCCGAGCAGCAGTCCGAGCAGTCCTCCTGCCGCGCTCAACACGGTGCTCTCGACCAGGAATTGGGTCATCACGTCCGATCCGCGTGCCCCGATCGACATGCGGATTCCGATCTCCCGGGTCCGCTCGGTGACCGAGACCAGCATGATGTTCATGATCCCGATCCCCCCGACGAGCAGCGAAATGCTGGCGATCGCGGCGAGGAGAAGCGTCATCACCTCGGTCGTGCCCTGCGCGGCCTCTGACAGGTCGGACTGATTGCGAACCGTGAAGTCGTCTTCCTCCCAGCTCGCCAGGCCGTGGGCTTCCCGCATGATCGCCGTGATCTCGTCCTGGGCCGCCGGGATGTCCCCGGGCGAAAACGTGCTCGCCAGGATCTGGGGTATGTACTGATGACCGGCGAGCCGCGTCTGTACGGTCGAGTAAGGAGCGAGGATCACATCGTCCATGTCCGAGCCCTCGGGCGTCTGCCCCTTCTCCGCCAGCACCCCGATGATCTGGAACGGGACATTGCGGATCCGAACCTGCTGCCCGACCGGATCCTGTCCCGGAAACAGGTTCTCTGCGACCGTCCGGCCGAGCAGGACGACCTTCTTCATCGACCGGACCTCTGATGCATCGAAGTTGCGGCCGAATTCGACTTCCCAGTCCCGAATCGCCAGATATTCAACCGACACGCCGTTGATCCTGCTGCGCCAGTTCCCCTGCCCCCCCACGATCTGACCACCGGTAGCGACCACCGGCGACACGGCGGCAAGCAGGAACGACTCGCGCTGCAGCTTCTCGACGTCGTCGACCTTGAGGCGGTTGAAGCTACCCATGCCACGCGACACACCGCCCTGGCTCGAAGAACCGGGCGAGATGACGAGCATGTTGGTCCCGAGATTCTCGATCTGCTGCTGAATCCGGGACTGCGCGCCCTGTCCGATCGCCACCAGCAGAATCACCGCACCGACCCCGATGATGATCCCCAGCATGGTCAGCAGGCTGCGCATCTTGTTCTTGAGGATGCTCTGGGCCGCGACACGCGTCAGAATGGAAGCTTTCATGCCGCGCCTCCCTCGGAAGCCGGGATCGGAGCGAAGGCCGAAGCCGCGTCATCCTCGTCCGGGTCGTGCCATTCCGCCAGGTCGTGCACCGCGTCGCGGCGATCCAGCACCGGCTCGTCCTGCATCAGGCGCCCGTCCCGGAACCGCACGATGCGTTTCGCATAGCGGGCGATCTCGTGCTCGTGCGTGATCACCAGGATCGTGATCCCCTGTGCGTTCAGCTCCTGAAACACCGCCAGCACCTCGATCGATGTGCGCGTATCCAGGTTTCCCGTTGGTTCGTCCGCCAACACGATCGCCGGCTCCGTGACCAGTGCGCGGGCGAGCGCGACGCGCTGCTGCTGCCCGCCCGAGAGCTCTGAAGGTTCGTGGTCCATCCGGTCCCCGAGGCCTACCCGTTCTAGCGCGCGGGCAGCCATGTCGCGCGAGCTCTCCTTCCGCCCGGTCCGGTCGTACAACAGCGGTAGTTCCACCTGCTCCAGGGCCGAGGTGCGCGGCAGGAGGTTGAAGCCCTGGAACACGAATCCGATGCGCTGATTTCGGATATCGGCCCGCGCGTTGCGGTCCATGCCATCCACCCGGATTCCATCCAGCTCGTAGGTGCCGCTGGTCGGTCGATCCAGGCAGCCCAGGATGTTCATCAGGGTCGACTTGCCCGACCCAGATGCTCCCATGATCGACACCATCTCGCCCTGCCGGACGTCGAAGTCCACATCGCGCAGGGCGCGGACTTCGGTGGCCCCCGTGACATACGTCTTCGTGAGTCCGCGCGTGCGGATCACCATCGCCGCATCGTTCATCGGGCGCTCAGAATCCACCGGGCGGCCCGCGTCGCGGCTGCTGCCCGGACGATGGCTGGAACGGATTGCTCGTCGCCGCTGCTGCCGCGCCTGATACGATTCCCGCGATCGCCTGCATCCCTTCCTCCACTCGCTGCCCGGAGATCTCGGTGTACTGTCCGTCCGTGATTCCCGGCCGCACCCGGACCATGGTCAGCTCGCCGTTCTCGTCCAGCATCCACAAGCGGTTGCCGTCTCCCCTGCTCGCCCCTGCGGCCGCGCCATGAGCGGCAGCTCCACCAGGCGCCATTCCGGCCATATCCCTTCCGCCGGCGGGGCGCTCGCCGGCCGGAGCCGCGGGGGCGCCGCCAGCCGAATCCGTAGCCGCCCGCCGCGCCTGCATTTGTGCCATCATCCGTTCGCGGAACGCTACCAGCATCTCCTCCGGAGGCTGGAAGCGCAGCGCAGCGTTCGGAACCTTCAGCACGTCCTCAGCGCCCGCCGTGACGAACTCCACTGTCGCGGTCATACCGGGCAACAGCTCGCCGTCCGGGTTCAGCACCCCAACCACGACCGTGTAGTTGACTACGTTCTCCTGGGTCGCGGACTGTAGGCGCACCTGGCGCACCGCTCCGTCGAACGTGCGGTCGGGAAAAGCCTGCACGGTGAACCGGGCCTCCTGCCCGACTTCGATCGCCCCGATGTCGCTCTCATCTACGGAAGCGAGGATCTCCATCTCCGTGAGGTCGGCCGCGATCAGGAACAGCAGCGGCGCTGAAAGGCTGGCGGCCACGGTCTGCCCCACATCGACGTTCCGCTGGATCACGATCCCGTCGATCGGAGAATAGATCTCGGTGTACGCCAGGTTGTTCCGGGCCCGCTCGAGGCTCACCTCGGCTGAAGTCCGATTCGATCGGGCAATTACCAGGGCATACTCGGCGGCATCGTACTCGGAGTCCGTGGCTCCCTGGCGGGCGTGCAGCTCTGCCGTCCGATCGAATTCCCGCTGCTTCTGCTCGACATCCGCCCGCGTGCGTTCCAGGTTCGCCTCGGACTCACGCACCGCCTGGCGCTGCAGGGTGGGGTCGATCCGGGCCAGAAGCTGGCCCTTCGCGACCTGGGCGTTGAAGTCCACGAACAGCTCGGCGACCTGCCCGGACGCCTGGGTTCCCACTTCGACGGTCGTCACCGGGGTAAGAGTCCCAGTTGCCGCGACCACCTGCTCGAGGGATCCCCGCTCGACGGCCACGAATCGCCAGCTGCTCGTCTCCGCGCCGCCCCTGTTCGTCAGCCAGACGATCGCCGCGATGACGACGGCGGCGACACCAGCCAGGCCCAGGATCTTCTTCATGCCTGCCCCTCCCCGAGTTCATGAACGCCCGGGTTCACATGTTGTGGTCCGGTCCGAGCGACCGGAGCGGAAATCAGCGACCACCCTGCGGCGGCGGGGGCCGACCCTGGCGCATTCGCTGCTGGCGCATTTCCCGGTACGTGTTCATCTGTTCCTCGGTCAGGACTTCCGCGTACTGCTCGTCCGTTTCTTCCATGAGATTCATCATTTCAGCCCGCATCGTCTCACGGTCACCACTGGCGCTGTCGAATATCTCCTGCTGCTTCTTCGACTGTTCCTCGATGATCGGCTTCATCTGCTTCGCCTGCTCGTCCGTCAGGTCGAGCTGCTCGGTGAGCTGAGCGAGACGTTCGTCGGAACTCAGCATGCGGCGCCCCCCCGGACCCTGCTGGGCCAACGCGGGAGTGGAGACCAGGACGAGAGCGAACAGCGCGACGAATACCGTGAGCGGGCCGCGAATACGCCGTGCGCCGCTGATTCCCGGGGCAAGTTGCTGCATGGTGTGTCTCCTTCAGATTCGAGCACGAACGGAAATGTCCGCCGGTTTCTGTCGATTGGACCTACCGTGCGACGGGATCATTCCGTCCGTGACCCGAGAACCTCGGCTCGACCTGCCGTTCGGACCCTGATCGTACGGGTTCGCGGGGCTGATCGGATAGCCCGACGGGGGCCGCAGCAAACACGGCATTTCGCAACCGGTTCACCCGATTTCCCCCGCCCCTTAACGTACGACCGCAGGTGCCGTCCAGCGGCCTGTTCCGAAACGGCCCGGTAAATCAACTGATTGTCACCGGATTCGGCGAGCATTTCCGGCCCGACCGCTTGGAACGGGCCTTGCCCATTCGGTCTGGCGATATCCGGGTTCGACGCACATCGCTGAACCGCCCGGGGATGCGAACAGCCAGCCGACTGCGAGACGAGATGGCAGACGAGAACGACAGAGGGCAAGGCCCCACCGCCACAACGACTCCCGATCCGGGAGCCGAGCGCTTTCACATGTGGGCATCGCGGCCGTTGCTGAGAAGCATCCTGTGGACACCCCGCGGCCCGGAGGCCGAAAACGCCGCGTTGTACGATGTGTTCATTACGCAGTCAGCTTTCGCCTCATTGCTGGACCACGTCCGCTCCGCACGGGAAGACGAGCGTCCGTTCGGCCTCCTCGCAGGGGACCTGTGTGAGGACCCGGATGGCGGGTCGCGCTACGTGCTGATTCGTGAAGTCTGTCGCTCCCGGGTGCCCCTGACTGGTAAAGACGGCGATCAGATACCGGCCACGGCATGGGAGGAACTCCGCGTCGACGCAGAGGGACGCAAGGGGAGCCTTGTCGGCTGGTATCTCAGGCACGAAGCCGGTCAACTGACCCTCACCGATTCTGAAGTCGCGACGCACGCCAAGTACTTCAACGAGCCGTGGCATAGCGCGGCGCTCGTGGTGGCGGACCGAAATGAGCCGGCGGGTGGGTTCTTCCGACGCACACAGGCCGGGTTCTCGGGCTCGATACTGCAGCCGTTTTACGAAGTCGTTGCGGCTGATTCGATGGGTGGCTCTCAGCGCCTGACTTACGTCGACTGGGACAACGTCGAGACGACGGAAACGGTGAAGCGAGGCGAGATTCCCGAGGGCACAGGCGGGACCGCCTCCGAGTCCGCACCGGACCGCAAGTCGGACAGGAATCGTCCCACAGCCCAGACTGGCGCGTTCGCGGCCGAAGTCGCCCGGCGATCCATCGCCGCAGCCGCTTCGAAGACGGCGGAAGTTCTCGATCAGCGTCGTCAGAAGGCAGCCGAAGCAGCTCGCGAGGCAGAGGAAGAGGCTGCCCGCCGTACCGCCGAACTCGAGGCCGCGCGCACGGCGGCTGAAGAACTGGCCCGCAAGGCGACTGAGGACGCCGCGGCCCAGGAAGCCGACGACATGCTCGCCGAGCAGAAGCAGGCAGAGGACGTCGCGCGCCAGGCCGAGGAAGCCGCACGAGCGGCTGACGAGGAAGCCGCGCGAAAGAGCGCCGAGCTCACGGCCGCCCAGGAAGCTGCGGAAAAAGCCGAGCAGCGAGCGGCCGAGCTCGAGGCCGCGCTGCGCGCTACCGAGGAGGATGCGGCGCGCAGGGTAGCGGCGGAGAACGCAGCTCGACTCGCCGCCGAAGAAGAGGCGGCCCGGCAGGCGGCCGAGGCGGATTCAGCGCGCAAGACAGCCGCCGAGGAAACCGAGCGACGTCGATCAGAGGAAGCGGCCCGATTAGCCGCGGAGGAAGAAGCGGCCCGCAAGGTCGCCGAACTCGAATCCGCGCGAACTGCGGCTGAGGCCGACGCAGAGCGACACGCAGAGGAACTGCGGCAGACGATCGAGTCCGCGGAGGAGGCACGTCAGGCGGCGGAGCATGAGGCCGTGCGCCGGGCCGCGGAGTTGGAGCAGGCACGCCTTGTCGCCGAACAGGAAGCTGAGCAGCAGGCGGAAGAGCTCAGGGCCGCAGTGGAGTCTGCCGAGCAGGCTCGGGCAGCCGCAGAACAGGAAGCCGCACGACGGGCCGCCCAGCTCAGGGCAACGCTGGAATCGGCGGAAGGCGCCCGGGAAGCGGCTGAGGAAGAGGCGATTCGACGGGCGGCGGAACTCGAGGAAATGCTCGCGGCCACCGAGGCGGCGCGCGCCGCCTCCGAACAGGAAGCCGCACGCAGAAGCGCTGAATTGCAGGCGGCTCGCGAAGCGGCAGAGGCCGAGGCTGAGAAGCAGGCTGCCGAGCTGAAGCAGACTGTTCAGGAAGCGGAGCATGCACGCCGGGCTGCAGAGCAGGAAGCCGAACGGCAGGCAGCGAAGCTCCAGGAAACACTCGAGGAATCCGAGAAGGCCCTGCGCACGGCGGAGCTTCAGGCCGCCAACCGGGCCGCCGAACTCGAGGAGGCGCGCGAAGCCGCTGAAGAGCGTGCCAGAGTGCAGGAAGAGGAACTCCGGGCAACGCTCGAAACCGCTGCTCTGGCCCGCCAGGCAGCCGAGGAAGAAGCGGACCGCCGGGAGGCCGAGATCGAAGCCGCGCGGCAGGCGGCCGAGGAGGAGGCCAGGCAGGCGACGGAGCGGCTCAAAGCAACCGTGGCGGCCGCCGGGGACGCACGCCGGGAAGCAGAAGCCGAGTTGCAGCAACAGTCTGCGCAGCTTCAGGCCGAGCTCGAGGAAGTCGAGCGAGCACGGCGTGAAGCGGAAGAAGAGACCGCACGCAAGGCTGCAGAGCTGGAGGCCGCCCGAATCGCCGCGGAGCAGGAAGCGGAATTGCAGGCGGCAAAGCTCCAGGCGACGCTCGATGCCGCCGACGCTGCCCGCAGAGCAGCTGAGGACGAGGCGGCCCGCCGCACCGAGGAGGCTGAAGCCGCAATCCAGGCCGCCGAGGCGGAGGCCGCTCGCCGGGCTGCGGAAGCCGAGTCCGCTCGCCGGGCAGCGGAGCTCGAGGCCGAGCGCAGGGCAGCGGAGGCCGAGTCCCACCGTGCGGCGATCGATGAAGCCGTCCGCCGCGTGGCGGAACTCGAGGATGCCCGCCGGGAAGCCGAACAGAAGGCCGAACGCTGGGCAGCAGAAGCCGAGAACGCTCGGCGCGAGGCCGAGGATGAGGCCGAGAAGCGAACGGCGGAGCTCGAAGCCACGCGCGCCGCGGCGGCGGAGGCTCGCAAGGCAGCCGAGGAAGAGGCTGCCAGGCGCGCCGCGGAAGTCGAGGCGGCCCGTCGTGCCGCCGAGGAGTCCGAGCGTCGGGCCCGGGATGCCGATGCTGCCCGCGAGGCAGCCGAGGAGGAAGCCGAGCGTCGAAAGGTCGAGGAAGAGGCACGACGGGAGGCCGAGGTCGCCGCGGTACGCCGGGCGGCCGAGTTCGATGCCGCTCGCGAGGCCGCCGAGGCCGAGGCCGCCAGGAAGGCGGAGGAAGCGGAAGAAGCGCTGCGAGCAGCCGAGGTGGAGGCCGAGCACCGCCTGATCGAGGCCACTGCCCGGAAGGCTGCCGAGGAAGAAGCGGCCAGGAGAGCAGCCGAACTTCGCAGGTTCCGCAATGCGGCCGAGGAATCCGCCTCTCAGAAGACGGTCGAGGCGGAGACCGCGCTCGAAGCCGCCAGGCAGGAGGCCGAGAGACGGAAACTGGAAGAAGAAGCGCGCCAGGCCGCCGAGCAGGTGGCGTCGCAGCGAGCCGAAGAGCTGGAGGCTGCCCGCCAGGCCGCCGAGGACACGGCAAAGCGCATGGCCGCAGAAGCAGAGGCGGCTCGCGAATCAGCTCGACTGGAAGCGGAGAAGCGAAAGGCCGCTGAACAGGAGGCTGCCAGCCGCACCGCGGAACTCGAGGAAGCCAAGAAAGCCGCCGATTCAGCTCTTCTCATGGCGACCGAGAAACGAGCGGCCGAGCAGGAAGTGCAGCGTCACGTAGCGCTCGCGACCGCTCAGGACGCGGCTACGCTCCGGGCGACAGAGGACGAGATCGCCCACAAGGAAGCCGAGCTCCTGGCGGCGAAGGAAGCCGCAGAGGAAAGGGCCTCAGTGCTCGCGGCAGAGGCCGAAGCCGCCCGCGAGGCGACACGGGCCGAATCTGAACGTCGGCGTCAGGCCGAAGAAAAGGCCGCCAGCAAGGTCGCCGAGCTGGAAGAAGCACGCCGGGCGGCCGAGGAAGAGGCAGCGAGGATGGCCAGTAAGGCCCGGCAGGTCGCCGAGGTAGCACGCCAGGAAGTTTCACGGGCCCGAGTCGAGCGCAAACTGCTGGAGCAGACCACGGCCAAGCGACTGGCAGAGATCGAGGCCGAGCGTCGGGCAGGCGAACGTGCCGCTCACCAGAAGGCCCAGGCTCGCGACGAGAATGAAATCGCGGCACGGCGCAAGGCGGAGAAACAGGCGCGCAAGGAGGCCGGGCTGCAGGCGAGACAGGAAGCCGAGCAGCTGATCGCGCAGCGGGCGGCGGCCGCCGCCGCGAAGCTGGAGGCGGAGGAACAGGCCCGCATCGCGGAGGCCGAAGCAGCCGAGAAGCAGGCGCACAGGGAAGAGTGGACCCGCAGGCTCCGCAACGTGGGCAACGTTGCCGCGAGCATCGGGATCATCGCGATCGCCGCTGCCGGGGCCGACAGGATCGTCGGGTGGTCCGGAAGTAGATCGGGAGACGATTCGCAGGCGAGTGCGGCAGCAGATACCAGGGCTGCTGCACGGAATCCGCAACAGGGCGAATCGGCGGGGTCCGACCCCGCGGTGGACAGCCTGGCGGTTCTGCCGCCGGCCATCGAGCTCGATACCGCCAACCTCGATCTCACGGAGGTCGAAGTCGCACCGCTGCAGGTGGACGCGGCGCCGTCGGATCCTCTGGCGGCGGTCTTGCGCAACGCCCTGGACGTTTACGGCATTACCGCGGAGGAGCACGGGCTGGAAGAAAAGACCTGTGCCGATCTCCAGAGCGCATTCGTGGACGTCGACGCGGCGTGGCTGGAATACAGCATGAAGCGGGCGGGCGAGCTCGCGGATGCGAACCGGGAACTGGACCCCAATCGCAACCTGCGTGATGGAGAGCTCACGAAGCTGGTTCGTGAAGTGGAAACCGCTTTCGCGGCCACCGGATGTCCGAGACCCTGAGCAGGTCCCGGGAGGCAGCCCGGGAACTGACGTGATGAAGAAGCGCCCCGGTGGTTCTGGCTACCGGGGCGCTCCTCATTTCACCAGCCAAATCCTCTACGGCAGGCAGGCCGCAGAGATCTGGAGCTTGGTGAGGCTGTCTCCATTCGGCGGGAACTCGCCGCTCAGGTAGAGATCTCCCGTGACCGTGAACGCGCTCGTCACGTCGAAGCCGGCAATCGTCCAGTTGAACGTGCCGCGGGTGCCCACGAAGTCGCTGGGCTCGATCGGAATTCCGTTGACCACCACGTTCCGCAATTCGATCAACGTCTTCTTGTGCCTTCCCACGATCTCCACCACCAGGACGTCCACATCCGCCGCGGAACAGCTCGCCGGAGCATTCCCCGCCACATCATCGTAGGTGAGCGATACGAGGTTGGTGTCGCCTCCCGGAAGCACCGTCGCGACCAGCTGTCCACCGACCGCGCCGACGGGATCGTAGGACAGCGAAATCGCGTTGCCCATCGGTGAGTCCCTCGTCCACTCCAGATCAGTCTCGACACGATCGGCCACGGACATGAGGTCGCTGACACCTACCCACAGCTCCCGGTTCCCCGTATTTCCGAATGACTTGTACCGGGCTCCAAATCCGTCCGTCGCGCCGCTTCGGCCATCGATCAACTGGTATGGCTCCTCGACCGTGGCCGTAAATACGAGCGGCAGGTCGTTGAGCGCGATCTCCGTATCATTGAACGGCTCGAACGGATCCACGGAGCCGGCAACCGCCCCGTTTGCATAGCCGTCCACGGACGAGTCGTATCCGTCGACGACCGACGGATCGCGATCGCAGATTCCCCCGTTCGTGGTCTGCAACACGCCCAGGATCCCGGCCGTCGCGCTCTGCGGCGTGCTCTCGCCCGCCACCGCGATGCCGCAGCCGAGGGCGTACAGCGTGTGGTCGCCGAGCGCCGGCGTCCAGCCGACCGAGGCCAGGCCGTCCGTGCCCGTCGTCTCTACGCAGTTGGTGCCAGTCGTGCCATCAGAGCATTCCAGCACGTCCCCGGCTTCCGCGAAGAAGCGGATCGTCGCGCCAGTTGCGGCAGATCCGTCGGCCACTTCCACCTTGACGCTCGCGTCGATCGTCTGCCCCTCCTTGATCGTCTGCGAACCGCCCGCGTGAATCGAGGCGCTCGACATCTCCGCCAGATCGAAGTCGCTCAACCGTTGCAGCGTACCTCCACCACCCGAGCCCGCCTTGAACGGCGCGGTCGCGACGAGCGGCTGCGGCACCAGCCACGAGGCGGCCGCGTACAGGCCCTCCCCGATCTGATCGAGCACGCTCACCGCCGCCGGCACCAGCGGGCAGGCGACGTCCAGCAGCGGCAGTACGGACTGTCCGTTCGCGTCCTGCTGAATCACGTACGCGTCATTCCCACCCGATGTATCGAAACTCCGGCAGAACAGGACGTTCGACGCCAGCAGACGATCGGAGTCAGCGAATGGCGGGTCCGCCGTCACGCTCACGGCGCGGCCATATGTGCGCACATCCACGTCCACCGCGTTGTCGTTGAACGCGAGCGTGTACGCCCGGTTGCCGTTGCCCGGTCCGATGTTCAACTGGACTTCGGTCGTTCCGTCGCCGATTGTCAGCGATCCGCCGTCCTCGTCCGTGAACGAGCAGGTGACGGTCGCCTCACCCACGTTGTCGCAGGCTTCTACGACCGTGGCGGTGAACACGAGCGGCAGATCGTTGAGCGCGATCTCCGTATCGTTGAATGGTTCGAACGGATCCACCGCACCGGCGATCGCGCCGTTCGCGTAACCATCAACCGACGAGTCGTAGTCGTCCACGACTGTCGGATCGCGGTCGCAGATTCCCCCGTTCGAGGACTGCAGCACGCCCAGGATCCCGGCCGTCGCGCTCTGCGGCGTGCTCTCGCCCGCCACCGCGATGCCGCAGCCGAGGGCGTACAGCGTGTGGTCGCCGAGCGCCGGGGTCCAGCCGACCGTGGCCAGGCCGTCTGTACCCGTCAGTTCGACGCAACTGGTACCAGTCGTGCCATCGGAGCATTCGAGCACGTCGCCGTCTTCCGCGAAGAAACGGATCGTCGCGCCGGTCGCCGCGGATCCGTCGGCCACTTCCACCTTGACACTCGCGTCGATCGTCTCGCCCTCGGTAATCGACTGCCCGTCACCCGACTCGATCGAGGCGCTCGACATCTCGGCCAGGTCGAAGTCGCTCAACCTCTGCAACGTGCCACCGCCGCCGCTGCCCTTTCCGAAGGCAGCGGTCGCCACGAGTGGCCGCGGAGCAAACCACGACGCGGCTGCGAATACGCCGTCACCTATTCGATCAAGGACCGCGACTTCCGGGTCCACGAGCGGACACTCGACCTCGAGCAGCGGCAAGACCGATTGCCCGTCCGCATCCTGCTGGATCACGTAGGCGCCGTTCGCACCTGATGTGTCGTACTCCTTGCAGAACAGCACGGTAGATGCCAGCAGATCGGCCTCCAGCGGCGGATCAGCCGTCACGCTCACGGCCGCACCGAACGTCCGCACATCCACGTCGACGGCGTTTTCGGCAAACGCGAGTGTGTATTCGCGGTCGCCGTTGCCGGGCCCGATGTTCAGCTGGACCCCGGTGGTCCCGTCGTCGATCGTCAGCGTGCCGCCATTCTGGTCCGTGAATTCGCACGTTACGGTCGTCTCACCCACGTTGTCGCAGAACGTCTCGACGTTCGCGGTGAACACCAGCGGAAGGTCGTTGAGGGCGATCTCGGTATCGCTGTAGGGCTCGAACGGATCAACGGTGGCTGCTATCGCTCCGTTCGCATAGCCGTCCACAGACGAGTCATACCCGTCGACCACCGCCGGATCGCGGTCGCAGATTCCCCCGTTCGAGGCCTGCAGTACGCCCAGGATTCCGGCCGTCGCGGTCTGCGGCGTGTCCTCGCCGGCCACCGCGATTCCGCAACCGAGCGCGTACAGGTCCCTGTCTCCCGCAACGGGAATCCAGCCTACCGAGGCCAGGCCGTCCGCGCCCGTGAGCTCGGTGCAGCTCGTACCGGTCGTACCATCAGAACACGACAGCACGTCCCCATCCTGCGCGAAGAAATGAATCGTGGCGCCGGCTGCCGCGGCCCCATCGGCCACCCGGACCCGCACGCTGGCGTCGATCGTATCGCCTTCGGTGATCGTCTGTGGACCACCGCCGGACTCGATGGCTGCGCTCGACATCTCGGCCAGCTGGAAGTCGCTCAACCGCTGCAGCGTCCCACCGCCGCCCGAGCCCGCCTTGAACATCGTGGCGATCAGGGGCTGCGGAGCGAACAGCGCGGCGAATGAGCCGAACGAATTCTCGATGCCGTCCAGCAAGCCGACGGAAGTCGAGAACAGCGGACAGCTGACATCGAGCCTCGGAAGCACGGACTGTCCGTGCTCATCCTGCTGGATCACGTATGCGTCGTTGTTGCCCGAGGTGTTGAATTCCGAGGGCTCGCAGAACCGGATTTCCGAACCGTTCAACCGCTCGGCGGCTCCGAACGGCGGATTGGCGGTGACTGTCACGGCATCACCGATGAACCGGACATCCGCGTCCACGGCACCGGGATTCGAGGTGAGCGTGTAGGATCTCGTTCCGTTGCCTGAGCCGATGACCACTTCGACCTGCTGACCCGTCGGCGTGATGAGTCCGAGCGAGCCACCCTCGTCTCCGATCAGGCAGCTGACCGTGGTTCCCTGTTCGAGATTCGTGCACGCACTCTGTTCGATGAACACCTTGATCGCCTGCGTGGACCCGAACTGGATGTCGAGCGTCGGTCCGTCGGACGGCTGGTCGGTGGAGGGAGAGTTGGTCAGGAACACGTCCCGATAGGCCAGCGGCACCGGGTCGTTGCCATTACCCGTATCAAGGGACACGCGCACCCGCCAATTCGTCTCGGCCAGGTGCGAGTCCTTCTTGTTCACGGACCAGGAGCTCGCGTACACCCCGCCCTTCTCTCGAACCTGGAGTCTCTTCGTCTCACAGCCTTTGCCGGAGCAGTCGAACGGAACGACCTCGAAGATCAGGTCGTTCGCGAGTCCGGACAGCAACTCACCGGAGACGTTTGGATTGCTCACGAGATTCGACATGAAGTAGACGCCCGGATAACCGTTCGTTCCGTGAGCAGCATCGCAAGGCGACGCGGTCCCCGGTTCCGTACCGTCTATCTCCCAAGTGTCCAGGCAACTCTCAACGTCGCCCGCCGTGACCGAGAAGGCCGGCTCGGAAACCGTGACCGGCTCGAGCACGGTCTCGGTCGGACCGAGAGCGCCCTCCGGTCCATCTGTACAGGCGAATGAAGCTGCCGAAACGACGGATGCGACCAGAAGTCGCGTCCTGAATGTCCGCATAAAATTTGTCTCCAGATATTGAGAACCGTTCCCCGGATACGGCACCATTGGTTCAAAGCTAATCGAAACGGGGAAGGATAGAGAAGGGCCCGTCACACACCTGTTACTTTAGCGGGGCTGTCAAGGGAGGCAATCCGGGCGGTCAGCGCCGGTTCAGGTCCTCGAATCCGGGCTCATCGCGCAGCTTCTTCCACCACCAGTGGAGCTGTCCCTCGTCACCAAGGTCCTCGGTGGGATTGGCGGCCAGGTAGCGGCTCAGGTACTGCACCGCACCTTCGAGATCGCCGGTCGTGGAGCGGATGGCGGCCTGGTACATCCACAGGTCAGCCAGCGGATCGATATCTTCGTCACTCGCGCCCCGCTCGAACATCGCCTCGGCGCTGTCCTGCAAGCCGGCCTGCCGCAACACGCCCGCCACCAGGAGGTTGCCGAGTCGCTCCTGGTACGGCCGGATCGAGGCGGGAGCCTGCGACACGAACCGGTCGCGGTGCTCCCAGGCTGCGTCCACGTCCGCCTCGCCGCCGGACGACAGCATCAGCCACAGCTGGCATTCCTCGAACACGTGATCGTCCGGAAACCGCTCGGCGCCCTCGGTGCACCAGGTTCGCGCATCGCGGAACTGCTCAAGGTCATAGTGTGCCCAGAACAGCCGCTCGAGGATGCGATTGGCGTCGCGCAGATACGCGTCTTCCTCGTAGGCCCGCCTCGCGTTCAGCACCACGGCCACCATGTCGTTTCGATTGTACTGCAGGTGGCTCAGCATGCTGTACGCCGTGGCCAGCGTCGGATCGAGGTCGGCCGCGGTCTCGAGGTCTTCCTGGGCAGCCGTAAGCAATCGTTCGGCGTCGTCCGTATCCGTGGACAGATCCAGCAAGTACAGCAGGTAGCGCAGGGCGCCCCGCTGCTCCACGGCATAGGCACTTCGCGGATCCAGCTCGATCGCCCGGTCGGCATATTCCATCCCGACGTCGATGATCGCCGACGCTTCCTCCAGGTCTCCCGTTCCGGTCGCGGTGAAGAAGGCGCTCCGGAACGCAGCGTGGGCACGCATCGCCGGGGGCCGTGCCCAGGACGGATCCGCGCTCTCCGCCAGGGCGAGCAGCGAATCCGCGGCTGCGAAGGTCGCCAGTGCTCCGTCGAGATCGTCGTTGTTTCGCAGGTCTTCGGCCTGGGAGATCAATCGCTCCGATCGCTGTACGAACGACCACGCCTCGACACTCTCCGTGCCGGCTTTCAGACCTCGCAGCTGCACTTCTTCTCCGAGCCGCTCACGCAGAAGAAGCGACACCTGGGCCGCCACGGAGTCGCGCGCGGAGAGAAAATCGTCGCTCGGTATCGTGACCACACTGCGGTCGAGATCCGCCCCCGTGAAGCCATCTACCAGCACCGTAGTCACCCGCAGCCCGTCTCTCGACTCGTCCACCGTGCCGCGAATTACGCTTCCGACACCGAGCACCTGTGCAATGCTGTCGATCGAAATCTCCGTCCCACGAAACGGCTCGACACCGTTGCGGGACACGACGTCCAGGCTTCTTACCTCCGACAACTCTTCGATCAGGGCTTCGGTGATCCCGTCGGCGACGTACCCGAGGTCCCCGCCCGAGCTGAAGTCCTCGAAGTACAGTACCGCGACCTGGTCGGCCTCGAGGCCGCTGGCCAGCGATGCCGCCGTGAGTGCCTGCTCCTGCGCATCGTTGCGGACCACGATCACGCTGACGATGATCGCGAACACGAACAACACGGCCTGGATGAGTATCTCGGCCTTGGGAGTGTCCTGGCGTCCCTTTGCTCCGTGGAACCAGGCGATCGTAAGACTGCCGGGGATCCCGAACACGTAGAACACGAGCGCGATCTTGTAGGCGATGACCGGCAGGATCTCGTAGGAAACGAGCTGGTCAACACCCTCGAGCGCCACGAACCCCGTGACGAGGTACGCGCCCATGAGCGGCAGCAGACGCCGCTCTTTGATCTCGCCGAA
>Ga0114922_10001855_pt1 | contig 20012 bp, 17 predicted proteins | sample AartaG_FD_100975 | JGI IMG/M metagenome (GOLD analysis project Ga0114922, IMG submission 100975) | Deep subsurface microbial communities from Aarhus Bay to uncover new lineages of life (NeLLi) - Aarhus_00045 metaG | ecosystem: Environmental > Aquatic > Marine > Oceanic > Sediment | place...
TCCTATGGTGAAGTCATCGAAGCGGATGATCCCGGAGAGCTTCAGGGCAAAGAGATTTCCCAGGTAGAACTGCAGGCTAAGCGCATCCACGCCCCGAAGCTCCGCTTCCGGATCGAAGGGGTCTTTCACGGTATTGGCAAAGTCCATCGGATTCCACCCATAGCCGTAACCGGTCAGCATGCCCTGCCGCCCTATCCGCAGAACAAGAGCCTGGCCGATGTACCAGGCAATATTAGCCCGAAGAACGGACAGGGCGGCCGGATCGGAGAGCAGCGGGTCTCCGGAAGCCGCGGCCAACAGCAGCTGGCTCATCTCGTAGGGATTCACGGCCAACCACAGGGTGAAGGCACCGGCTTCCTGACCGGCTTCCACTCTGAATGTCACGTCGGTGTTGAGGCAGACGTCCTGGAATCCGTATGCACTTCCGGGATCGACAAGAGTGTCGAGGCGGCTGGAGGTGGAGGGCATGGCGGGCAAGATGTCGAGATACGCGTCAGCCTGCCCGGACAGGCTGATCTGCGCCCCCAACACACCGCCGACAAGCACCAGCAGCACAAAGAACAATGACAATCGTTTCATGGGGTGCTCCTAGCGGATCTTGCGGAGATACGGTACGCAGAACATGCTCAACTCGACTTCGGGGCTGTCGAACTCCACGGTTTTCACAATCACCTCGGTACGGGAGGGCTGGGTGTGGCTCACCATCTCATAGCGAAAGGGGTAGCTGCGGCCGTTGACATTTCGATAGTCGGAAAAACTCAGGGTCTTGATGTGCGCCCCGTCCTCGTAATACTCGAGCTCCAGGTACCTGTAATCTTCCCGGGTGATAATGCAAACCACCTTTTCATAGGGGATATCGGAACCTGGTTCAGGCACGAGAGCGATCTGATAGCAACGCTGTCCCTGGATCTTTTCATTCTCGCTTTCCAGCTTCAGCGTATAATCTTCGGCGAATCCCTGACCGCTGTCCGCCATATCGTAGTAGGAAAAATCCGTTCCTCCGGCAGAGTTCTTCTTTGCCGACGAACTGAGCTTGCGGATCCTGCCTGTCGAGGCGAACCGAACCCAGAGGTCGTTCTCGATCATCAGGTAGGCGGTGCCCTTCATGCGCGCCGGTCCGAGATACAGGGACAGGGAGAGCTCTTTTCCCTCTTCCCTCATGGAATAGCCCTCGATTTCCAGGGTCGGACGGGCCTCTCCGGATCGATACACCGTCATCTCGCTGAGGCTGTAAATCCTAGTGCCTCGAAAAGGCTCGTCCGCCTTGTCCACGATTGCCCGGGCGCTTTCCGCCGTCAGGATTGAATTGCAAAGTACCGCTGCTAATATCAGAATCGTCGTTCGTTTCATTTTTTACTCCGTTTCCAGGGATTCAATTTCCGTGGATTCATCTTCCAGGGATAGATATTAAAATTCAATTTCTCAGCCGCTATCAGCAACACGGAGGGAAAGAACAGGATGGAGAACAGAAAGGCCAGGGCCATAGCGATGGATAGCACGATACCGGTGCTGCGCATGGCTCGCATAATAGAGGGAATGAAGGAGGCGAAGCCGATGATCGTGGTCAGAGAGGTGAGCAGCACGGCCCTGCCTGTCCTGGCGACCACCCGGTCGATCTGACTCTTTCCCTCGAGCAGATAACGGTGAGAGATGTGCACGGCATCGTCTATACCGATTCCGATCAGCAAAGGAATTGCGATGACATTGATAAAGTCGAACTTGATACCGGCCACGGCCATGATCCCAAGCAACGATGCCATCGACAGCACCAGCGGCAGCAGAGTCAGAATGGAAAGCTTCACGTTTCTGAAATCGATCAGCAGCAGGAAGAAGATCGTAATCAATGCGACCACGGCTGCTCTCACGCCGTCGCTCCTTGCGATCTGAGTCATCTGGTCGGCGGCCAGCACCATGCCGGTGGCCCGATCGGTAACCGTGGCGAGCTGATCGGTCAACACCGTGCGGTACTCCTGATCCCATGGATTGCGCGTAGGAACGATGTTGAGCAGGTATGCGTTCCCATCCTCTGAGCGGTAGGAGTCCAGAATGAACTCGGGGATCATCTCCTGGGTTATGGTTTCGGTCCCGGCCATCGCGAACAACGTATGAGACAGCATCGGTACCAGCGCCTGCTGATAAGCAAGCAGTCCCCGGCCGGCGGCAGCCGGAGCGGCTTCCAACCGCTCGATGATTCGCTCCAGATGGGTGCTTGTCGCCTTTTGCCCCTGCTCATCCAGTCCCGTGAGGCGGTTCAAACGGTCCAGCATCTTCTCCATGCCCGCCATGTAGGCGAGATCGGAGATCTCCAGCAGGTTGTATTCGAGGCGAATCATCTCCTCAAGAAATGCTTCCGCATCCACTTCCGGCTGCACCGAGTTGGAAAGCAGCTCAAGGCGAAACAACTCTACCTCCGGGAGCCTGGTTGCCTGTTGCTCCTCTGAGGGGTAGTAGGGCAGGAGAGAATCCACACGTTTCACCGAGGCCAGGTCCTCTATTCTTTCCTCCATGGACCTCAATTCCTTCAGATCTCCACCCAGAACGGACATCACATCGGGTGCGGTCCCGAACTCCTCGACCATCACATCCTGCAGCTCCACGGATTCCAATCCCTTGGCTTCCATATTCATGATGTTGCCTTCGATCTGGACTTTGGGCGCCTGCACCGCGAAGATCACGGCCAGAACCAGGGGGATGGCGGCGAATAAGCCGGGCAGATGTTTAATCCGATCACCCAGACCATGCATGAAACGGTATCGTAGACCCAGTCCATGCAGCAGCTGCGAGCCGCTTGTTCCCCGCTTGATCAGAACGTGATTGCGAAAGCCGAGCAGAGCCGGAACCAGGATGAACATGGCCGCGAGCTCGCAGAGGATCCCCAGCCCGGCGATCACACCGAGCTCCTTGACCACCTGGGATTCGGCAACAACCAGCGCAAAGAAGGCGATGGCCGTTGTCAGGGCTCCGGTAAGGATGCCGGAACCGCTCTTACGCATGGATTCCTGGATGGACTCGGAAAAACTCCTGCCATCCTCCCGTTCCTGAATGTAGGTGGTCAGCAGATGGATGGCGTAGTCGATTCCCAGACCCACCAGTGCCACCATGTACATGGCCGAGAGGATGTTCAGCCGTCTCATGACAAGACCTGCCAACCCCATGGTCCAGAACACTCCGACCAGAAGCGGTATTCCGGCCATCAACGGCACCGAATACATCCGGAAGGTGAGAACCAGCAGCGCCAGAATCAACACTACGGCGATGGTCATCGAAACGACCAATCCCTGCTGACTGGTGAGGAACTCATCCTTGGACACGACCAACAGCCCCGTAAGGCCGACTTCCACTCCCAGGCTGTCCGCCTTCTGCTTGAGCGTCTGATCCAGGCGGGGCACGAAGGTTAGGTAACTTTCGATATCGTCGATCGTGAACGTCGGCTGGATGAACAACAGGGCCATGGACCCGTCCCTGTTCAGGAAGTAGGGCGATCCGAAGAGAAAGCGATCCAGCGAGGCGGAAAGCTGCTTTCGGCTGACCGTGCTTCCCGATGCGGCCTGCTCCATGGTTTCCAGAAGCTGCTCGAGCCCTTCGATCTGGGCCGTTACCATCTGCTCATCATCGCTGAGGTTCTCTTCGTTGCCGCTGTACTCCCGCTCGAAATCGTCATTCAGGTGGCGGAAGAGGGGTACCAGATTCAGATCGGAGAAGACACGGCGCATCCGCTCGATATCCTCACGCTCGGAGGCGAGCAGGCCATGCTCTTTGAAGAAACTCTGATCCATATTTGCCTGAACCCGCACGATGTACTGCGAATACTCGGAAGCGGAAAGCTCTCTGCATAGGGCATCGACGGCCTGCACCACCGTGCGCCGCGCCTCTTCCGGTGGATTGCGTTGTTCAGCGGAAACCACGACCACGAGGGAGGAAGCTACCGGAAACTGATCCTCGATCCTCTTCAGATCCCGAACCTGTTTCGAGCCTTCGGGAAGGAGAGAGTGAAAGGTCATTTCCAACCGCAGGCGGATTACGCCCACGGCCATCAGCGCCGTGATCCCCACGGCAATCAACAGGGCCGCACGCCAATGTTCAGCGCTCCATTTCCCCCATTGCCCAAGCAGCTTTCTGCGGCGGCTGTCATCCATCACGAAGTCTCTCCCTTCTGAAGTTTTAGCAGATCTTCCAGAAACGCCAGATAGTCCTTGAACAGCTTCTTCCCCGCCGGCGTAAGAGCATAGATCGTCTGAACTTTTTCCCCGGCGATCTGTCGCTTCTGCTTGATATAACCGGCGGCGAGCAGCTTCCTCAGGTGGCTGTAGACCGAACCGTCCGTTCCTCCGAGCATTTTTCTGAAGCGGTTGAAGGACACCCACCCTTCCTGATGGAGCAGGGTGATCATGGACAGTCGCGTCTTTTCGAAGAAGACAGCATCAAATCGCGTGTAGTAGGAATCACTCATGTTTTGCTTTTTCACGGATGCGGATCGTCATCCCCACCGCTATCATAGAGAATCCGGCCAGCAATCCGACGATGGGAACCAGGATCTCGTGTCTCGGATCGAAGATGTACAGCAGGATGGCGATTACGAGGAACAGATAGCCGTGAATGTACACATGGGTGTAGGTGACCTGGGCCAGGAGGAAGTAGAACACCGCCGCGCCCAGGAGAAAAGCGATCGGCATGAATCCCACTGCACCTCCCCGGTTGAGCATAACAATCAACAGGCAAAATGCGACCCCACTGCCCAGAAGGCTCAGGTAGAATCGGCGGACGGTTCGGGTAAACAGGTTCAGCGCCAGCCGCGACATGGTACGGATGTAGGTAACCAGCTCGATAAAACCGGCAATCAACAGCACGGGAAGCCAGATCTCCAGGAACAGCCGACGCACCGAGGGCTCGAACCTCTTCTGTACGAAGAAGTGGACAACAGCACCGATGATGACCAGGAGACCCCAGGCGTAAAAAGCCCAGTGTTCGTAGATCGGTTTCTGCTCCGATTTCAACAGTATATCTTTGATGGTCGCGATATCACGGATGTGTCTATCCGTGTTTTCTCCGGTATGTTCGTTTTTGTCCGACATGGCTCCTCCCGCTTGTGTATCTACCGGCATCTATCAGCTATGCAGCACAAAGTTACTTTGTATTGCAAAGTATAATTACAACGTAATGCCGGTGAGTCGAATTGTCAACAGTGGCCGAGGGACAATTTTGAAGGACTGGTTCCGCCCAACGAGTTGCGCCCCTGTGCGCGCCTGCCGATCCGCCACACAAAAAAAATCGATGGAAGGTTTGGAAAAACCAAGCGGATTACGATAAATTCAGTAATAGGATGAGCTCACACAGGAGATCCGCGACAGCCATCGTTCTCGCCGCGCTCGTTTGCCTGTCGGCCCTGGCCACGCTCAGCTGCAATATCGCAGCCGTGCCCGGCCGGTTTACCTATACTGTAAAATATGAGGTTGAAGTGACAGCCAGCGTCCCGGTGACGGTAGACATTACCAATTACACAGATGAATTTGGAAATCCGCAGCAAGCTTTGGACGAGACCATCGATCCTGCAACACCTTGGACATATGAGTCATCCTCGCTCAGCTACGACGCTGGATCCCTCTACCCAACCATATCGGTAGTGGAAGACGCTGGAGATCCGCTGGTATCCGGAGAAACCGTGATGGTGAAAATAATCTGGAAGGATTACCGGCTGGACTTCCAGGAACAGGTTTTGGTGCTCGACAGCCTGTATAACAATGGCTCGGTTGTTGTAGATACCGTGACACTCACCGGACCCGAGCTTCCCCGTCCGTAACAGACCCGGGTGCGTCTGGGCAAACCCGCACTGGACTTGGTTTGAAACTCCGTGAATTCAGACAACTTTTCTCACCATATCCTTGCGAAATTGCCCATAAGCGTTAATAGTATTCCCAGGGTATGGGAAAAACAGCGATCGCCAGCAAGCGAGCCAAGAATCGCATCATCGACAACATCGTAGATGCCATCGTAACACGTCAGGGCTTCCTCCTGCTCGGGCATAAAACCCCGGATGAAGACTGCATTGCCTCCATGGTCGCCTTTGCTCTCCTGATAGCGAAGTTCTCGAAGCATTCGTGCATCTATTTGGGAAAACAGATCCACGAGCACTTCCAGTATCTGCTCAATATCTGTACCTACAACTCGATCCCCATCCTCTATCAGGATGATGCCTTATGCGCGCCGATCGACACCGTGGTCCTTTTCGATACGGCCAAGCCGTCCATGATCGAGGCCAACGCCCTGGTAAGGGAAGTCGCAGAAGATGAGAGCACGGTGAGGATCGAGATCGATCATCACATCGGTTCGGACAGCGATTATTTCGGCCAGGACAGATACTGCCTGGTCACCGAGGCTTCTTCCTCCGGGGAGCTGGTGGGTCAGATCCTGCTTAGACTCAAGGATAACAAGAGACTGCTCAAGCGTTTCCAGATCAACGATCTGGCTTCCCGTAATATCGTCCTGGCTATCCTGACAGGCATCATCGGGGATTCAAAGATGGGCATGTATCTGAAAAGCGAGCGGGAAAAGGAGTACTACCGGGCCTTCAGTGCCATGTTCAACGAGATGCTCGCTCAAAAAACAACCCGCCGAACAAACTTTTCCGACATGCAGCAGGTGTTTCAGGAGATTCAAAGACTGTCGAGAAATGAGGAGAAGTGCTTCAACTATTTCATAGAGCGGAAGCGGTTTACCAGCAAGATAGGATACGTGGTCTTGGGGGAGCAGGACATCGCCAACTTGAGCAGGGAGTTTGACAACGACACCATCATCTCAGTGGCTCGAGGGGTGGCGGATATCCTGGCGGAGGAGAGCAAGTGGCTGGGATTGGTCTGCTACCCCGATTCTCCAGAGCAATCCGACCTGATTCAATTTCGCCTGCGCCGCAGCCACATGTACAAGGCTCTAGATCTCCGCATTGTTCTAAAGACCTTTTCAATATCCAACGGCGGCGGACACGAAGGAGCAATCGGCTTTCGTATTCCCAAATCCGAGATTGATGACATGGAGGGCTACGTTCACACTCTGATTCAGGGAATCGAGGATTTGATCGAAACCTGAGGCCGGATGCAATGGCTCAGGGGATTTCTTCTTTTTTCGTCTTTATCAGTCGCTCGATTTCACCGCTTCTCAATAACTTTCCGAAGGCCGCAACGATCTGCGGATCGAACTGTTTACCCGCATTCGCCTTGATCTCCTGAAAGGCACTCTGGTAATCCCTCTTCTTCCTGTAGGGGCGGTCGCTGGTCATGGCATCGAAAGCGTCGGCAACCGATATGATCCTGCCCGGCAGCGGGATTGTTTCCCCGCCGATTTTCTCAGGGTACCCCTGGCCGTCGAAACGCTCGTGATGGTGCAGGACGCAGGGCAGCGCCTGCTCAAGATACGCGATGTTATCCAGGATGTGCTTGCCCTTGGCCGGATGCTCTTGGATCTGGAGGATCTCCCCTACCTCCAGAGGCCCGGGTTTGCGTAGTATCGCATCGGGCACTCCGATCTTGCCCACATCATGGAGTAGCGCACCAATTTCGATCGTGAACAGATCCTCCTCATCCAGCTCCATCTTCTTGGCAATGCTCTTGGCAATGCTCTTGGCAATCGCGGTAACCCTCTCAGTGTGTCCATGGGTGTACTTATCCCGGGCCTCAAGGGTGTTTACAACGGCATTCACCGTGTCCCGATAAGCATCTTTCAGCTCCCGGTTCTTGCGCTGCAGCTCGCTGATCATCAGGGCCCCGGTTCCCCGCAGCCGTGCGCTCAGCTCCCTCATCATGGCGTAGGCCAACAGCGGAGCTTTCTTCAGAAGAATCGAAAAATCAGCCCGGGATATTTCCAACAGCACCGTAGGCTCCAGTGCGACCGCGCTGGCGGATCGGGGACCCTGATCCAGCAGGGCCATTTCTCCGAAGAAATCCCCGTCGTGCTGGATGGCCAGTACCATCTCCTCGCCGTCCTCGAACTTCTTCGTTATGGCTACCTTGCCCCTCTGGATGATGTAGAAGGTATCGGCAACCGTATCCTCCCGAATGACGATATCCCCCTTGCCGTGTTTCTTGGTAGCGGCAAAGCGGGCGACCATACGTAGATCCCGGTTGGACATTTCTGAGAAAAATTGGATGCTCCTGAGCTCGTCGAGTTTCGGTCTGTTCACGGTTTCCCTACTGGAATTTTCGGCTTGACTACCCTTTCTCACCAGTCGGGAGCTCGGGCTGCCCATGCTTTCGGTACAGCAGCATCGGCGGGATGAGGGTCCACATCGCCAGGATGACCGATCCGTACCAGGGTTCGTAGAGCGGAGCCTCGAGAAAACGCACCGGCCCCTGACCGAGGGCGTAGATCCAGACAACCATGGAGAGAGTAGAAACTACCAGCTGTCCCCCGGAACGAACGCCCATGGCCGTGTATAGATACAGGGGCGTGATTCCTATGAGCAACAGGCTGATCACCAGGTGGGGAACCAGGCGATCGGGTAACACCCCCTGCAGGAAGATAAACACCGCTATGATCTCGCTGGGGATAAGCTTCAGCAATGCCTTTATGAAGGAGTTGTCCTCCCGTTTAATGGCTCTGCCCATAGTCTCTCCTCCTTTTTCATCACAATTCGGCGGTTATTCAGCGCATAAGCGCCGCCGTTCGGATCAAACTCTATAGTTTCAGCAACCGCTTTACCGCCTCCACTGTCGGCTCGATCACAGGGGCTTCCGGCACGACCCTCCGGACCGCAGCGATATCCTTGAGCCCGCTGCCCGTGGACAGCACCAGCACCGGGCCTTCGTTGCCTATCAGGCCCGTCTCCAGGGCCTTCAGGTACCCGGCATAGGCTGCGGCTGCCGCCGGTTCGGCGAACACCCCGACCCGACCCAGTTCCGCCAAGGCATGCAGGATCTGCTCGTCCTTAACCGTGATGTACGCACCTCCGGTTTCGCGGGCCGCCCGCAAGGCCCGTAGGCCGTCGGCGGGCATGTCTACGCAGATGCTATCCGCCAGGGTTGTTGCCCGCACAGCTTCAATCCGTTCGCCGCCGGCATGAAATGCCCGGGCAACCGCGGCCGACCCACCCGCCTGAACGCCGAAGATGCGGGGTTGGAAATCCAGCCAGCCGAGATCCTCCAGATCGCGGAAACCCTTGTGCAGACCGGAAATGATATTACCATCGCCAACCGAGACGAAGATGGACAGAGGGATCCCTCCGGGAATCGCTATGGCTCCGGCTCGCACCTGCCCCCAGATCTCGAAGGCCGCGGTTTTCTTTCCCTCCGCGGTAAAGGGATTGTATCCCGTGTTGCGACAGTACCAACCCAGATCCCGGGAAACCTCCAGGCTCAGCGCAGTTGCCCGGTCGTAGTTTCCTTCGACAAGGATCACCTCGGCTCCGTAGGCCAGCATCTGGGCGAGTTTGGCCCGGGGTGCGCTGCTGGGAGCAAAGACTACGGCGTGCAGCTGCAGGGCGGCTGCCATGCCGGCCAGGGCCGCCCCGGCATTACCCGTTGAGGCGGTTACCACGGTCTGGGCGCCGACCTGAAGCGCTCGAACCGCCACCAGGGAACTGGCCCGATCCTTGAAGGAGGCGGTCGGGTTTGCACCCTCATCTTTGAGCCAAAACGCTTTCAGACCGTGCCTGTCTCGCAGAGCCGGCAGAGTGTACATGGGCGTATGGCCCACGCTGCGCAGGGGGGTACCTTCGGCCCCGGGATCGTCTACCGGCAGCAGGGGCAGATAGCGCCAGTGGGATCTCTCCAGACCCGGCCCGGTAAGTTGCGAGGGTTTGGTGGTTCTACGGATCCGCTCTGTATCAAGGACGATATCCAGACAGCCTTGATCCTTGGGGCAGAGGTACAGCTGTTCGGACCCTGAGTACTCACTCCCGCATACGCTGCAGCGGTAGCCGATAAACCTCATGCTCGCACTCCCGACACCCCCGATCAGTCCCCGTACTGCCCGGCACCAAAGGCCGCTTTGATCTCACCGAGATACAGGCGATGGTAGTCTTTGGCCGGATAGTTCTCCTCGATGAAGCCGGCGAGAAAATGTTCGGGCTTGAAATCGTCGTAGTAGATCTTGGAACACTCGATTATCAGATCCGCTTCTTCAAAACCCGGTGACCCGACCTTGCTCGAGGGGATGGGGGAAAGCCCGCATTCAGCGATCTTATCGACATCCCTACCCGAGTGACTCCCGCAGTAGTTCAGGGCTTTGCTGTATTCCGGCGGAAAGTGGCAGATCGTGAAATCCGGATACTCCTCCATGAACTCGCGGGTGTACCGTTGGGGACGCACAACGACCAGGGCCATCGGCCGTTTCCACATACATCCCAGCCCGCCCCAGCCAACGGTCATGGTGTTGAACCTTCCTGTCGAATAATCCCCGCAGGTCAGCAGGAACCAGTCATCGCTCCAGCTGCTGTATACGGGAAGACGGAGATGGGACAGGGGAATTTCCTCTCTTTTCATGTCTGCCTCCTCGTGCTGCTCAAAAGTTTCTATGCTCTGCAGTATAGTACATTCCGTTTTGGGTAGCCAACCTCAGGACTCACCGTGCCAATCCTCTCATCGTAGCATCCCTTTCGCGATAGCGGGTGTCCACCATCATCGGCTCAGGGGGTCGCCGCTGCCGCGAGTTCCTTGACGGCTTGGATGGTTCCAATCTATCGTTGGAATGGCGGTGGGAGAAGGGGTGAGGCATACTCTTCCGTGTCCGCTATGAATGATCGCAAGAAGGAATTGAGATTGAGCAGTCGATTTCCAGCATCTAAAATCAAGGAGCTGCGCAATGTCTGGCTCTGCCGACTGACCGACGGAGCCCTCCGGCCTGAATTCTGTGATCTGACGATCATGGAGGGTAAGATCGGCGAGATCCGGCCTGCCGACCATCGGCGTTATCTGAAAGAGGGAGATTCCCGGAAGCGGCCCGACGGTGCGATCGATGCCGCGGGGCGAGTGGCGACTGCCCCGCTGGTCAACTTCCACGATCACTTCTACTCCCGGCTGGCAAAGGGACTGGCACTCCCGGGTTCTATGGAGGAGTTCCGCGATATCCTCAAGAACCTATGGTGGCCTCTGGACCGGGCGCTGGATCGGGATATGGTAGCCGCTTGTACCCAGCTCGGGGCTGCGGAATCTCTTCGTGCCGGGGTGAGTTACGTGTTCGACCATCACAGCTCTCCAAGCTCTGTCCGGGGCAGTCTCGAGGCGATGGGGCGTATCCTCTCCGATGCGGGAATGAGAGCCGTGCTCTGTTTGGAAACTTCGGACCGGCACAGTAAGAAGGTCACAGAAGCCTGCTTTGCAGAACAGCGACAGTTCATCCGCCGCACTGCAAACCAGGATCTGAAGGGACTGGTGGGACTGCACGCCCCCTTTACCCTGTCCGATCAGACCTTGAGCAGGGCCGCCAACCTCTGCAACGAACTGGCTACGGGTATTCACATCCATCTGGCAGAAGACGCCTACGAGCAACACTACAGCCGGGATACCTTTGACTGCACAGCCGGGGTGCGCCTGGATCGTTTCGGACTGCTCGAACACCCGGGCATACTCGCCCATGGAGTCCACCTGGAAGAGAAGGACTGGGCCGCCCTGGTCAGTGGCCACTGCGCCCTGGCGCTGAATCCGGACTCGAACCTCAACAATGCAGTGGGGCTGGGCCGCTATGCGGAGTTTCCCGATTCCCTGCTCCTGCTGGCCGGCACGGATGGAATGCACGCCTGCCCGGCCCGTTCGATCAAGCAGCTTTTTCTTCTGCACCGCCACCAGGGCGGCGAGCTGTCTGAGAGTTTTGATTTCATCCGCAGGCTGACCTTCGACCAGATCCGTTTTGTGCGCAACTTTTTCCCCGATTATCCGGATCTGAAACCGGGGGATCGGGCGGACCTGGTGGTCTGGGACTACCGGCCTCCCTCCCCCTTCAGCGCGGACACCTTCTGGGGACATTTGATCTATGGAATCCTGGAGGCTCCTGCCTGGAGTCTGTACATGCAGGGAAAGGCACTGCTGGCCGACCGCCGGCTGCTGAGCATGGATTATGAATCACTTGCCCGTTCCGCGGCCCTCCAGGGAGCCCGCCTGTTCAAGAAGTTAGGAGTCAAGAGCCATGGCTGATCTGAAAACAAAGGTCTGCGGTATCGATTTTCCAAACCCGGTTTGGACCGCAGCAGGGCCTGGAGGGGCGGATGCTGCGATGCTGCTACGGGCGGCCCGCGGAGGCGCCGGCGGGCTGGTGGCCAAGACCATCAGCCTGGAGGGTGCACGGGTTCCCGCCCCGAACATCATCTCCCCCTTCTCAGGTAGCCTGCTCAACGCGGAACTGTGGTCCGAGCATGAGTATCGCCATTTCATCGAGCAGGAGCTGACCCAACTGCGGGAGGCCGGAGTGCCGGTGATCGCCTCTGTCGGCTACAGCGCCGGGCAGCTCGCTGTACTGGGAAAGGAGCTGGAGACAGCCGACGTGGCGGACGCGGTCGAGTTCTCGGTCCACTACGTGGGCAAGGACCCTGAAAACCTCAAACGTTTGGCCGGGGCCCTGAAGGAAAACCTGACGATCCCGGTTCTGGCCAAGCTCAGTCCCGGCATCAGTGACCTGGAGGCGGCGGTTCGCATCCTGGATGGGATCGTGGACGGCTTCGTGGCCATCAACAGCGTGGGCCCGGCCCTGGACTTCGATATCGAGACCCGGCAGCCTCGACTGGGAAGCAAGGACGGCCGCGGCTGGCTCTCCGGGGCGGCGATCCTCCCAGTGGCTCTGCACTACGTGGAGGCCATCGCCTCCATGACCGGCAAACCGGTGATCGGTGTAGGGGGTGTGCGCCGGGTAGAGGATGTGGTGAAGCACCTCATGGCCGGGGCTTCGGCGGTCCAGGTGTGCAGCCTTGCCGTGCTGAAAGGACAGGAGGTGTACGGCAAACTGGCGGCCGAGCTTTCCGAGTGGTTGGATGCCCGCGGCTTCGAGCGTGTCGGACAGATCGTCGGCCTGTACCGGAGGGAACGGCCGGAGCCCGCGCAAATCCGGGAAGCGGGTTTCCCGGAAATCGATTACGATCTGTGTAACTTCTGCCTGCTCTGCGAACGTTCCTGCATTCACGAGGCGATCCACTTCGAGAACAAGAAGTATCACCTGGATAAAAGCCGCTGCGTACGCTGCGGTCTCTGCTGCTCCCTGTGCCCCAAGGGTGCCCTGAGCCAGGGGCCACGGAGGTCATGACCGCGTTTTGAGACGAATTGGGACAAAGAGGAGGGAATATGGATCCCAAATTACTGAAAAACATTCAAACCCAAGTGAAAGGGGCACAGGAGGAACTGGCCAACCTGCTTCAGCGCCTGATCCGCATCCGCAGCTACAGCGGTGAGGAGAAGGAGATCGTCGAGTTCATCCTGGACACGATGCAGTACTACGGATTCGACGATCAGCACCCCGATGGGCTGGGCAACGCGGTCGGACGCCTGGGAGACGGACCGGTCAAGATCCTCTACGACGGTCACATCGATACGGTTCATGTCACTGACGAGGAGAGCTGGACCTACCCGCCCTTCGAAGGGCGAATCGTCGACGGGATCATCTATGGCCGAGGGGCGGTGGACGAGAAAGCGGCCATGGCGGGATTCCTCATGGCAGGCAAAGTTCTCAAGGCCCTCTACCCAAACGGTGGATTCCCATTCAGCCTGTGGGTGGTCGGCTCGGTGATGGAGGAGGACTGCGACGGCTACCCTCTGCGGCATCTCATCGAACAGGAGGGCTTCAGCCCCGACTACGTGCTGTTGGGCGAGCCCACAGACCTCAAGGTTTTTCGCGGCCAGCGCGGACGCATGGAGATGGAGATCACAACGACGGGCAAATCCGCCCACGGCGCCCATAATCGCCGGGGAATCAACGCCATCTACAAGATGAATCCGATCGTGCGGGCTATCGAGCGGCTGGACAGATCTCTGCCGCCGGCGCAGCCCCTGGGCCGAGGCTCGATTACGGTGTCGGATATCCGCAGCCGCGGTCCCTCCCTCTGCTCGGTACCGGATCACTGCCGCATTCACATCGACAGGCGCCTCACCGTCGGAGAAACCCGGGAGAGCGCCCTGGCCCAGTTGGAGGAGATCGTGCAGAGCAACGGCGGGGAGGCGGTGGTATCGATCCCCGAGTATGCCGGCACCAGCTGGAAGAACACAAAGTTCACCCAGGAGGCCTACTTCCCCACCTGGATCATGGAGGAGGATCACCCCCTGGTCCAGGCAGGGCTGGAGACCGCCCGCCTGGTGCTGGGAAAAAAGCGGAAGAGCAGTTTTTGGAGCTTCTCGACAAACGGTGTGGCTACCGCGGGTCGGCACGACCTGCCTACCATCGGCTTCGCCCCGGGCAAGGAAGAGCTGGCTCACTCCACCCGGGAAGAGATCGTGCTCGAGGACCTGTTCAAGGCCACAGCGTTCTACGCCCTGCTGCCCTTCGTGTTGACCGGCAAAATCTGAGACTTGACAATGTGGCTACTAAAGAGGAACGCTCTCAGGCAGGAATGGATTGACTCAAACAAATCGCCTATTCGATCTAGAAAGACAAGAATAGATATGACGGTTTTCACCCTCGAAGCATCGGCTGCCCACACATGGCTGTTTGATGAAGCGGATACGTCTAGCATAATCGATACGCTAAACGGCACAGATCTGATTGTAACCTCCGAATGCTTGAGGATAGAAACCATTATCAACCGTATTGGAGTACAGAAAGCTCTATTTGAAGGTGAGGTAGATCGTGGAAATCCTTCCGAGAAAAGAACAAAAGGCTCTGGAATGCCTGGCCAAAACCCTGGTCGATCAGAACAAGGCAAGAGCCGCGGTGCCGCCGCGTGAAAATGCCTCCGGATTCTGGTTTGGCGCGGGCAACATGGTGGAGGGCCCCAAGGGGAATTTCTACCTCTGCGGCCGCTACCGTAACGCGGGGGACTCCCGGACCGGACTGGAGGCAGGGGCAAGGGGAGCGGAACTGGCGATCTTTCGCTCTGAGGATCGGGGAAAGAGTTTCCGGAAGATCCTCTCCTTCTCCAAAAGCGATCTGAGCTACGGTGGGAGGAAGGTGTTATCCATAGAGCGCTGCTGGCTACTGCCCACCGCAGAGGGTGTGGAGTTGTTCGTATCCACGGAAAAAGCAGGACTGTCCTACCCAAAGGGATACGAGGAGTTTCAAAAACCGGGAACCGGGGTGTGGAGCATCGATCAGATCAGCTCCCCGTCCATCGAGAATATCGATCCTGCTGCCATCCGAGCGCTGCTGGAGGGAAGTGATCCTCGATACTGTCACTTCAAGGATCCTATTGCCTACCTGGATGATCAGGGCAATACGGTGATGATGTTCAGCACCCACCCCTTCAACTGGGCCAGTTCCAACACGGCCCTGTCGGTTCGGCCCGCCGGCACAGAGCAGTTCGGCCCGATCGACCATAGCTTCTTTCCCCGCGGATTCACCTGGGATGTGGCGGTCAGCAGGATCTGCGGGGCCCTACAGGTGCCCCGGGTCGGGATCTTCAAAGCAGGCCCGCCGACCTATCTGTACTTCTACGACGGGGCGGAGGGAATGCGCGACCTGGAGGAGCACGGCAAGGCTGTAAAACGCCCCCGGGGCTACTCCTGCGAGGAGCTGGGAGGCGCGGCTTACTCCACGGCGGACATCTTCCCCCGGATCGAACGACTGTCCACCGCCCTGCCCTTCTTCGCCTCCCCCCACGGAACGGGCTGCAGCCGCTACACCACCGCCGTGCAGACCGAGGAAGGGGTGTACACAACCTGGCAGCAATCCCAGCCTGACCGGTCTCAGCCCCTGGTCATGTGTTTTACCAGCCGGAAACAGATAGACAGCGTTCTTTCCCGTTGAGGCGGCCCACGGACACCGGGTGGGGCAAAAATCGCGTGGTTCGCCGAGGAGACACGCCATGAATCAGGAGATGAAGCAGTACCTTTCCCCGGTTTGGACCCATCTAACCGAGATACTTGTCGAACGGGGAGAGGGGATCTACCTGTACGATACCAATGGTAAATCCTATATGGACTTCACCAGCGGAATCGGGGTAACCAGCACAGGACATTGCCACCCGAAGGTCGTAGAGGCCATCCGCGAGCAGGCGGGACAGCTGATCTTCGGACAGCTGAACACCGTGTATCACAAACCCCTGTTCGAGCTCATCGGGCAGCTGCGCCGGGTCGTGCCCCCGGAGCTGGATCGTTTCTTCCTTGCCAACAGCGGCGCAGAGGCGGTGGAAGGGGCCGTAAAACTGGCCAAGCAGGCCACCGGGCGCACGAATATCGTCGTTTTTCAGGGTAGCTTTCACGGCCGCACCCACCTGACCATGGCCATGACTACCAGCAAGACTGTCTACCGCACCCGCTACCAGCCGCTGGTGGCGGGGATATTCGTAGCTCCGTACCCATACGCCTATCGCTACGGCTGGGACGAAGAAACGACTCTGGCTTTCTCCATCGAAGAACTGAAACGCCTGCTGAAATCCCAGAGCGCTCCGGATGAAACAGCCTGTATTATCGTGGAACCGGTGCTGGGGGAGGGCGGCTACGTGGTGCCCCCTTCGGGCTTCTTGAAGGCCCTTCGGGAGATCTGCGATCAACACGGGGTATTGCTGATCGCCGATGAGATCCAGTCCGGGTTCGGGCGTACCGGCAGGTACTTCGCCGTGCAGCATGAGGAGATCGTTCCTGATATCATGGTCATGGCAAAGGGGATCGCCTCTGGAGTTCCGATCTCCTGCATCGCCTATCGGGGCAAGCTGGACGACCGGTGGCTCAGAGGCAGCCACGGCGGTACCTTCGGAGGAAACGCCCTGGCCTGCGCCGCGGCTGCAGCCACGATCCGGGTGATTCGTGGAGAAAAGCTCGCGGAGAACGCCGCAGTCCGGGGTAAACAGCTGCTCAACGGTCTGCGGCGACTCCAGAAGGACTGCCGGCGGCTCGGGGATGTCCGCGGGCTGGGTCTCATGGCGGCGGCTGAGTTTTCCCAAAATGGAAAACCCGATGAGGAGGCGGCCAAGACGGTTTCCCGGGCGGCGGCCGAGCAGGGCCTGCTGCTTCTAACCTGCGGCACCTACGGCAATGTGGTTCGCTGGATCCCGCCGCTGATCGTAACCGAAGAACAGATCGGGGAAGCCCTCCGGCTGTTCGCAAGCGCTCTGAAACGACTATACTGAAAAGCGACTTCGATCGCTAGGAGTGAGGAAAATGTCAGCCAAGAAAAAACAGAAGATGTACCTGGACGGAAAGACGGGGCGGGGGCCCTTTCTTCGTGAGGAAGCTGCACCGAAACCCAATATAATCCTGATCTCCGTAGATATGGTCGCCCAGGAGTTTTTGCTCAAAGACCGTGCCGCGGTACCGGTCCACACGCCCAATCTCGATGCCCTGCGCCGGGAGGGCGTGTTTTTCCGCAACTCCTTCGCCACCGCGCCGTTATGCTCGCCCTCCCGGGCCTCGTACCTGACGGGCCGCTACTCCTACATCACGGCCAACGCGGAGAGAGGTCATGACGGTCATGCGGTTCATCTCCGGGATCAGGACATCCTCTTTCCCGAGTACCTAAAGGCGGCCGGCTACTATACCCGGCATTCGGGTAAATGCCACGTGGGGGGACGGAAATTTCTCGAGGTTTTCGGCGAAAACGATGCCCCCTGGGATCGCTGGTCCCCGCCGTGGTACGATGACGAAGGGTACATCTCGTTTCTCAAGACACAGGACCTCGAGCCTTTCGAGTTCGAGCGGACCATTTACGGCCGCTCGACAGTACCCGGTCAGCGGGGCAATTTCTACGGGGGCTGGATCGCCGCCCAGAAGGGCCGCCCCTTCCCCAAGGAGGCCACTTACCCCGCCTATCTGATCGATCGGGCCCTTTCCTTTCTGGACACGAACCGGCCTCTGTATCTGCAGCTGGACTTCTTCGCTCCCCATCAACCCTTTGCCATCCCCGGTGGGATGGAGAACAGGGAGCAGGAGCTTCGAAAACAGCCGACACTGCCCGCCTCCTACACAACTCTTGCCGCCGACGGTTTCCGCCCATCCGAAGGAGAGCCGCGGGTCTACGGCCTGTATCGAAAGAACTGGGGCCTGGAAGAGGAGCAGACCCTGCTGGACTACCGGGTGGCCAATCAGCTGCAGTTCGAGCTGATCGACGAGCTGTTGGGAGGTCTGTTCACCGAGCTTCGCCGGCGCGGCCTGTACGATTCCAGCTGGATCGTGTTTCTGGCCGATCACGGCGAAATGAACGGGGAACTGGCCCTGGTCGACAAGGGAGCCTATCTGCACCCCAGGGCCGTAAGGGCCCCCCTCATGATCAAAGCTCCAAAGAATGCCTCAATGCCCCGGCGTGGTGGTGAGATCGACCAAACTTGCAGCCTCCTTGATCTGGCTCCGACCGTCCTGGAGATCTGCGGCATCGAAACGCCGGAGCGCCTGGACGGCTGGAGCCTGCTGGAAACAGCTGCAGGCAAAAAACGGCCTATAGCCTTGCCGCTGATCTTCGAGGTCTGGCACCACGTCGTGCCCAATCCATGCGTGGGTACGATTTTCCGGGGTTCGGACGGACATCTGTATAGTTTCGTGTACAACGCGGCGGATGATCGGGATGAGCTGTACCGACTGGGCGGCAGCGGTGAACAGGACGGTCCGAACTGCATCGCCGATCCGGCCATGGAGAAGATTCGATTGGAAGGAATCCGTACCCTTACCGCCAGGATGGAGGCGGACCCCCGCTGGTTTGTCTACGCTCAGTACCTGCGCCTGGAATACGCGCAGCTCCTGCCCTCGGGATCCGGAGACCGTCAGCTGTTTGTGGGGAAATACAGATAGAGGACCGTTCCGTGGTTCAGGCGATCAGGTCGACCTGAGATCCCTTCCACGGCTCCAGTTCCGCCTTTCCGTGCTGAAGCTGTGCGACGGAAACAGAGGGAACCTCTGTGAACGCCGGGCCCACGCCCAGATCACGGGTTTCGCTGGTGGAGAGGCGGTAGCGGGGAAGCACCCGCTGGAACTGCACCGGTTGAACCCGCAGAACCGGATCGACCTGATCGTTGGCTCCGTCGTAGAGCGGATAGAAGTTCGTATAGCGCAGAGGATTTTGGTAGGGGGTCGCCCTGCTTTGAACCTGGGGTTGAGCCGCTTCCTCTTGCATATCTGCCGCCTATTCGATTCTCCGCTATACAAAATACAAACGGTCAGATATGGGGTCAAACGCCTTTTCAGTCCCATGCCCAGTGCGGGCCGCCGCAGGGAACTAATTCCACACTTTGGGTTTGTTGTACCCCTTGGTCTTGGCGTACTCCTTGGCCTGATGGACGAATGCCTGAAGCCGGGTCTCGATCCCCGTATCCTCCTGTCCGTCGAAGGCGATATCCACCCAGGGCATATCATCATGGTCTTTGCGGAACGAGGAGGACAGGGAGGCTACGATCGTTCCGGGTAAACAGGTAAAGGGCAGGATGGCCGCCACCCCTGAGATTCCGGTCTTGGCCAGACCCGCTGCCGTGCCCAGGGCCAGAGGCGGATCTCCCACGTAGTCCCTATGGATGTACGGCGCGCCGAGCTCCAGGATCTCCTCCACCGGCAGGACCCGAAAAGAATCGATAGAGTCGCCAAGGGCGTGTTCGTACTTCTCACCGATCCGATGCTGGAAGTAGGCCTGGATCGTGGCTTTAGCTACGTTCAGGATCTCCCCCTTCCAGCCGCTCTCCTGCCGATAGCGAACCGAGGACAGCTCGATCCACTCCCGCATCGGCGCCATGACCGTTTCCGCTCCCAGATTTTCCAGGCGCTGGCGCAGGAAACCGCTGCAGTAGGGGTTGTCCCGCATGAAGATCTCCCCCACCACGGCGACCACCGGTTTTTGCGGAATGTCGAGCATCTCGAGCTTCCGGAAGGCCTCCCCGGCTTCCTTCAGCACTTCCAGGGTGTCCTTGGCACCGTTTTCCACCGATTGGACCAGCTTGTCCAGATACTTCCGGTAGGTCTCTTCGGTCTGCCCCGGCA